>PYIJ01097101.1_pt1 | contig 19869 bp, 14 predicted proteins | sample 3578051 | NCBI WGS metagenome assembly PYIJ01 (sample SAMN08408021, study PRJNA431606) | Marine metagenome isolate SA_KN192-05_S13_5m, whole genome shotgun... | biome: marine; feature: oceanic pelagic zone; material: water; isolation source: surface water sample, 0.2-0.8 um fraction ... | reverse complement strand
TAAAATTTAGTATTAAGAATATTGTGGTTCTTAAAATCACTTTTTCAAGAAATTACTAATAGCGAAAATTCCAAGTCCAACAGGCATAAGCATTACACCAAAAAATATAGACAACCTTGTGATCCAAAGTGGTGTATTGGTTTCTAGACATTTTTTCCAAATCCATCTAGTCACAAAAATATCACCTGCAACCATATGGGCCCATGTTGCGGTAATACCAGCCTTGGTTGCAAGACCAGCAGCCAGTCCTTCAATAAATCCTATTGAATTAGAAGATTTAGAGAAAAGATCAATTAAACCTTGAGGATTGTAACACATGATTATAAACCAAATAATGATTGGCCCTATAAAAAACCAAGGTCCGGCAAGTAGTTTTTTTGTTTTTTCCTTCTTAGGGTTTAAGAGCATTGCCATCCAAAAAGGACCAACCCATAGGGTTGAGATAATAAATGAAATATCGTAAATATCCATAAACTAGAATTAAAGCTTGATTTGTAAGCAAATGTAAAAATTCCTAGGCATAGATGGTATAATGCCCGGTCCAGGATATGCTACAGCTCGTCTAGTAAAATAGGATTTATTGGTTAAATTATTTATACCAGTTTCTAATTGAAATTTTTTGAAGGAGTATTTCAAAGATACATCCATAACAGAGTAGGAGGGAATGAGTCCAACGACAGCATTTAGCTGATAATCGGAATTGGTTGCATCTGAAAAATGTTCTTTTGTGTAGCTATATTGGTAAGAAACCGATAGATTGTCTCCTCCTATGGTCATTCCAGTTCTAAATATCAACGGTGGAACCATTTCTACCTTTTTTTCAAAAAATGCAGATATGTCAGAGCTGATGTATTCGGCATTATTATATGCAATATTTAAAAATGTTGTCCATTTATAATTTTTCTTTTTAGAAAAAATTTTCCACCAATCACATTCTAAGACCGATTCAAATCCATATGTTCTAGACTCGGAGATATTGGTTCTAAACTGGTAAGTATTAAATAGATTACTGTCAATTTGAATCGTATTTCCAATTCTATTATTGTAAAATAAATAGAACAATGATGCATCGAAATAAAGAATGTCTTTTATTTTTCCTCTTATTCCTAAATCGCTGTTATATCCTACTTCGTCTTTAAGCACAGGATCAATTCTGAAATTAGGATTCCTTATTTGCATATCAGTGAAGTTGACACTTCTATAATTTTGTGAAATGTTAGAGTAAACTTCAATTTCTTCATTTAATTTAAAATTTAATCCAATTCCAGTAAGTAGTAAGTCTCTATTGTTTTGATCATCAACATTTATAACAGTATCAAATACAATATTACCAGCTAAATCTGGGTAATTAATTCTATAAGCTCCATTGGCAGAAGTATTTATATTCTCATATCTTATTCCCGGAGTTATACTTAATCTATTTGAAATATTGAAAATATGTTCGGCAAATAACGAGAAGTTAAAACTTGGGAAATTATAATTACTTTCAATAAAATCAGATGAAATGTTGTTAAGATCATTAACAAAATAAAAATCTGGGCCATACCCATTATTTGCCTTTCCTTGAATTCCTTGACTAAAACCCCTATATAATCTAGCGCCAATTAAAAATGCCCATGGTAAATTATTTACATCATACAAATGAATTAGACGGGTTTCATTACCTATATTTTTAAAATTTCCTGATATTAAATTTCTGTCCAGAAGCGGATCAATTCTGTTTATTTGATCTAGATAACCTAAAGACTCTCTAGATGCAATCAAACCAAAGGTTCTAGAATTTAGCCTTGTTCTAGAATTAAACTCATAATCTAATTGAAATGCTGCTAGATTCCAATCTACTTTAAACCAATTTCTTTCCCTAAAAGAGGTGTCTGGATTATTTTCAAATTGTTGGTCTGTTAGTCCCCCAGGTTGTTGTGCTAGATAATCCATTTTAGTAAAATCAAAATTTAGATTTGTTTTTTCATTAGGAGAATAAGTAAAATGTAGATATCCATTTTTTAAATCAAAATTAGAATTTGCTCTCCAATCATCTCCAGATTTGAGATTTATAAAACCATAGTATTTGAACTTTTTATTGGTTCCACCAAGACTCACAAAAGAATTATTCAATTTGTAGGAACCCACCGTATGTCTTACAATAGATTCTAACTTTTTATCAGGATTTCCTTCTTTTAATTTGAAATTAATTAAACCTCCAAACTGAGGACCAAATTGTAATGAAGCAGCGCCTCTTATTAATTGAATTTCTTGAATTGCTTCAGACGGGGGGCTGTAATAACTCTCTGGATATCCCAAAGCATCGGCGCTAATATCGTATCCATTTTGTCTTGTATTATAATTAGAATTCCTACTTGGATTCAACCCTCTTCCTCCTAATCCCAACTGAATTCCTGCACCATCACTCTCCCAAATATTTATTCCTGGTATTTTCGAGTAAATCTGTCTACTTTGGTTGGTAGCTTTATTGGCATCTAATGATTCTACAGAAATAGCTTCAGTTTTTTTGCCTTGAGTAATCATTACTCCTTCAATAGCGCGTAATTTTCTAATGTTAAATTCTTCTTCTTGTTTTATCTCGTATTCCTCTAAATCATAACTCAACTCTTCAAGAGTAACTTTTGATAGATTAAGATAGGGTTGATCTAAAATTACAGTGTCCGTTTTTTTGGAGTAACCAGTTAAATAATAACTAATTACATATTTTCCATAATTGAGTTTTGGAATGGTGAAAAACCCAAGATTATTGGTGTAGAAAACTTTATTAACTTTCTCTATATATACTGTGGTAAAGGCAAGTGGGTCGTTATTGGAATGGGAGACATATCCAGAAATTTTCCCTTTTTGGGAGAAACTATGAACAGATAAAAATAGTAGTAATCCAAGTAATTTAATCTTCATAATCAAGTATCCATTCTTTATTGCCAAAACCTCTTTTAATTTCAGAAAGATTCTTTTCTGAATCTATAAATTTTCTACTTCCTTTATTAAATAGACTCACTGAAATATCTGCTGTTATTTTTGGGTTCCTTCCCATTTTTATAATTTCTCCGTTGGATTCTACTAGGCAAGAATCTTTAAAAGTCTTAGAAAGGAAATGTGCGTATTGAAGAATCATATCTGGTTGTGTAGACATCATCTTTTCCTGTTGTGGAGTTAAATAATCTCTATTTTGAATTAACATTTTTCTATCCATTTTGGGTTCGTGAATGTAAAATTGAGAATACCCAGCTTTTTCAATTAGCATTACTCTCCAGCTAAATCTATAGCCTTGTTCGGTCCAAAATAATTTCCCTGGATACAACATAAATCGTAAGGGGAGAAACAATTGTAGGGTAAAGAATCCAATTAAAAAAATCTTTAATACATTTTTGTTCTTAGTTTGATAATTTGTTTTTTCTTCAATTGATTTATTACTATTTAGTAAAGCATATTTAGAAATAAAATCTATAATTTTCTTGTGAAAATTATCGTTAAAGAAGATTAAGGTACTTGCTATCATTACATAAGGAAAAACCCCTATAGGAAACATAATGGCAGTCATAATATGAAAAACAAAAGCTACAAAGTAGCTAATCCATCTGCTTCTTTTATTAATTAGTAAAAAGAATATGAAAATGTCAAATATTGCACTTACCCAACTAAATAAGTAGGCTGTAAAATCATAAAGTAATAATTTACCAATCACAGGAAAATCTGACTGGTGTTTTAGCCAATTAGTTAGGGGCTGAGCTTCAAATAGCCAGTGGTAATTTAGTTTGGATATTCCAGCAAAAAAATAAACCAACCCAATTTGAAGTTTAATTATATTAATTTGCCAAGCCTGTATGATTTTTTTTCTTTTACAAATCCCAAAGTAGGTATCTAGCGAAAAATAGCTATTAGCTGGAATTAAAATTAATAGTAGACTAATTAAGGATATAAAATAGTAATGATTTAGATAATTGGTTTTGTCAATTAGTTCTATGTAGGTAAATATTAAAAAAAATAATACTGTATTGGCTCTGTAGAATAATCCAAATATTATGAAAATACAAGTAATTAAAAGTAGTAGGAAAAGTACATACATAAAAGGGTTAGGTAAGGGACTTACCCAATCAAATCCGTAGTAGGTGAAAAAGTAGGTTGGTATTTCATAAAGATCGTGTACCCAGCCTTTTAGAACAAATCTTAAAGTACTGAAAAACATCAATATTCCGAAGACAATTCGAAATACAACGAGTGGAAAAATGCTAACTTGATTTTTAGTTAAATGGGTAATCCATTTATTAATCCCCGTCATTGTCTTGATAGGTAATTAAAACACCTAATGCAGATGTCATATCTACTTTGATATATGGAACTAACTGTTGTAATTCTTGATAAGTTTGGGTTATCTGTGACTTGTTATTGATTATCTCTTCGCTAAGAGGACCATTAATATTATTTACTTCGTCTAATATAGTAAGAAATTGATTGTCAATTACTGAAGATAATTGCTGCGTATTTTGCTCTGCATTTACAAAATCCATGTAATCGTCTAGTCCCAAACCATTGTCGTTATTTAAGTAACTTGAACCTGTTACGTATTTTCTTAGAGAATTTATTGATCTAACTAAGTTTTGAGTTGATTTTCCTGAATAATAACATTCCACTAGTTCTGGAAGTTCTAATTGTGAAAAACCATTAAATACACCAAGTGGAAGACCTACTTTTCCTCTTCTAACATAAAATTCATAGTGCAAACAGAGTGCATTTATAATGTTACTAATAGAACTGCCTTGTGAGTTGGTAGAAAAGTTAGATTGAGTAACTTCAAAATCGTTGATGAAATCTTCTCTGTAGGTTACCCATTGATTGGAAACATAATTTATATTTTGATTTAAATCTTCTGTTAAGGCTTTAAGATAATTCTTGGCATTTGTATTGTTCTGAAAATAAGTAATTAATTCGCTATCAGTATGTCCAGGTTTAAATAGTAAGTAGTCTAACGCTTGAAGTCCTTTAGAATCATAACTACTTGCATAATCTAAATTCCAATCTGCTAGTGTTATAAAATTATTCAATTCTGTTGTATCGATTGGAAATGTATTAGTTTGTTTTCTCAATAAAATATATTCGGAAGGACCAAAATCTAAGAATCCGATATCTTGCCAGTTTAGTAATGCTTCTTCCCAATCTGTTCTTATTAATATTAGATTAGAAGTATTTGGATTTTCTATAAATGAATCTACATGAATATTTAAAGTAAAAATCTTATTTTTATAAGCATCTAATGAAGGTATAATATAGTTGTCAGCTAAGTTAGTAAGCAAAGATAATTTGTCATAGTCTTCATAAAGACAACCATTGTCCTCTTTTTGTGCATCTATATCATAGTTTAATGCATTTGGGTCAGTACACCCACTTTTTTTACAACCCTGTATTAATAAAAAAGCAGAAAAAATATATAAAAATTTAAGAAATTTTGTATTCATAATTTTGTTAAAAACACTAACCAAACAAACACCCAACAAAATTTGTTAAGTGTTTGTTTTTTGATTAGCAATAGTTTATATAATTAACTTTACAACCATAAAAAAGAAAAATATATTGCTTCTCTAAAAGTCATCTTTTTTATCGGTTAAACCTGTTGCAGCAGCAACTTGGTCAATCACCGCATTTACAGATGTAACACTCATAGTAAACCCAGTTACAGCAGGTGCTATTTGGTTTACTAAAGCCATAACATCAGCACTTGACATATCTGGACTGTCAGTTACAAATTGAATTCCGAAAATAAATGCAAGAGCTTCAGACATGCTATGGTTGATGCTTGATTGTGCATTACCTGCAGCAATTTGAGATTTTACGTCATTTAAATAATGTAAAGCCATTCCAGCAACCATTTGCTTAACTTCAGTTTCTAAAATTCCAACTTGTACTAGTGCTGCATCTGTATCACCTGCACTTATTGCTGCTCTTCCTGTTCTAAATGCTAAAGAAATATCTGTTGCAGAACCTATATTATCTTCTAGGTAAGATTTGTTAGCATACTTTCCCCAAAATCTATTTGTTCCATTGGTTGGATAATCAGGAGCGTCAGTAAAGTATCCATATGCTTCATCCCAGTGGTGCTCCATTTCTGTGTAGTATTTTCCAGCAGCAGGGTCAACAGGGACAGTATTATCATCAGTACTAATACCAGCTAAATAGTTAGAAGTCATTTGACTTGCAAAACAAGCACCCATCAAACCTTTTTCAATCATTTGAGTCCATTCAATACCGGTTGCAGCTTGAAGATAAGATCCAGTTAAATCTGGACTAGCAGCAGCTGCGTCATTCATCCAACCTTCAAACATTGCTTGAATACCAGCATCATTAAGTGCGGTTTTACTCTTTAGTTGTTTTCCATTGTCAATTAAATTGGTATCTGACCAACCTGTATATGAATTATCATACATGGCCAATAAAGTATTTGCGTCCAATGTCGCAGGAGTAGTGTTACTTCCATTTGCAGTTTTTAGATAAGAAACCATTTCAGAAAGCATGTCCATTCTTGCTGTTTGTCCACTGTAAGAAACCGTATTGTTACCGTCAGCATCTGTAAATACATAGGTGTCAGGAACAACCACGTATTCGCAACCATCATCATCTTTTGTTGCATCAGCATCGTAGTTTAAAGCTAGCGGATCTGTACAACCTTTTTTAGCACAACTTGCAAATATGGCAAGTACTGCACAAGTAAGTAAAAGTCTAAAATTTAATTTTTTCATTTTTTATAATTTAAGTATATCTTGTAATATTAATTTGAGCACAAAAGTACTTTATCAATAAATATTCAACAATACCACATTTATGGTATTTTAGAATGATTCTAAATAAGAATTTAATCAATATAAATTTCTAAATTAAAATTCAGAATTTCGTACCACATTTATGGTATTTTCAATAATAGATAGAATTTTTTTGTAAAATTTATCTTGATATATATTTTGGACAATTAAGTTTGTACTAAAATCGTTACTATGAAACCTTATCTTTTATTTGCATTGTTATTATCAAAACTATTTTTTTTCGGACAAGACAAAATTGATATGGATAAAGAATCTATAAAAAGTATGTGTGGATGCTTTGATATTGGATTTCATTTTGCAGAAACATTTTCCTATTCAAATGACACCAACTATACTCCTTCAAAGGAAAAACACGTGGTAGCAACAGAGTGGGCACAACTTGTTGATGAAACTGATAGTAGTGTTGTGATTCAACATTTATTAGTTGTTGGAAGTGGAGATAATACAATGATTATTAAACATTGGAGACAAGATTGGATTTATGAAAATACTGAATTTTACATCTATGATCACGACAATAAATGGTCTTTTCAAAAGTTGCCAAATGATAATGTAGAAGGACAATGGACTCAAAAAGTTTTTCAAGTCGACGATAGTCCTAGATATGAAGGTTCTGGGAGCTGGGTTTATGTAGATGGAAAAAAATACTGGGAAAGCACTACTAACGCGCCACTTCCAAGAAGAGAATATACTACTAGAAGTGACTATAATTTAACCATCAGAACCAGTAGACATGAAATTGTGGAAAGCGGTTGGATACACGATCAAGACAATCAAAAAATAGTAAGAGAGAATGGGAAAGAAGACTTTGTTTTAGCTGAGGAAAAAGGAGTGAATATTTATAAAAGAGTAGAAGACTCAAAGTGCCAAGCAGCAAAAGATTGGTGGTTAGAAAATAGCGAATATTGGCAAAGTGTAAGAAATGTATGGTCTGATATATATTTAAGAAATGAAGATTTAGAACTAGAGAACAAGTTCGAGGGTAAAAAGCTTTACAGTGTTTTATTTAGTATGGATATAAAATCTTCTAATAAGAAAATTAAAAAAGCTATAATGCCATATGTTAAATCAAAATCTTAGTAGGTATCTACTTTAATTTGGTTATTTTGTTCCAGATTTTCGAACGTAAATTCATCTGAATCTTTTAAAATTTCTTTTATCTTTTTAGCAACATCTTTTCCCATTTCTGTAGAACCACATATCATTATTTGTGTTTTATTTGTTAAATTTTCAATTATTTCTTCTTTTTTTAGTTCTATTAAGTCTTGAACATATAATTTATCAAGTTTTTCTTCTCTAGAATAACCATCATTAAATGAGCTTAGCCTTTCTTCATCAATTAGTTCGTTTACAATATCAGAATAAAGGTTTAAAGATTTTTTAAATTTAGATCCCCAGTAAATATCAATTTTTTTCTTTGAATGATTTTCATAAGCCATTCCAAGTAAAGGAGCAATACCAGTTCCATTTCCTATCAGAATTAAATTATCACAATCTTCTGGTGCATGAAAATTGTCATTTTTAATAATTTTTGCTTTTATAATTGCTTTAACTTTTAAATCATCTAAATATTTTGAGCATTCTCCTTTTAAATGTCTCTTTATACTTAGAAATATATTATCGTTGAAATCTTTAGCAATTGAATAGTATCTTTCATTTTGATTTTCACCAATTTGAAATCCGATTAAATCACCAGATTGAAATACGTTTTTCTTAAGCGGTCTTAGTCTAATTGTAAAATTATTGTTAGGATCTTTTTGTGATTTTGTTTTCTTGACAACTTCAAAATTGAATTTTAAATTTTCTTGATAATCTTGAATGGTGAAATTATTAAATACTCCCCAATCATCTACCCATTTATTAAATTCAGTTTGATTTTGATTATTGATTAATTTAATTGGGAGTATTGAATTTCCGTTTTCGTATTTCTCCAATAATCCTTTAACATCTATTGCAAATTGGCAAAAGTCAGGATATGATCTTGATCCAAACCCTACTATTGAATAATTAAAAGGTTTTTTTAATGGACTTTTTTCAAATTTATTTATGAACTTTTTTGCATTTGATGGTGGTTGTCCTAAGCCATATGTTGAGGTTAATATTACTATCTGCTGAAGGTTTTCAATAGGTTTATAATTATCTAATTGATCTATAAAAACTTTTTTGTTGTTGGACGAAATTATTTCTTTAAGATATTTTGCATATCTGTTGGTATTTCCATTTTCAGAACCAACCAAAATTAAAAATTCACTTTCTTTTTCTTTGAAGGAATTTTTGCTTTTAAATTGAATTCTTTTAAGAGTTATTTTAAAACCTGAAAAAATAAAAAATAAAATAGAAAAACAGCTTGCTAAGAGAACTATAGACCAAATAATACTTCCTTCTCCAGTGTGAAGGTTGTAACTTATTTTAGATAATTTATTTGTAAAACCAAAATCAACACTACTAATAATTTCTCCATTATACTGGTTAACTATTAATTCTTTGCTTTTTAATCTAACAATAAACTGGTCTTCTACAAATGGAGAGAATGGAAATTGAATGAATTCAAGTTCTGAAACCTTTATTTTTTGAAATATTTCAAAGTCTGAAATTGTCTTTTTAGAAAAATCTTCAATTTTTTCATAATCAATATTATGGAATAAATCTTTTTTTGGATTTATAATCTCAAATCTCTCTAGGGAAAGAAAAATTCCTGTTAAAGAAATAATAATTATAAAAACTAAGGACATTCGTCCATTAATAATATGCCAAAACTGATAAAAATCATCTAATATAACTTTAGAGTAAAATTTCCTAATAGACAGCTGTCTTTTAATAATTAATATTGATCCAGAAAAGGAAAGTAAAAAAAGTATAAAGGATATTATTCCTATAATTATTCTTCCAGTCTTTTTTAAAAGTAATGATCGGTGAATATTTCTGAATAATTTAAAAAATCTAGACTCTTTTTCAATTTCACCTTTAGCTTCACCATTTTTAGCATTTGCGTAGAAGGTTCTCATTTCACCTTTTTTTGAAATTGCTTTAACTTCAACAAAATCGTTCCTGTCAATTTTTATTTCTAAAATTTCTTTTTGATTTTTATTGATATTATCTATCAAATTACTTAAGGTTATTTTCTCTAATTCATCTGAACGAAACTTACTTAACTGACTCTTAATTGGAGAAAAGGATAGTACTATCCCAGATATAGATAGCACAATTAAAAAAAGCGCAGATAGAGTAGCAAGAGATAAATGACTAAGTCGCCAAATAGATAAGAACATATTAATTGTCTAACATTCGAACATAGCGAATAAAACCTGTTCCATTATATTTTGTTTCAGTATTTAGTTCATCTATGGAAACTTCTAAATCCTTTTCATAATAGTTTTTATCTTCTACAGCTGTTTCAAATCTTATTTTAAAGCCATTAGCTATCTCTGATTTATCAATAGATAGCATATATACAGATCTTTCACCTCCACTTAAAGTTTCCCCACTAATACCATCAATATTGACTTTATTTTTACCATAAAACTTCCACCAAGAAGTGATTTCATGATACCATTCTTCGTCTTCACCTTGAACATATAAAGTTTCTAAATATTTTCCTTCGTTGTTAACTAAAGATATTATTAAATATGCACCTTCCCCAGTGTAGTTTTTCATTTGAACCAAACATTTATAGTTCTTCTTGCTGTTTGTTTTTAAGCTAGATCCAACTATTGTTAGTAGTATTAGAAAAAAGAAAAAATTAATTATTTTACTCATTTAAGTTTTTTAAAAAATCAATATTTATTTTTTTATTAGTTAAAATTTCATTTTCATTGGCCAAATCAAAGGCTGTTTCTCCAAAAGAGGATTCTATATTTTTATTAGCTCCGTTTTTTATCAACCAATTTAATACCGTTAAATCTTTTGCTTTAGAAGCAGCGATGTGAAGCGCAGTTAAATTATCTTTAGTTACTGCATTAATATCTACTCCAAAAGAAAATATTTTTTCTATTAAATCTAAACTTCCGTTCTCAACAGCAAGATGTAAAATTGTTTTTCCATTTTCTTGATTTTCAGTTGGATTCAATCCTTTTTTAATTAGATAATTTATTTTTTCATCCATTAAATCTTTTTTAGATGTGCTGTAGTTTTTTATTAAATAGTACATTAAATTATTGCCTTTATTATCTTTAATAGTAACATCACTTCCATTTTTTATAAGAAATTTTATGGTTTCTAAATTATTAGATTCGACAGCAATTGTCAGAGAAGATTTCCCTTTTTTATTTTTTTGGTTAATATTATTAATGTGTTTTAATAATAACTTTATTACAATAGTATCATTGGAATAACAAGAATTCATCAATACATTTTGTCCGTCAATATTTAATTGATTAACATCTACTCCTTTAGAAATAAAATAATTAAAGATCTCTAAGTCCTTGATTTTGTAAGCTATAGAGTGTAATGGGTTAACACCTTTAGTTGTGGTAATGTTTGGCTCAATTCCTAAATTTTCTAAGTATTTATAAGTTTCTAAATTATTACTTGAAGATCTAGTTCCGTAGCTAGCAAAAATCATTGCATTACCATTAATTTTATTTAAATTTTTGTAATCAACTCCTTTTTGAATTAATAAGTTCATCATTTCCTGATTTCCTTTTTTTGCAGTGTAATTAAATATCCCATTTCCTTCATTGTCACAATCATGAATATCTATACCTTGTGATGTAAAATAATTAATTAAAGAGTCATTTGATAAGAAGGAAGAAACTAATAATAGTGGATTTGCTCCAACATTATTTAGCTGGGTTTTAATATCTACACCATTTTCAATGCAAAATCTATATAAATCAATATTTGTCTGACCTGTCACTGCTCCAAAATTCATCAAAGAATATCCGTGGCTATCAATTATATCTAGTCTTGCACCCATGTCAAATAGATATTCCATGAGCTGTAAATTATTTCTATACATCGCCCAAAAAATGTAAGTTCTACCATCATGAGTTAACTTATTTACTCCATTACCTCCTTTTGAAATTAGATATTTTACAATCTCGTTAGAGTTTTTTTCAATTATTGCCCATGTAACTGCATCGAATGCATATTTGTTAAGTGCAGAAACATCATTTCCTTTAAAAATACACGAATCTATCTTTTTAATACTTGGTTTTTTTTTCCAAAAACTTCTTTCTAAAAATATATTTTCATTTTGTCCATATAAAGGAATTATAGAAACAAGAAAAATTAAAAAGAAATAAACTTTAATATATATTGAATTTATGTTCATAATTTTAAAGTTGTTGCAGTTCAAATTTTGGAGATCCTTTGTCTCCATTATCGTTGTAAAAATCTATAAATCTTAGTTTAAAAAATAAACCAGATTGATTTCTAATAATAAAAGTCTTGTTCATATCAACGCTATACAAATTTGTTGAAAAGCTGTAGTTTTTCCAGTCATAACCAATTTCATCAATGTTCGAAGAAAATTCATATTGATTAACTGTTTCATAATCAATATTTTCAAAATTATTGTTAGTATCAACTTTCACAGATGTATTATTTCTATTTAAAAGCACGCCTGAAACCCTATAAGGCATAGGAGGAGAGAAGCTATTGAAAACGTGAGTATAAGCGGTAAAGAGCAAGTCCCATTGATCTTTGTTAGGTTCTATATCCAAGATTGAATTAGAGTTAAAAGAAAATGCTAAGAAATTGACATTTGTATCCTTTGTAATAACAAATGTGGTGTCCAAGTCGCCATCAAGATCTGCAGACCGTATTTCATATTGCATGCTGTTTACACAATTAATAATTACCTTTTTATAACCCAAACTTGCACCACCTTGAGAAACGCTAATACCTCTGTTAATTATGTATACATTTCCATTTCTATAGTCTCCAAAAGCCGTACTGTCTAAATTTCCGTTTGGAGAATCGTATTTCCAATTTTCATTACCACTAATATTAGTAACTGAACTAAACTCAGTTTCATTGGAATTATATACAGCTCCTGATAACGAAGAATTTAAAATTACATGCCAACCATTTTCTTTACCTTCAAATGCAATATCCCACTGTGTTTCCAAATTTTGTTTTACAATTTCATTTTCTCTTAGCGAGTAAAAAATCTGGTGGTTGTAGTCATTTCCCATGTCTATAGATCCTAAATTTAATTCACCCAGAGAATGCGGTATTATTGGTATTTCTTTTATACATGAAATGAAAAACACAATGCATGTTAGAAAAATTACTTTGGTTGTTATTTTGGAATTCATTTTCAGTTTAATTTAAATTTCAAAGAAGTGAAAAATGACCTCCCCCAATTTATAGGGATAGAATTTAGGTTTGAAGTATGAACCCCAGAAGAACTTGTGGTATTTACAGATTGAACATTAAAAAGATTTTTAGCCCCAATGGTCCAAAATATTTTCTCTTCTTTAAAATTCCTAGTTATATTAAAATCCAAGTGGTGATAGTCGTTTATTATTGATTCTAGGATTTCATCATTATTCCCCATATAAAATCCATTTAACTGTCCATTGTATTTATAAAATGCAGAAAATCTTAGAGGATAATTTTCTAATTCGTAAATAATATTTGATCTTAATTCTGGACTAAAATTAAAAAGTGAAATCCCTTGCTTGTCGCTTAAATTATTATATCGTCCTATGTGGGCTAGACCTATTTTAAAAGTAATTGGTTTAAAGTTAAAAGTTGTGTTTATCTGAGCTCCAATAGTTTTAAATTCTCCGATATTTACATAGGTGTATTGTTGTAAATTATTTTCTGATGTAGCAAGTGTTATTAGATTCTTGACGTCGTTAAAAAATCCTCCTCCATCAATTTTTATATTACCAAATTTTGTATCATTTTTCCATTGTAAATTAGCAGTAAAATTATTAGAATATTCTGCTTGAAGATTGGTGTTGCCAATGATGTTATGATTTATATCTACAAAATTAAAGTACAGTTCTTTTAAGCTGGGAGATCTAAATCCTTTACCGTAAGATGTTCTAAAAATTAAATTCCCATATTCATATTTTAAGTTAAATGAAGGTAATACTTGAACATAATTTTGAATATTCAAAGGGTGTTGAAAATCTAATGAGCCCAATGAAAATCTGTTTTTAATCTGGTAGTGGTTGTTATAAGAGACCCTAATTGCAGGTTTTAATATTATATTTTTCACAGGTTTGTATTCAAAGCTTCCAAATAAAGCCAAATCTGTGAGATTATTGGAATCTGCTTTTATCCTTTTTCCTTCGCTTGATTGATGATTAAAATCATAACCCACCTGAAAATCAATTTTATTTAAGTTTTTAGTAATATTTCCTCTGCTCATTAATTGAGTAAACAATATTGTGTCTTGATCTGAAGAGTTCATAGTCAATTGTTCTTCAAGAGTTGTGAGATCGTTGTAAAAAGTATTTTTAATTCTTTTGTAGTGATTAAATGAGCTTAAAATCTTAAGCTGACTATTTTTAAAAGATTTCTTATAATCTAGACCAACATCTTTTCTTAATGTATTGTAGTAGTCGTCAAAAGCAGATTCAAAATATGGATTTCTTGGATTTCCTCTATTGGTTATTTTTTCTTTATATAGGTTTACATAAAGTCTAAGAGATTGGCTGTCGAGAACTAAATTGTAATCTAGTCTTAAAAATTCTTGGTCTTTAGGATTCCATTCCTTATTTCTATTAGTATCTGCAGTTCTGGGCCTAGGAGTCTCATAAATTGGATCTGATGGGTCCCAACCATCAAAAAAGTATTTACCAAAAGATAATCCAAGACTACTATTTTTAATTTGGTAACCTACAAATAAATCTGTATTGTACTGACCAACAGTTTCAGCATAGTTATTTAAACTTAGTGAATACTTTTTACTAAACTTCTTTTGTGTGATGATGTTAATTGTCCCTGCTAACGCATTGGTTCCATAATTAACAGCTAGAGGTCCTTCAACAATTTCTATTCTTTCAACATTATTTAAATTAATCTGTGAAAGGTCAATATTTCCGTTAAGTCTTCCAATAATTGGTACTCCATCAATTAGAATCTTAACATTTTGACCCGATAAACCTTGAATAGACATACTAGAACCAAGTACATTGTCTTGATTTATTCTAATGTTGGTTTCATTTAACAAAACATCTTTTAAGTTGACTGCTCCAATTGCATCAATTTTTTCTTTGTCAATAACCTTGACTTTGTTAATTGATTTTTCTTGAGTTGTTTTCTTGTATTGTGCAGTGACAACAAATGTTTCAAGATTGGTATTTTCTTGAGACGTTAAAGCTGTAGAAAATCCAACTATATAGATAAGAATGAATAGTTTTATAATTTTCAATTAATTACTAGTTTCTTAGTTATCTTATCATTTCCATTGGAAAAACATACAATATAAATTCCAGAATCTATACCTTCTAATGAAATTTTTTTAATATTGAAACCACTGTTTTTTAAATGAAGACTTTTTATTAATTCACCATTAATATTAAATATGTCAATAGAGTTGTTATCATAAATTCTATTAGCGTCATAAATAAAAGATATTTTACCATTATTACTTGGATTGGGAAATATATTAAAAGTAAATCTATTGTCTTTCTCTAACTCTGTAGAAGTAACACCTTCTACATTAAAAACTATTTTACCAGTTGAGCTTCCTTCAAAATCAGTTAGTTGTAGTTTCCATATATTTTCTGCGATATCTTTTATGAAATAACATAGAGAATCTTGAATATCGTAACTAAATGTTCCCATATTAAAAGATTTCCAATTATATCCCACAGTGTTAATTGCACTCTGATAGCTAAGTCCAATAGGATTAGCATTATTTACATCTATATTTTCAACTTTTGCTACTTCCATATTCTTGTTGGTCAAAACACCTGTCACACCATAATTTGTCCCAGATGGAAGAGCTGTAACGTATTTAGTGAAAACTATATGCCAATCATCTGATAAGGGTTCTCTGTCAATTTCTGTACCATTTACTAAAGAATAGTATCCAAAGTTTTTACCAGTGAAATTAGATTTTGAAATGGAGGTAATAACTTCATTAGATCCATCAATATCTGCATATTTAAAATCATAGTTACCACTGCTTAATTTAATTATCTGAAGTTTTTTATAAGCTCCATTAGAAAGTTTTATTACGTTAATGGAGTCTCCTGTTACGTGATGAGTTATAGTACTGTAAATTCCCCATCCCAAATCCATAGGATTAGAACTACTTGCATGGATATTAAAAGCACCGTTTCCCCATGAATTATCAGAATTATAGACAGAGTTCCAATTGTTAATTCCGTTGGTATCAAGACTTGTCCATGCACTTGTGTCTCCATTTGGATAATTATATAAAACTACACCAGACTGACTATTTATTCTAATTGACGCACCTCCACCAGCAGCACTAAAAGCAAGATCCCAATTATTATTATCTACATTAGCTACCTCTCCACTATTTAAGTTATAATAAGATTGATTAGAGTAGGAAGCAGATAGAAAAACTGAGTCACTAAATTGAGAGAAAATATTTTGCGATAATAAAATCATCGCTAAAAGACAAGTACATAGCTTTTTCATAGGTTTAAAATTTTCACAAAAAAACTAAAAAAAAAAAATCAAATCAATACCAAAATATAGGTATTTTTAGGCTTTTTAATAGAGTTTAGTTCTTTTCAACGCATTTAGAATTAGCTCTGCATTTCTTTTTAATTCAACCATATTATTTTGAATTTTTTCGTCTTTAATTTCCTTAAAGACATCTTCAATTAAACACTGTCTTATTATTTTTCCATTATCCATGAAAATAATTTCATCAGCAATTTCTAAAGCATCAATTATGTCATGAGTAATGAAGACAGATGAAATACCTATTTTTTTTATTATATCTCTTAACTCTTGCCTAATTTTTGATTTCAGTTGGGTATCTAAACTGCTAAATGGTTCGTCCAATAGTAGAAGTTCTGGATCCATTGCAAGAGAACGAGCTAAGGACACTCTTTGTTGTTGTCCTCCACTTAGTTCGTTGGGATATCTGTTTGGAAAATTTTCCATCTTTATAGTTTGTAGTAGTTTTTCAACCTTTTCATCTTTATTTTTCTTTAAACCAAATTCAATATTTTCTCTTACAGTTAAGTGTGGAAATAGTGAAAAGTCTTGAAATACTAGTCCAACATTTCTGTCTTTAATATCTCTTATAAATTTATCACTACTCATTAAGGTCCCATTGATTCTAATTGTTCCATTGTCTGGTCTTTCTAGTCCAGCAATAAGTCTAAATAATGTGGTTTTCCCACTTCCACTTTCGCCAACAATGGCACATATATTACCAGCTTGAATATTAAAAGTACAATCAGAAACCACTTCAAATTTTGATTCAAAACATTTAGTTAGGTTTTCAATTTCTAATATTTTCATAACGAATATTTATTTATAAAATTCACTAATTATTTTCTTTTAGCTTATAATTTAGCAATGTAATCATAGTCCCAATTAAAAATATCAAAAATAATGCTGGTAGAGCAGCTTCGGCTACTCTTTCGTCCTCTGCATATTCATAGGCTCTTACTGCAAGCGTGCTTAAGTTGTAAGGTTTTAGAATAAGAGTAAGAGGCAATTCTTTCATAACATCAATTAGAACCAATACAAAGGAACTAAGAAGGGCATTTTTTAATAAAGGAAAATCAATTTTAAAAAATGTTTTAATTTTTCCATAGCCAAGTAAATAGGAAGACTCTGATAGATTTTTATCAAGCTTTAGAGTATTTCCTTCAATGGAATTGTAAGCTACTGCAATAAATCTGAATAAATAAGCGTAAATAAGTACCAAAATACTGTTGTAAACAAGGTGACCAATTTCAAGATTGAATTGGAAACTAAATAAATCTGTCAAAGATTTACTTGTTCTTATAATTCCGACTCCAATAATTGCTCCTGGAATAACATAACCCAGTGTTGCGATTTTTGAAAAGACATTTAATTGTTTAAAATAATTCCATTTTGAAAGGTAGATTAACAAACAAGCAAGAAAAACAACAAGAAGAGCAGTGGAAAGACCTAACGATAAGGTTTCTAATCCTAAAATTATCAAATCGTAGTTAAACATAGAGTCAAAGGTTTGTATTCCCCAAATTACAAGTTGAATTAATGGAAGAATAAAACCAAATAGTATAGGAACAAGTAGAATTCCAAAATAGAGAATTTTTTTTAATCCACTAATTTTTACTCTGTTGTCGGCATTCTTTAGGTTGGTATTGGTTTGTTTTAAATTATAGGATCTTCTTCCTCTGAACCATTTTACAATGAGAACTAAAATAAATACTAAAACTACCAGAATTGCAGATAAGTAAATTGAAGATTGTAAATCTTCTAGTGCTGTCCATGTTCTAAATATTCCAGTGGTGAACGTATTCACCCCATAATATTTTGCAGCTCCATAGTCATTTAAAACTTCCATAAATACTAAAAACAAACCACCAATTATCCCAGGAAAGGCTAGGGGAAGAGCTACTGAGAAGAAATATCTTTTATTAGAAACGCCAAGCAAAGATGCTGTGTGCTTAAGTTGAGAAGGATAGCTTTGAAAAATAGTTCTTGTTCCTGCATAAACATATGGATATAGAGAAAAACTTAAAACCCAAATTAAACCATAAATATTCATCATCTCAATTCTGTTTATAGAGATGCCAAAATCTCTCAGAATTTCTATGAATGTTCCTCCGTTTCCAATTAAACCTACGTAGGAATATGCAACAATATAAGATGGAATTGCAAGTGGCATAAATAACAGCCATTCAATAATTTTCTTAAACCTAAAAGTATATTTTGATACAATCCACGCAGAAGAAGTCCCAATTGTGAATGTCAATAGTCCTGTGCCAAAAATTAAGATGACAGAATTTTTTATATAATCATAAAGAAAATAAGAGGTGATATGTTCCCACATTTCTCCATTTCCCCTAAATAGACTTATTAAGATAGAAAATATAGGTATTGCTAAAAATAAACTTAGAGCTACTATGAGTAACGTCCATTTATTAAAGTCTCTTTTAAAATGTTTTATTTTTAAAAACATCTTTTTATTTGATGGTTTAGCTTAAGGCCATTTAACCTCATCGAACAGAATTACTGCTTTTTTATTGAGTTCACCTAGCTTAGTTAAAGATAGCTTATCTTCTTTGAATTCCCCCCAAGATTTTAATAATTCAGAAGATTTTGCATCCTTGTTAACAGGGTATTCGTAATTGGCTTTTGCAAAAATCTCTTGAATATCTTTACTAATTAAAAATTCAATGAATTTAATTGCATTTTCTTTGTTTTTTGAACTTTTAGCAACTCCAATACCACTAACATTTATATGTGTTCCTCTATTTTCTTGATTTGGGAAAAATATACCTACTGCATTTCCAGCTGCTACTTCATTGGAGTCTTTTGAGTTGATAAGTTTCCCCAAATAATAAGTATTGATAATTGCTATTTCACCTTCATTTGCTAAAATTGCTTTTACCTGATCTCTGTCGTTTCCTTTGGGCGATCTTGCAAAATTATTTACTATCCCTTCAGCCCATTTTTTTGCTGAATCTTCACCTTTATTGGCAATAATAGACGCCATAAGAGATTGATTGTATATGTTATTGGAAGAACGAATTAATATTTTATTTTTCCAATTCTCATTTACTAAATCTTCGTAGTCTGATAAATCAGAAGAATCTACAGTTGTTTTGTTGTAAACTATTACTCTAGCTCTTTTGGTTAAACCAAACCAGTAATTGCTAGAATCCTTAAGGTGAGTAGGAATGGTAGTATTTAAAAAATCAGAATTTGAAGATTGAAGTAGATTTTTATTTTTAGCTCTTACTAAACGACCAGCGTCTACAGTTAGTAATAAATCTGCTGGAGATTGATTGCCTTCTATTTCCATTTTTTGAATCAATTCATCTGCACTTGCTTTAACAACATTTATTTTGACACCTGTTTTTTGTTCAAATTTTTTAAAAATTAACTTATCTGAATCGTAATGTCTGTGAGTGTAAAGAGTTAAAGATTCTTTTTCCTTTAT
>PYIJ01176817.1_pt1 | contig 19941 bp, 18 predicted proteins | sample 3578051 | NCBI WGS metagenome assembly PYIJ01 (sample SAMN08408021, study PRJNA431606) | Marine metagenome isolate SA_KN192-05_S13_5m, whole genome shotgun... | biome: marine; feature: oceanic pelagic zone; material: water; isolation source: surface water sample, 0.2-0.8 um fraction ... | reverse complement strand
GCTGGTTAGCAGGGAACTGCCCACTTTCACAACAATACGTTTGGCTTGGGCGATATCCGAGCGCTGGAGCATGGATTCATTCACGGACATAGATCACCTCCGTTTCCGGCTCGTCCCCGTCCCCAGACAGATCATCATCGATATCATCGATCTTATCACCGCCATCACCCTGCCGTTTCGCTCGCATACGCTGGGAGTGTAGATACACATCGTCACTGATGCGCCGCTCTAACTCAGCAAGATAAGACGCAACGTCGGCATCATCCAAGGCGCCCTGCTGCTGATCCTGTAAAAACTGCATGAGATCTCGCGTCAACGCAGTTAAACCGATGTCTCCTAGGGCCGACAGCGCGTAAATGGGACGTTCAGGGAAGGTTTCCGCCATTTCCTCGAGTATATTGTCGAGGATGTCTTCGTCCACCTGATCTACCTTGGAAAGCCCAATCCAAATGGGTCGCTCCATCAATGCTTCGCTGTACTCGGCAAGCTCCTGCTCAATCGCCAAGGCATTGTCGATGGGATCGCTTTGATCCTCTGGTGCGACATCGACCAAATGCAGCAATACCTTGGTGCGCGACAAATGCCGCAAAAACTGTGCCCCAAGGCCCGCTCCTTGGGCAGCACCAACAATCAGTCCGGGAATATCTGCCATTACAAAACTCGCGTCTGCAGCGATACGCACCACGCCCAAACTCGGCGCAAGGGTCGTGAATGGGTAATCTGCCACTTTCGGATTTGCGGCGGACACCTGACCGATTAACGTGGACTTGCCCGCGTTCGGCAGCCCCAACAATCCAACATCCGCCAACAGCTTGAGCTGCAGTCGTAAGCGACGAATGTCACCAAGCTTGCCAGGCGTAGTTTTACGCGGTGTCCGATTCGTGCTGGATTTGAACGTGGCATTGCCCAGCCCGCGCGCGCCACCCTCCGCCACCAGCAATACTTGCTCAGACGCACTAAGATCTCCGAGCACTTCTTGGGTTTCTTCGTCTACTACCGTAGTACCCATAGGCACCTTGACGTATATATCTTCCCCGCCAGCACCGGTTTTGTTGCGGCTGCCGCCACCATGGCCGTTGCGTGCCTGATACGCGGGTTGATAACGAAAATCGATGAGGGTATTGAGCGCTTCATCCGCGACCAGAAACACATTGCCGCCTACGCCGCCGTTGCCGCCATCAGGGCCACCGCGCTCAACATATTTTTCGCGACGGAAACTCAGGCAGCCATTGCCGCCCTTGCCGGCTTGCACCCGAATACTTGCTTCATCGATAAATTGCATAGGTCACCTTAATCGGGAACCGCTCAGTGTTTTGGATTGGTTCGTCGCGATCATACCGAGTCATCAAACCATTTGGTGACGCATCGGGTCCCACACAGTTCTGTGCAGATACAAAAAACCCCGCATCTGCGGGGTTTCTTACTCGTTGTTGCCGCCGATATCGAGGGCGCTGCGACGAGTCCAGACTCGTGCCCGCGTTGTCCACTACCCCAGCGGTACCACGTTGATGGTTTTGCGGCGCAAATGACCTTTCACCGTAAACTCCACGTGGCCATCGGCCTTCGCAAAGAGCGTATGATCTCGTCCGCACCCAACATTTTCTCCGGGATGAAACTTGGTGCCCCGTTGACGCACGAGGATGTTCCCAGCGATCACGTGTTGGCCGCCGAATTTCTTCACGCCAAGTCTTTTCGACTCCGAATCACGCCCGTTGCGGGTACTACCGCCTGCTTTTTTATGTGCCATGGTTTCTACTTAACTCTGTCTGTTTAACTCTGTCTGTTTTCCATTAAGTCGTGTTATTGGCCCGCTAGGCCTACAACGTTTCCATACTCATTTAACGTTTTGCTAACGACTGAATCGGTCTTTTTGCCTATGACTTTTTGTCTATGTCTTTTGGTCGTTTAGGCCGAGATACCGGTAATCTTCACTTCAGTGAACCACTGGCGATGACCTTGGCGACGCAAAAAGTCTTTGCGACGTTTGAACTTGATGATTTTCACTTTCTTAGCGCGATCAGAGCGCACCACTTCGCCTGTGACTTTGCCGGACTCAACGAAGGGAGCTCCAACATTAACGTCGTCGCCGTTGGCAACCAGCAGTACCTTGTCGAAAATCACTTCTTCACCGGGCTCGGCGGTTAGCAGTTCTAGCTTAACCACATCACCTTCGCTGACGCGATGCTGTTTGCCACCACTTTGAAACACTGCAAACATTTTGCTCTCCAAGTTACGCGGCAATGCGCGCAAACGATTCATTCATATTGTCAATATCGGGGCGGAGTGCGAGCAAGTCGCGAACCGATTTTTAAGAGGCGCAAATTCTACGGGTAGAGTTGTTTGAATACAACGCGTTCCACGCGGAAACCGAGATGTCTCTCGGTTGCACGCCTTGCCTGAGATGGACCGCTAAGCATGCCAAGAAAATCACCCGCAAAACGCTAGGGATCCGCCGCTGCTTGGAAGACGAACCCCTCGAAATCCGCCTCAGCAGTCGCAGTAAGCTGATCAAAATATTGCGACCCTGCCAAATGCCCCAAGAACTGCCGGGGCTTGCCCGGAATATTCGCCCCGAGATACCAAGAATTTGTTTTGGGGTAGAGGGTTCTGTTGGCGATAGCTTGAATTTGCGCATCCCAAGCTTGCTCGGCTGCTGGTGTCGTTTCGACGGTGCTATGACCGTTCGCATCAAGGTGACGAATGCACTCCCCCACCCACTGCACCTGCAGTTCCGCACCTAGCGGCATGGTGAAAAACACGCCAGGCGAGCCAGGGCCGTGAATCATGAACATATTGGGGAACCCCGCGACACTGATGCCGAGATGGGTATCGAAGCGCTCGGCCCATTTTTGCTGCAGCGGCATGCCATTGCGACCTCGCGGGTTTAAGTTAAGCATAGATCCGCTGACCGCGTCATAGCCGGTGGCCAGTACCAGCATATCCAGCTGGATCTCCTGCCTCTGCGTTCGTACACCATCCGCCGCGAATGAGACAATTGGATCTGAGCGAAGGTCGACTAGGCTGACGTTGTCTCGATTATAGGTCTCGAAATAGCCGTTATCGAGAATGATGCGTTTCGTGCCGATGTGATAGTCCGGCATGAGTTTTTCAGCGGTGGCCGAGTCTTTAACGGTTTGGCGAATTTTTCCCCGCACGAAGTCCGAAATTTCGTTATTCAGATCGGCATCTACAATGGCGCCCACATAACTATTGATCATGAGATTCATGCCGCCAAGGGCCCACATCTCTTCATAGCGCGCCTGTCGCTCTTCAGCCGATGCCTCATTCGCATGCAGCTTGGTCGTGGCAAATGGCCAACCACCGCGACGCCGCATGGACATGCGGTGATTTTGCCAATCCGCTTGATAGGCGCTGCGCTCAGCATCCGTCAGGGGTCGATTGCGCGCGGGCAGTGCATACTGAGGAGTGCGCTGAAACACCGTGACATGTTCTGCGGTCTGCGCAATTTCCGCTATGGCCTGAATGCCGGAAGAACCCGTGCCTATGATGCCTACGCGTTTCCCCTCGAATGAAACCGGCTGATGCGGCCAGCGACCGGTGTGATAGCACTCACCGACGAATTCATCGATGCCCGGGTAGTCGGGCCGGTGTGCTACAAAGAGCGCACCGACCGCGCAGACAAGAAATCGTGCCGAGTACATGGAGCCGTCGCGTGTTTGCACCACCCACCGCTGACTGCGCTCATCGAAAAACGCATCATCCACCCAGGTTTCAAACGCTATATCGGAGCGCAGATCAAAGCGATCGGCAACATGCTCTAGGTAAGCTCGAACTTGTGCACTCGTGCTTTGAGTTTCAGTCCATGACCATTCTTGTGCTAACTCGGCTGAAAATGTGTAGGCATAAAACGGCGTACTCGGTGCATCAACTCGCGCACCGGGATAGCGGTTGTGCCACCAGGTACCGCCCACATCGCTAGCGCCATCAAAACCGCGCACTCGCAATCCCAGTTCATCACGCAGGTGGTGCAGTGCATACATCCCGCCTACTCCGGCGCCGATGACGATGGCATCGAATGCAGTAGCCGAGGCTTGTTGATCTTGCTTGAATTGTATCTGCATGTTCTTCCCCCGCCGCAGCATTCGATGATGACAACAGATTACTGTTCAGGCGTCGCGTGGCAAGCAATAAAGACTGCAAGGTTATTTAGCCCTAGATTGCTGGTTGGCTGCTGCGGAACCGCCGACACTTGAGCACTTGCGTCGCAAAATTTGCCGACGACGATGCATAACGATCCAGTTATACTCTTTGCCGTTATTCTGTGAACTTTCGATAGGCCCGAAACCTTCTCGCGGTAACCTTTGCCTTCACAGGCCAATAGACAACAATCAAGGCAACATCGGTCAGCAACTTACATGCAGCTACCCGCGTCATTATCCGTTCTCTTGCGCCATTCTGTGCGACCACTGATACAGCAAATGCGACATGCACATGGGCTGTCTCGCTGATGAATCGGGCTGCTGAAGTCAACGCTAACGCTCCATCTGCCGCTACGCTGGACGACCTGTATCGCCTCGTGGCTGGCGAATTCGATAAAATCAATGCGTTGATTCCCAATCAGCTCACCTCCGACGTCGACATGGTCGAAGAGATAGGCCATTACATCGTCGAGAGCGGCGGCAAACGCCTGCGACCCATGCTGGTACTGCTCAGCAGCCAAGCACTTGGCTTTCAGGGTGACGCCCACATCCGCTTGGCCGCCATCATCGAGTTTTTGCATACCGCAACATTGCTGCACGATGATGTGGTGGACAGCTCTGCCCTGCGTCGCGGGCGCGCGACCGCAAACGACAAATGGGGTAATGCGCCGAGCGTTCTGGTCGGCGATTTTCTGTATTCGCGAGCTTTCCAACTCATGGTTGAGCTGGCTGATCTTAAGGTGATGGCCGTGCTTGCCAATGCGACCAATACCATCGCTGAAGGCGAGGTGATGCAGTTGGCCAACATCGGCAATTGCGAGATGCATGAAACAAATTACCGCGAGGTCATCCGCTGCAAAACCGCCCTGCTGTTCGAGGCGGCAGCCCACACCGGCGCGCTGCTGACTGACGGCGAGCCAAATGATGAGCAAGCTATTGAGGCGTTAAGGCGCTTTGGTCTGCATTTTGGATTGGCGTACCAGTTAATCGACGATTGGTTGGACTATGCTGGCGACAGCGAGCTGATGGGCAAAAATGTTGGCGATGACTTGGCTGAGGGCAAACTTACACTGCCATTGATTACGGCACTGAGGAAGGCGGCTGAGCCTGAACAACAGCTGATTCGGGAGGCGATCCATGACCGCGCCTGTGATCGCATCGATCACATCAATCGCATCGTGCGCGATTGCGGCGCACTGGACTACACGCGCCAAGCCGCGGTCAACGAAGGCAACCAAGCGATCGCGCAACTGGATCTATTGCCGAGCAATGCCTATACCGAGGCCATGCGTACACTGACGGTCTACTCCCTTTCTCGCCTGAGCTGATCCTAATCCCCCATCCAACCCCGCACACCGTGAGCACCCGGCAAACATGACTCCAGGCATTGAAGACCTCTGGTTTATTCCCCTAGGCGGATGCGGAGAGATTGGTATGAACCTAAACCTGTTTGGACATGATAGTCGCTGGCTCATGGTGGACTGCGGAGTAACCTTTGAGGACACCCTGCAGGGCAATGAAGTGCAGATGCCCGACCCACATTTCATTAGCCAGCGAGCCGAGTCTCTTGTCGGCATCGTCGCGACCCATGCCCATATGGATCATATCGGCGCGCTGCCTTACCTAGCCGATCAATTCGACTGTCCGATTTATACGACCCCATTTACTGCAGCTGTGCTGGCACCCAAGCTACGGGAAAGCCGCAGCAGTGCTGTCGTGAAAGTGGTGCAACAAGGCCAGTCGCTGGCTTTGGGACCTTTTAAGTTAACGTGGTTACCCATTACCCACTCAACACCAGAAACACACGGACTTTTGATCGAGACCGCCGCGGGCACGATCGTACATACAGCGGATTGGAAGATAGACCCTACTCCCGTGGTGGGCCAAGCGTTTGATCAAACGCTCTGGCAAACCCTGACCACTAAGGGCGTCGACGCCGTGGTTTGTGACTCGACGAACGCGATGAGTCTCGGGCACTCGTTATCAGAGGCCGACCTCTACGAGGGCTTGCTAGACGTGGTTCAAGGTACTTCTGGACGTGTTGCTGTGGGCTGTTTCGCGAGCAATATTGCGCGGCTCCAAACCTTGGGACGTATCGCCAGCGATACCGGTCGCTACCTGTGTCTGCAGGGCCGATCCTTAATCTCTATGACCGCTGCGGCCAAATCATGTGGTTATTTATCCCAAGACTTTGAGACGATTCCACCGGACGACCTCGGCTATCTACCGCCTCATGAAGTAATGATATTAGCGACTGGCAGTCAAGGTGAGCCTGGCGCGGCGCTGACGCGGCTCGCGACTAACCGCCACCCTACCCTTGAGCTGGCCACGGGAGATCGCGTGATTTTCAGCGCCAAGGCCATTCCGGGTAACGAGGCGCGCATCGCAGCGATGGAGACCGGGCTACGTAGGCTGGGAGTCGAGGTCATTCATGCTGATCAAAGCAACTTACCGCTGCACGCATCGGGTCACCCAAATGCCGACGAGTTAATGCATATGTATCGATGGCTGGCGCCGCACATTGCGATTCCCGTGCATGGTGAGATCGCACACATGCGCGCTAATGCCGCACTGGCAAAGCAAGCGGGTATCAACCGACAATTGGTGGGTGAAAACGGCGATTTATTTCGTATCGCACCGGTGCCGAGCATCATGCGAGCTGCAGTTGACGTTGGTCGACTGGGTGAGGACCGCGGCCAATTGATGAGGGTTTCGTAGCCGGCTTGGTGTGTTTTTTATCAGCGGTCGGTGCTGAGAAAAGGTTCGGGCGCTAGTTGCCCTTGGCAGCTGTATCTTCAGGGGCGGCGAACAAAGCTCGATCGCTGGCACCAACGTCTTGGCCTTGACCCTTCATGACGCAGCTAAACACTGAAAGCACCGGAATCATCGCAAATGCTGAGATCAACATGCCCAGGGCCTCAAGCATCATTCCACTGCGATACCACTGCTCATGAAAGTGATCGGCGATGCGGAAAAAAGCTGCGAAATAAAAAAACATAGCGATCACCGTCGCCACCGCAAACAACCGCGCCCAAGCGAAGCCAATCTGCGGTCGCACGCTAATCATCGCGAGTATCGCGCCACCCAAATATATGAGCGAGAGAATGGGCGTCTTAGGGATAAATACGTGCAAAATGGCTAACGCCAAAAGCACACATCCTATGATTGCGTTGACTAATCTCACCCCTGCTCCAGTCAGGAAAACAAATCTTTCCGCCGAAGTGTCTTCGCGAAAAAATCACGGCGGCCGCGCAAAATGAAACACCCCGGTTGGGGTGTCAATAGTTTTGTTACTTACGGTGACATCGAAAACGCGACGGCAATGTTTTGAAGCTACCCAAGCCCCTGATAACTGGACACTTTTTCTATTCTTGTCCTAGCCACTGGATTCTTGATCATTTTTTGGTCTCAAGGTTCCAATCAGGCACCCCTGCATCGAGCTGCACGCCAAAGCTGTTAAGCGCCATGGACACCAAATTGTATTGACCCACGGTAAACACTAAGTCCATAAGCTGTTGTTGATTCAGGTGTGCACTCAAACTCTGCCAAGTTGCGTCCGCAATGTGCGCGTCGTTATGTAGCTCGTCGGTTGCTTGAAGCAATAATCGGTGCAGAGACGAAAGACCGGGCGTATCGGGCCCGCTCTTGCTCCACAGGATTTCCTCGTCGGTCATGCCTACTTGTCGCGCGATCACAACATGTTGACCCCATTCATAACCTGCCCGACAGAGGTAGCCAATACGCAAGATCACCAGTTCCCGCTCTTTCTCCGGCAGCGTTGACTTGCCAAGAATATGGTTGGCAAACACCATCCAGCGGCGAGCCAGTGCCGAGTGATTGGCGAGGGTTTTGAAAATATTGAGTACACGGCCGCGCTCAGCAATGGGACCGAGCAAGGCGCTAGCCTCCTCGTTCCATTGATCATGCTCGAGGGGCTGAATTCGGGGTTGGGTCATGCGCACGCGTATCCTCCTGACTATCATCGATTCGGACAGTATCTCCTGCTGCGGCGGTTGTGGCCAACGCGATGCTGGGCTATACCGTCCGGCAGGATTCACTGAGCGAGCGCCTTGAAGCACCTACTGATCGTCTATCACTCCAAAACAGGCAATACCCAATCCTTAACCGAGGCGATTGTGCGAGGTGCCAGGAATGCCGAGGTCACCGAGGTTGACTTGCGAGTACTGCGGGCCTTTGCAGCAGGACCAGAGGATCTTTTGTGGGCCGATACACTGCTGCTTGGCACGCCAGAAAATTTCGGTTACCTATCCGGTGCTGTGAAAGATTTTCTTGATCGAACGTTTTATGAGGTAGAGGGCAAACTGTCGCCTTTGCCTTATGCAATGTATGTCAGCGCGGGCAATGATGGCACGGGGGCGGTGCGAGCGATGGAGCGAATCGCCAACGGCTACCCTTTTACGGCCATACAAGAGCCCCTGATCATCAAGGGAACACCGCAGCAGGCAGATTTTACCGCTTGTGAAGAATTGGGTTTAGCCATCGCCCTTGGCACGCAGATGGGCATTTTCTGAAAACGCGATTTCGACACCGCGGGCACCGCCTTAGCTGCAGCAGCCCTAGCCAGATGTACTTGCTAGCTGGCAGTTCGCTCGGCAGTAACTTTGAGCAGGCGGCAAGCCACGACGTGGAGGAGGATGTAACAAACAAAGTACCCCAGCCACGCAGCGGTATCACCACGCTCGAGCACACCCGTGAGCGCAATCACTGATGGCACACCTGCGCTAACCGCAGCGATGGTGCAGCCCGTCAAGCTATTCGCGGCGACTCTGCCCAGCCCCGCTTGCCGGCACACTCGATACAGAAAATTGTGCAGGTGATCGTCCCCAGCTTGCATCGGTGAGACCTTTCGCGCCGCTCTTTGCGCAAAAACACGTACCAGCTCGATGCACGGATAACTGACGATGCTCGCTAAAAGCCACATCGTATATTCGCCGGTACCGTACAAAACCAGGGCCGTCATCGCGACGCCCGACGACAAACCATAGGACCCAAAATCACCGAGAAAAATCTTGCCAGTACTTACATTGAAAATGATGAAAATAGACAGTGCCATGATAATCGCGTAGAGACTTTGACTGGAAACTTCAAAAAAAGTAAACGCGAAAAACGCTAAGCAAATGCCCGACAGCAAGCCATTGGCACCGTCCGCCATATTTCCGGCATTGACGAAGGCAGTAATAATAAAAGCACAGGCGACGGCCAACACGGCCTCATGAGCCAGGGGCGCAGGCAACCATGCAAAAGCCTCCAACTGCAGAGTCCCCGGTGTGATCATCACCCAGAGTAAAGACAAAATCGAAACCAATGCCAGCCTTCCTGAGGCGGAAATGTTGCTAACGAAATCGTCCCACATACCCACCATGGCAATCAGCCCCCAAAGCACGAGCGACGGCGGCGTAACCAAAGGGCTGACAAAGCCCTGCTCAAGCTCGTTCGAGGATGAGAATTGGTTCGACGATAAAAGAGCAAAGACAACATAGCCCGCCGCAACGATGAACCCACCCAATCTGGAGCTATCTTGTTCAGATATGCCGTGGCTGAGTGGATCGTCTCTCACCCACCGTCTGCTGCTGATCCACCACATCGCGCCAACCATGAGCAACCCCACGACACCGCCAAAAAGCACGGAAATGATGGCAAGTGCTGCCACGCCAAAGAACGGAAGCTTGCCAATACTCTGCTCTGGCGGCAGTTCAGCGTTTCGAATGTCTTGTTGCAAACTCACGGCCCGTCGATTTACCCAGATCTACCCACAAGTGCTTCTGTGAAGCCCCTCCTCGATTTGGCAAGGATAGGCGTTCAAACCCACCAAAGCGAGTGGGTCGGGCAGGCAATCTTGAGCCTCTTGCAAAGTCATTAGGCGAGCGAGTGGCCAACTTTTTTCACTCTTTCTTGCCTTCGCCACACGTATAGTTTTCTCCAGATACATATATGAGAACGTCTTGTCGACACCCACCGCCAAAATTTGCCACAGCATTACGGAAATAGACGCCGCGGACTGGGATCGCTGCGCGGATGGCAGCGGTGTCTACAACCCCTTCACTCGCCACGCCTTTCTCCAAGCTTTGGAAACCAGCGGTAGCGTTGGCGACGACACCGGTTGGCAACCGTTTCATGTAGCGGTAGAACATGGCGGCCGACTGATCGGCGTGGCGCCGATGTATTTGAAGAGCCACAGCCAAGGCGAATATGTCTTCGACTACGCTTGGGCAGACGCTTGGCATCGGGCCGGCCATAGTTACTACCCAAAACTACAGGGCAGCATTCCCTTCACGCCAGCGACCTCTCCCAAGCTGCTGTGTGCAAGCGGTGGCATCGACGATAGGAACCTGCTGATCAGCGCCTGCCTACAGGTAGCGAAGCAGGCGCAAGTGAGTTCTATGCACATGACTTTCCTGCCCGAAGATCAGTGGCACGATTTGGCAGAGGCGGGAATGCTACAGCGCATAGATCAACAATTTCATTGGCATAACGCTGGATATGCAACATTCGACGAGTTTTTGCTGCAGCTATCTTCGAAGAGGCGCAAGAATCTCAAGCGCGAAAGACGCGATGCACTTGCCAACGATATCGAGATTGAATGGCTCACTGGCGCCGACCTCACCGAGTCTGTGTGGGACGCCTTCTATCAGTTCTACCTTGATACAGGCTCACGAAAATGGGGGACCCCCTACTTAACCCGAGCGTTTTTCCGCGACATAAGCGATACCATGGCCGGCGCTACGTTGCTGATCATGGCCAAGCGCGAGGGCCGCTATATCGCAGGCGCACTGAACTTCATAGGCGGCGATACGCTTTTTGGTCGTAATTGGGGCTGCGTCGAAGATCATCGCTTCCTGCATTTCGAGGTCTGCTACTACCAGGCTATCGACTATGCGATCGCCAATGGGTTGAAACGAGTCGAAGCCGGCGCCCAAGGTGGGCACAAAGTCGTCAGGGGCTACTTACCCGAGCCGACCTACAGCGCGCATTGGATCGCAGATCCCGGATTTCGCGATGCAGTCTCCCGATTTTTGGAAGAGGAAAGAAGTTATGTTGCGCAGGACATCGCCCACGTCGAACAACACAGTCCGTTCAACGCAACGATTGATCTTTCGGTCGTTAGAGGCCGATAACCAACAAAACGCAGCGTGATGATCTAATATATCGGCCTTTTTTTATCGCCCAAATGAGTATCGAACGACCATGATTGCCTCAATCAAATCCATCCTTAGGCACACATCGCCCATCGAGAGCACGGTAACCGTGCAGGGTTGGCTACGCTCGCGGCGCACGTCCAAGGGTGGCTTCTCGTTTCTACACATCCACGACGGCTCATGTTTTGGCACCGTGCAGGCGGTAGCAGACGACCAACTGGTCAATTATCAGGAGATTGTCGACATTGGTACAGGCTGCTCGGTTACGGTAACGGGTACCTTGGTTGCCTCGCAGGGACAGGGACAAGACCGGGAAATTCAAGCCAGCGAGGTCATCATTCATGGCGTAGTCGACGATCCAGAAACCTACCCGATAAGCAAAAAACGACATACCTTCGAGTATTTGCGCAGCGTCGCCCATTTACGGCCCCGCACCAACACCTTTGGTGCAATATCGCGCATACGTCATGCGCTGAGCGCCGAGGTACACGGTTATTTTGACCGTCATGATTTTTGTTGGGTGAATACACCGATCATCACCGCCAGCGATTGTGAGGGTGCAGGCGATCTTTTTCGCGTCTCGACGCTGGAGCAGATTCATCGAGACGATCGTCAGCAATTTGGCGATGACTTTTTTGCCGCCGAAGCCTTTTTAACGGTCAGCGGACAACTCAACTTGGAAAGCTACGCCTGCGCCCTTGGCAAGGTTTATACCTTTGGCCCAACCTTTCGCGCTGAGAACTCCCATACCAGCCGTCATCTTGCAGAATTTTGGATGATCGAGCCGGAGATCGCCTTCGCCGACTTGGCCGTCAATGCAGACCTAGCCGAGAGCTTCTTACGGGAAGTCATTGCAGGAGTTCTGCAGCGATGCCCTGACGATATGGCGTTTTTTGACGAACGCGATGAGGGTGGTTTGATCCAGCGGCTGACAACGATTGCGCAACAAAATTTCACGCGCATGACCTATACCGAGGCCGTCGATGTATTACTGCAAAGCGGTCAAGACTTCGAATTTCCAGTGAGCTGGGGCGCTGACCTGCAATCGGAGCACGAACGCTACATCACCGAGCAAGTGATCAAGGGGCCGGTTGTCGTCACGGATTATCCCAAGGACATCAAAGCCTTTTACATGCGCTTGAATGATGACGAAAAAACCGTCGCCGCAATGGATGTTTTAGTGCCCGGCGTGGGCGAGATCATTGGTGGTAGTCAGCGCGAGGAGCGTCTCGCTGTCCTGGATGCGCGCATGGATCCAAGGCTCACTGACGAGCTATGGTGGTACCGCGATTTGCGTCGCTACGGCACAGTACCTCACGCTGGGTTCGGCTTGGGCCTCGAACGGTTGCTGCTATACATCACCGGCATGGACAATATACGCGACGCGATACCCTTCCCTAGGGTGCCGGGTAACGCTAGCTTCTAGGTCGTGAATCCCACCGAAGACGAATCCATATTGCCCCCAGGCGCACTGCTAGCAGCGCTTTGGCAACTGCGTCGTTTTATCGCCCCCCATCGTCGCGGCCTCTATGTCGGTATCGCTGCGTTTGGTGTGGCACGCATCTTTGAAGCCATGGTTCCCGTCCTCACCGCGGTATCGATCAACCGCATGGTCGAGGGAGACTTTAATCTGACGTATCCAGTCTTAGGCATCGTTGGCGCAGTACTCGTCCGATATTGCGTCGTTACTTTCGCGCGATTCAACGTGCGTCGAGTGGCACTCAAAGTGTCCTTTGATCTACGTCAAGCTTTCTTCGATAAGCTCCAAGAGCAGGGCGCAGAATTTTTCGCGGAATTTAGCATCGGCGACATGATGACCCGGGCTGTTGCGGACATCTCCTTGATTCAGCGCTTGATCTCCATGGGCACGATCTTGCTGATCATTATGGTGTACGCAACGGTGGTTGGCTTTGGCTTCATGCTCTATTACTCACCTTGGCTTACCCTGTTGTTATTGCCTCCCATGCCGTTGGTATATGCCTATGCCCTGCACTCGGCAAAGGCCATGGGGGTTGCCTCGGCCGAAGTGCAGGATCGCCTGTCGGATTTAGGCACCCATACCCAAGAGAACTTATCAGGCATTCGCACCATTCAAGCCATGGTGCAGGAAGAAAACGAGATTCAGCGTTTCGCGGCTACCAACCAAGCCTATGCCGATGTCTTTTACGAACAGGGTCGCATCAATTCCGCCATGGGCGCCTGGATGCCCAGCTTAGCGGCAATCTGCTCGCTCACTATATTGGGGTACGGCGGCAGCCAGGTGCTGAACGGCAGTCTCGCCATCGGCGACTTCGTCGCCTTCTTTATGTTTGTCAACATGGTGGTGGCGCCGTTTCGCGTCGCGGGTTTTATCGTCAATTTATTCCAGCGAGCCGGGGTGGCGAGTCGACGTTTGTTTGAGGTGTTCGAGCGTCCCGCGGAAATTACCGACGCACCAGCGCCCCAAGCACCGACCGAAATCGCTGGCGCACTGCATATTGAACATCTTAGCTATCGATATCCGGGCAGCGCCGTCAACGCCATCGACGACCTGTCGCTGTCGGTAGCACCCGGCGAGACCCTAGCCATCATGGGCCGCGTTGGCAGCGGTAAAACCACGTTACTTAAGCAAATAGTGCGCTTGATAGACCCTGCCCCCAGCAGCATCTTTATCGACAGGCATCCGGTAGGTGACTACCCACTAACTCAACTGCGCACGCAAGTTGCACTGGTTCCCCAGGACCCATTTCTGTTCGCCGAACCGCTCAAAAGCAACATCACCTACGACGACCCAGCGCGCTCCTTGGCGCGAATCTGGGAGGCAGCAACCTCTGCCGACTTGAAAGACACCATTAGCGACTTTCCGGAACAACTCGATACCCTAATCGGCGAGCGCGGAGTAACGCTGTCGGGCGGTCAAAAACAACGGGCAACTTTGGCCAGAGGATTGATACGCAGGGCGCCGATCTTGATTCTCGATGACTGCTTTTCTGCAGTGGATACCGAGACTGAGGAGCATATCTTGGGCGAGCTCAAACGCCTGCGCCAAAACCAGACCACGCTATTAGTTTCCCATCGGGTAAGTACTGCTCGGCATGCTGACCGCATCGTCGTGATCGACGCTGGACGCATTATCGAGAGCGGCAAACACGACGAGCTACTCGCTAATCAGGGTTATTACGCTGAGCTGGAGCGGGTGCAGCGCGAAGGCGGCGAAGAGGACGATCTTGAAAAGCTCAGGGTCGGCTCATGAACACAACAACAAAGAATACGCCACGCGATTACGCCATGTTTGATGCAGACATCAGCGGCGCTGTGCTCAACCTACATCTGCTGCGGCGCCTATTAAAATGGCTCGCGCCTTACAAAGTATCCCTGGCAGTGAGCACGGTGCTGGTGCTTATCGCATCGACGCTGCAGGTCATGCTGCCCATGATCATCTCACTGGTAGCCATCGACCATATCATCCGCGGCGAGAGCGACGCTGAAAGCCCCGACTTCGGTCTGATTGAATTTAACCAAGGCATCGCGGCAAGCCTTGGTGTGCATGAATTAATGGCAGCATGCTTGCTCTATGCACTCATCCAGTTGACTTGGGCTTTTTGTGGCCATGCACACCGCATGACATTAATCGGACCCGTCATCAATGGCCTGAAAGATCTGCGACTGGATCTGTTTCGTCATTTAGAGACACGCCCATCGTCGTTCTACGACCGGGTTGCGGTCGGCCGCATCATGACCCGAGTCACCAACGACGTTGAAGCGCTGTATGAGCTGCTGCGTGGGCTTGGCACCCTCGTGGGCGAATTTGTACCGTTCTTTGTCGCGCTCGCGGTGATGCTCGCGATTGACGTACAGCTGACGCTGATACTGCTGTTAGCATTACCCATCCTCGCGCTGGTTACCGCGCTTTTCCGCCGCAAGACGCGGTTTTTGTTTCGCCAAACCCGCCAGACGCTTTCCAGTCTGAACCAGAACCTGCAGGAAAATCTCGCCGGCCTGCAGGTGGTGCAATTATCCGACCGTCAGCAACACAACCTCGACCGCTACACCGAGATCAACGAGCAAAATCGCCGCTTTGAACATCGCCTCGCGCGCGTCGAAACCCTTTATGGCGCGTTCAACGAAAGCCTCGCGCAAATCGCCATTGGCCTCATTTTGTATTACGGCGCGAGTCAACTGATGGAAGTCAGTATGACTGTTGGCGAGGTCGTACTGTTCACCCAGTTCGTCACCATGTTATTCCACCCGATCGTCGTCCTGGGAGAACAAACCAACATCCTGTTTCGCGCTATGGCAAGCGGTGAACGCATCTTTCAGGCGCTAGATTGGGATGAAATGATTCACGAGCCGGCAAATCCGGTCGCGCTGCCTGAGCGTCTACGTGGAGAGGTAGAATTTCGCAAAGTCAGTTTTGCCTACGACAGCACAATGCCCGTTCTGAAGGACGTATCGTTTTCCATCAACCCGGGCGAAAAGCTGGCGATTGTTGGCCCCACGGGTTCCGGTAAAAGCACCTTAATCCGCCTCCTTAGTCGATTTTACGATTTCGAGGACGAGCAGATTTTTCTCGATGGCATTGATTTGAATCGCATCCGCTCCAGCGATCTACGGAGTCGTGTGGGTGTGGTTCTGCAAGATTTTCACATTTTCTCCGGCAGCATTTTTGACAATATTGCGCTGGGCAACCCGTTGGTCACTCGGCAACAGGCAATCGAAGCGGCGAAGACCGTCAATGCACACCAATTCATATCTCAACTGCCCATGGGATATGACACTCCACTGACCGAACGCGGCCAAAATTTGTCGCAAGGTCAGCGACAGCTGCTAGCTTTTGCGCGAGTGCTCGCTGCAAACCCAGAAATTTTAGTGCTAGATGAAGCCACCGCGAACATTGATACAGAAACTGAACTGTTGATCCAGGATGCGGTAGAGCGGCTGACAAAAGGCCGAACCTCTATCATCATTGCGCATCGTTTACAGACCATTCAGGAAGCAAATCGCGTATTGGTGCTGGACCAAGGTCAGGTAGCGGAGATTGGCAGCCACGAGGAACTCTTGGCGGCAAATGGACTCTATGCCACCCTACATAGCCTGCAGTTTCAGAGCGCTGACGATAACGCCTAACAACCGCTGAGATGCATTGCGGCGGTCAACAGTAGAGTAGCGACGAAACCCTCATCCAAACAGATAAAAGGTAGACCGTGTCGAACAAGACACCGATCAAAAGTGGCGAGAAATTCTCAACCCCACAGGGCTTCAAAGCCATTAAGAATGGGGTGAAAGCCGGCGCCCATGCCAGGACGGATATAGAACGTAAGCCTCCTTGGCTACGCGTCTCGGTCGGCGGCGGCGAGCGTTATCGCGCGGTCAAAGAGACAGTTACCAAGCATCGCCTCGCGACGGTCTGTGAAGAATCTCACTGTCCCAATATTGGCGAGTGCTGGAATCATGGCACCGCTACCATCATGTTAATGGGCGCGACCTGCACCCGAGCCTGTCGGTTTTGCGCGGTAGACACCGGCAATCCGAAGGGCTGGCTGGATCTGCAAGAACCCACCAATGCGGCGGAGTCTGTGCGCTTGATGGCCTTAAACTATGTGGTGCTGACCTCTGTGGATCGTGACGATCTCAGTGATGGCGGCGCCGGTCACTATGCCGCCTGTGTAAAAGCCATTCGAGCATTGAATCCCAATACCGCGGTTGAAGCCCTGACACCAGATTTCAACGGTGATCGAGATGCTGTGTTTACCGTCGTGAACTCCGGGCTACAGGTGTTTGCGCAAAATTTAGAAACCGTCGAGCGGCTGACTCATATGGTACGTGATCCGCGGGCAGGCTATCAGCAGACCTTGGACGTGCTCGCCATAGCCAAGCGCGCCAACCCCTCAGTCCTGACCAAGTCGAGCCTGATGCTTGGCCTTGGCGAAGGTGCGGCCGAGATCAAACAGTCACTGCGAGATCTGCGCCGCCACAACGTCGACATTGTCACGCTTGGGCAGTACATGCGGCCGACCAAGAATCATTTGCCCGTAGAGCGCTGGGTTAGCCCAGCAGAATTCGAAGCGCTTCGCACATTTGGCCTTGGTCTGGGCTTTACCGAAGTGGCCTCGGGACCCTTAGTGCGCTCTAGCTATCGAGCTGATCGTGTTTTTGAACGAAATAACCTAGGGCTTGAGCGCATCCCGGTGCAGCAGCTTTGACAACCTGAGCCACCCTCGCCTCGCCGATTTTTCCAGCTAACGAGACCCGTGAACGTATGCAAAATTTGACCTCAGCGGACTTCGCCAACACCGGACTACTGCCGGCAGACAGCAGTACCCCAGCGACAACCCTGCAACTGATCAATGGCGAACAACTTGCGGATTTCACCAACAACCTCAGTGCAACAGATCAGCAATGGTTAAAACGCCAATCTTTCACGGCTAAAGCGGGCCAAGTCGCCTGGCTGGAAAATGGTGACGGCGTGCTTGGCAGGGCCCAGGAAGACTCTCTTGCGACGCTAGGACATCTGCCTTACACGCTACCTGAAGGCGTTTATCGTCTGAAAGAGTCCGCTACCTTCATCACTCTATTAGGCTGGGGGTTGGGCAGCTACGCGTTCAATCGCTATAAAGCAGCCGAGCGCGAGCCAGCGCAGCTGATACTACCGGACAGCGCAGACGCCGCCGAGCTGGTAAATACCGTAGCCGCCACATATCTGACCCGAGATTTGATCAATACGCCGGCTCAGGACATGGCGCCCTCGCACCTGCAAGCTGAGGTCGAGGCGTTAGCCACGACATTTGAGGCGACGGTCAGTACGGTTGTTGGTGACGAGCTGCTCGATCTTGAGTGCGGTGCCATTCATGCCGTAGGGCGTGCAGCAGATGACCCACCGCGCTTGATGGATCTAACCTGGGGTGATCCCAACCATCCGAAAATTACGGTCGTTGGAAAAGGAGTCACCTTCGATAGTGGCGGCTTGAACCTGAAGCCGTCCGGCGGCATGCGGCTGATGAAAAAAGACATGGGCGGCGCTGCTATCGCCTTGGGTCTGGGCTACCTCATCATGTCTCAAGCTCTGCCCGTGCGCTTACGGATGCTTATCCCCGCTGCCGAGAATGCGATATCTGGAAATGCCTTTAGGCCCGGCGACGTGCTGCATACTCACAAAGGTCTGACCGTTGAAATCGACAACACCGATGCCGAAGGCCGACTATTGCTCTGCGACGCCCTATCCATGGCGACCAGCGAAAAACCCGACTTGATTGTGGATTATGCCACGCTTACCGGCGCGGCCCGAGGCGCAGTCGGCGCAGAAATCGCGGCGATGTTCAGTAACGATGATGATCTAGCACAGGCGCTGACTCGAATCGGTAAAACGGAAGACGACGCTGTATGGCCGATGCCGCTGCATGACGACTATGCTTATATGCTCAAGAGCAATGTCGCGGACCTGGTGAATTCCGCTGCCTCGCCCTATGCAGGAGCGGTCACCGCCGCACTGTTCTTAAAGCGCTTTATCGACGACATTCCCTGGCTGCACTTTGACGTCATGGCATTCAACATCCGCAAGCGGGCAGGCCGACCGGAAGGTGGTGAAGCCATGGCGCTGCGCAGCGTTTATCGGCACTTGAGCCGTCAATATGGAGCAAGTGGTGACTGATTTAAAAGCACTAGAAGTAGCCGCAGCGGGAACGTCTGTTGATCTCGCTGAATTTCTCGACGCCGTGAAGTTTAACGACCAAGGCTTGGTGCCCGCGATTGCACAGGATCGTGCTTCTGGCACCGTGTTGATGCTGGCTTGGATGAACCGGACGTCCATTGAGCAAACGCTTGCATCGGGCTCGGTGACGTATTTTTCGCGCAGTCGCCAAAGCCTTTGGCAAAAAGGCGAGACGTCCGGCAACACCCAGCGCCTTTTGAGCATGCAATTTGACTGCGATGGCGACGCTATCTTGATGCAAGTCGACCAAACTGGCCCTGCGTGCCATACCGAGCGCACAAACTGCTTTTATCTGGACGTCCAAGGTAGGCAAGTAGTCGTCAATTCTTAACGGTCAGAGTGCTACAGCATTGACGCATCGAAAAGAGTAGACTGCCCGCCGCCCAAAACGCCAGCCCTTATTTTATCTGCCGACTGCCGGAGTCCAACCGCGCCATGAGCCACGCCGAACTTGTTTTTCACAACACACTTAGCGGCAAGAAAGAAACTTTCGTGCCAGCAGACCCCGGGCATGTGACCGTTTATGTCTGCGGGCCGACGGTCTACAACCTCGTGCACATCGGCAATGGCAGGCCTGCAGTGGTTTTTGATGTGCTCATCCGCCTGCTGCGCACGCGCTATCCTCGCGTTACCTACGTCAGCAACATCACGGACATTGACGATAAAATCAATGCAGCGGCTGCCGAAAACGGCGAAGACATTGCTACCCTCGCCGAACGATTTGCGCTTGCCTACCAAGAGGACATTAGCGCTCTAGGAGTGCGCCCACCCGATGTTGTACCCAAGGCGACACACCATATTGCGGAAATCGTTGACATGATCAACACCCTGATCGGCAAGGGCCACGCCTACGCCAGCGAGGGTCATGTGTTGTTTCACGTGCCTTCGGACCCCGAATACGGGTCGTTGGCCAAGCGCTCGCTGGAAGACATGATCG
>PYIJ01301005.1_pt1 | contig 19982 bp, 14 predicted proteins | sample 3578051 | NCBI WGS metagenome assembly PYIJ01 (sample SAMN08408021, study PRJNA431606) | Marine metagenome isolate SA_KN192-05_S13_5m, whole genome shotgun... | biome: marine; feature: oceanic pelagic zone; material: water; isolation source: surface water sample, 0.2-0.8 um fraction ... | reverse complement strand
CGGAATTGGTGGCTCGCACCTAGGGCCGGAACTGCTAGTGAATGCTTTGGCCCACCTACCGAGCACATGCAACGCTCCAAGGATTTATTTCGTTGCCAACGTCGATGCTGCAGACATCAATCGCGCCCTTAACGGCCTGAACCCGGAGACCACACTCTTCATCGTTGTCTCTAAATCGTTCAGCACCATAGAAACCCAGGTCAACGCCAACACCGCGCGCAGCTGGTTTCTCGAGCGGACCGGTGATTTAAATGCCATCGGCCAGCACTTCTTGGGCGTTACAACCAACCTACAGGCGGCATCCGAATTCGGCTTTGCCGAGAAGAATCTCTTCCCGCTCTGGGATTGGGTCGGCGGTCGCTATTCACTCTGGTCTGCGGTTGGCCTACCCATCATGTTGCAAATTGGTTGTGAAGCATTTGACAACCTACTTGAAGGTGCGCGCGTCGCCGACGAGCACTTTGCGCGAACGCCAATGGACCAAAACATCCCGGTGATCGCAGCGCTGCTGGCGACATGGAACACTTCGCACCTTGGTTGCGACAGTCTTGCGGTGCTGAGCTACGACCAACGACTAGCCCTGCTACCCAACTACCTGCAGCAGCTAGAAATGGAGAGCAACGGTAAGTCTGTGGATGTTGATGGCAACCCCATTGACTACCGCACCATGCAGGTGCTTTGGGGCGGCTGCGGTACCAACGGCCAACATGCATATCACCAGCTATTACACCAAGGCACGAGCACATATGCCGCTGACTTCATACTGATCGGTCAGGGAGCAGCTGCACGCAGCGAACATCATCAATGGTTGCTGGCTAATGGTATTGCCCAAGGGCAAGCCATGACCCTTGGGCACGAGCCTGCGACTTTAGATGAGCAACACAGGCGTGTCCCGGGCAATCACCCATCGACAACAGTGATCATGGAGTCGTTGGCACCTGAACAGATTGGTTGTCTGTTAGCGATCTATGAACACAAGGTCTTTTGTCAGGGTGTGCTGTGGAATATAAACTCCTTTGATCAATGGGGAGTTGAGCTTGGCAAGCATCTGGCATTATCGATTTATGGCCAGCTCAGTGGCGATGGCGCGTCAAGCCAAGACCCTGCAACACGTCATTTAATTGACCACTGCCTGCAACTCAATCGCACAAACTAGCCCCCGCGATTCAACCGCATAGGAGATTTCCAGTGAGCGAAATATATCCCGTCCCGTCACGCATGAAAGCCCGCACGCTGATCGACGAAGCCACCTATAGCACTATGTATCAGCGCTCCATTGCTGACCCTGAGGGTTTCTGGGCTGATCAAGCGAGCGCATTCTTAAGTTGGCAGCAGCCATGGCAGAACGTGAGCGAAGCGGACATTCCCACCGGCAACATTCGATGGTTTGTCGGCGGTCAACTCAATGTCAGCGTGAATTGTATTGATCGGCATTTGCCCCACAGAGCCGCGCAAACGGCAATCATTTGGGAAGGCGATGAGCCCAGTGATGATGTGCAGATTACTTATCAAGAGCTTTACGACAAGGTTTGTCAGCTCGCTAACGGTTTACGTGCAAGAGGTGTAAAAAAAGGCGATCGGGTCTGTATATATATGCCCATGATACCCGAGGCAGCCTACGCGATGCTTGCATGCGCTCGGCTCGGTGCAATTCACAGCGTTGTGTTTGGTGGGTTTTCGCCGCAGTCATTGCAGGACCGTATCTTAGATTCTGACTGTCAAACTGTGATCACTGCCGATGAAGGCATGCGCGGCGGCAAGGCCATACCGCTGAAAGCCAATACCGACGAGGCACTGGCCTCCTGCCCCAACGTGCATACCGTGGTCACGGTTAAACGCACCGGCGGTGATATCGGCTGGCAGGAGGGTCGAGACATTTGGTATACAGACCTAACATCCAATCAATCGACGACATGCGAGCCTGAAGTCGTCGAATCTGAAGACCCGCTCTTTATTCTCTACACCTCTGGCTCTACCGGTAAGCCCAAGGGCGTGCAGCACAGCTCTGCTGGCTACCTACTGCACGCCGCCATCAGTCACAAATATGTTTTTGATTACCAAGACGGCGACGTTTACTGGTGCACTGCCGACGTAGGTTGGATTACCGGCCACTCCTATATTGTCTATGGGCCCCTTGCCAATGGTGCGACAACGTTGATGTTCGAGGGAGTACCCACCTATCCCGACGCGGGTCGCTGCTGGCAGGTCATCGATAAGCATCAGGTGAACGTTTTCTATACCGCACCAACGGCTCTTCGTCAGCTTATGGCACAAGGCGATGAATTTGTGGCCCGCAGTTCCCGCGCCAGCCTGCATCTATTGGGCAGCGTCGGTGAGCCCATCAACCCAGAAGCCTGGGAGTGGTACCACCGAGTGGTGGGTGATGGCCGCTGTCCCATTGTTGATACATGGTGGCAGACCGAGACCGGAGGTATCATGATCACCCCGCTGCCCGGCGCAACGGCTTTGAAGCCAGGGTCTGCCAGTCGTCCGTTCTTCGGTATTCAACCTGCCTTGATGGACGCCGAGGGCAACCTAATTCAGGATCAAGTCGCATCAGGCAACCTAGTCATTACCGCATCCTGGCCGGGCCAGATTCGCACGGTTTATGGCGATCATCAGCGTGTCATCGACACCTACTACGCTACTTACCCGGGCTTCTATTTCACCGGCGACGGCGCTCGTCGCGATGAAGACGGCTACTATTGGATCACCGGCAGAGTAGACGACGTGATGAACGTGTCGGGCCACCGAATTGGCACGGCGGAAGTGGAAAGCGCTTTGGTTTTGCACCCCGCTGTTGCCGAAGCAGCGGTAGTTGGCTTCCCTCATGATCTCAAAGGCGAGGGCATTTATGCCTACGTAACCCTGATGGCCGGTGACAATTCTGATGCCGACACTTTGCTTGGAGAACTGATCGCCATGGTGCGCAAGGAAATCGGGCCGATTGCGAAACCCGATGTGATCCAATGGGCACCAGGGCTACCGAAAACTCGTTCAGGCAAAATTATGCGCCGCATTTTGCGCAAAATTGCGGCCAACGAACTGGATAATCTTGGGGATACTTCAACATTGGCAGACCCGAGCGTCGTCGAAGATTTAATTGCCAATCGCGTCCAACCAAGTGCCTAAACCAACCCTTCGCGCACAAAAAAGCCGGAAAATGCCGGCTTTTTTGGATTCAAAACTTAGCGGACATTAGCCGGCTTCGTTTTGATCTCGGTAGTTTTCGAGCTCCTTAATGGAGAGCTTGATGCGACCGCGTTGATCCACATCCAGCGCGACAACTTCAATCTCTTGGCCTTCGCTCAGATAGTCGCTGACATTCTCAACACGCTCTTCTGCGATTTGTGAGATGTGCAGCAGGCCGTCCTTGCCAGGCAAAATCGTGACAAATGCACCGAAGTCGACGATACGAGCAACGGTGCCCTGATAGATCCGACCCACTTCAGCTTCTGCCGTAATCTCTTGAATACGAGCAACCGCCGCGTCCTTGGCAGATCCGTCTTCGGCATAGATTCTGACGCTACCGTCGTCATTGATGTCCACTTCCGCGCCGGTTTCTTCCACGATAGATCGAATGGTCGCTCCACCCTTACCGATGATGTCGCGGATTTTGTCCGGATGAACGTTCAGCGTCACCATGGCCGGCGCATTAGCTGACAACTCTTCACGTGATTCACTGATGACCTTGTTCATTTCACCCAAGATATGAATGCGCGCCTCATTGGCCTGCGCCAACGCCGCTTCCATAATTTCTTCGGTAATGCCTTCGATCTTGATGTCCATCTGCAACGCAGTTACACCCTTTTCGGTGCCGGCAACTTTGAAGTCCATATCACCAAGGTGATCTTCATCACCGAGGATGTCAGTCAGTACCGCATAGCGATTGCCTTCTTTTACCAAGCCCATCGCAACACCCGCTACAGGCGCCGTCACAGGGACACCAGCATCCATAAGCGCTAACGATGTGCCACAGACGCTTGCCATTGAACTGGAACCATTGGACTCGGTAATTTCGGAAACCACGCGAATCGTATACGGGAAGTCTTCAGCGTTTGGCAGTGCTGCAGAGACACCGCGACGTGCCAGCTTGCCGTGACCAATCTCCCGACGCTTAGGACCACTCATGAAACCAGCTTCGCCGACACTGTATGGAGGAAAGTTGTAATGCAGCATGAAGGTGTCTTTGTAGGACCCTTCCAATGCATCGATCAACGCGGCATCGCGCAGTGTGCCGAGTGTTGCTACCACTAGGGCCTGTGTTTCACCACGGGTAAACAGCGCAGAACCGTGTGTCTTCGGCAACACACCGACTTCGACTTCAATCGGGCGCACGGTGCGCAGATCACGTCCATCGATACGCGGCTCACCATTAAGCACCCGCTGGCGCACGAGATCTTTCTCGACTCGAGCGAAGGTGTCTGATACGTCGTCTGAACTATATTGAGCATCGTCGCCGGCCAATTGCTCAACCACCTTATGTCGCAGAGCGGAGACTGCCGTCTGGCGCTCCATCTTGTCTGAGATACGGTAAGCCTCACCAAGGTCGGCCTTAATAGCCGACACCACGGAGTCCTGCAGGCTTTCGTCTTTAGCTGCTGCCTGCCAATCCCAAGCTTCCTTGCCCGCTTCTGCAGCCAGTTCAGCAACCGCCACGATTATTGCCTGCATTTCTTGGTGACCAAATAACACGGCGCCGAGCATTTCGTCTTCGGTCATTTCTTTGGCTTCAGACTCAACCATGAGAACGGCAGATTCCGTGCCTGCCACCGTCATGCTCAGCATGGATTCTTTTAACGTCTCGTAGCCCGGATTCAGTATGTAGTTACCGTCGATGTAGCCAACGCGAGCCGCACCCAGGGGTCCGTTGAAAGGGATCCCTGAGATTGCCAGAGCCGCCGATGTACCGATCATGGCTGCAATATCCGGATCTTGATCCTTGTCCGCAGACAGAACGGTACACACGACCTGCACTTCGTTCATAAAGCCCTTTGGAAACAAAGGGCGAATGGGGCGGTCGATCAAGCGACAGGTCAGGGTTTCTTTTTCACTGGGCCGACCTTCACGGCGAAAGAAGCCACCAGGGATTTTACCTGCGGCGTAGGTCTTTTCTTGATAGTTCACGGTCAGTGGAAAAAAGTCCTGGCCGGGACGAGGGCTTTTGGCGCCAACCACCGTTGTCAGTACCACGGTATTGCCGATGGTTACGGTGACCGAGCCTGTAGCCTGCTTCGCTACCTTGTTAGTTTCCATGACAACGGTATCGTTGCCAAACTGAAATTCTTTATAAATGGGATTCAAGCTGATTCCTCCAATTGGATCTGCATACTTCTACTATTACTTTATTTCGATTCTTTCGATTCTTTCGATTCTTTCGTTTCCTGCGCTGCTCGAGGAGAGGACGACCAATCCGACCTGTACTCCGCTTGCCGTAATATCACCCTCTCCCGGATTTGCCGCTCGTATCGAGCGATCAACTCCAAACTCTGGCGTCACATCTTTCTCCTTGGTAACGCATCGTTGTTTCGGTACAGGCAATTTTCCGATAGCGCTGGGAAACTGTCCTATCGACGCAATCCAAGCCGCTTAATCAAATCGCTGTAGCGACCTACGTCCTTTTTCTTCAGGTAGTCCAACAGCTTACGACGCTGGTTAACCATGCGAATGAGACCACGACGAGAGTGGTGGTCTTTGTGGTGCTCTTTGAAGTGGTCTTGCAAGGTGTTGATGTTGTGAGTCAACAGTGCGACCTGCACTTCGGGAGAACCCGTATCACCGTCTTCGAGCTGATACTCTTTGACGATTTCTGCTTTTACTGTGGCTGTTAATGCCATTTCTATCACTCCTAAATACGCTATTACTCGTGACATCGAAAACCGCGCGTATTGACAGTCTTGATGTAAGACTTCGACTAATCGTTGGCAACTAATCTTCTTGGGGCTACCCTACCATCAGTCAAAATTTCGCCGACGCCAAGGAAGCGATCTTCCTCGGCCAATTCAAATATCTGTACCCAGCCATCGGTCGGCGCATGGGCAACCTGCACTGGCTGTCCTTGCCGCACGTAGTGAGCGGTATCTTCGTGCAAACGCACGGCAGGCCAAGAATCCACTGCGCTGGAAACCGGTAACAATAGTGCGTCCATTTCCTGCATATCATTGGTTTCGCACAATTCCGCCAACGTCGTCGCCTGTCCTTCTTCATAAGGTCCGGCAGCTAATCGGCGCAGTGCACTCACGTGGGCACCACAACCCAAGGCCGCACCCAAGTCTTCCGCCAAACTGCGAATGTAGGTGCCTTTGCTGCAATGGACGCGCAACTCTATAGACGCCTCAGAAAATTGCAAAAGCTCTGCACTGTATATACTTACTTGGCGCGGCGCGCGTTCAACCTCAATACCCTTTCGCGCCAGTTTATAGAGCGGCTGTCCCTGATGCTTTAAAGCCGAATACATCGACGGAATCTGCTCGATTTCACCAACAAACGTTTCTAGCGCAGCAACTGCCTGCGCCGGCGTTACTGAACTCGCATCCGCTTGAGCTATTACTTCACCATCTGCATCGCCGGTCTCGGTGGTAATTCCAAGCCGCACTTGCGCCCAATACTTTTTATCCGCATCTAACAGATACTGCGAAAACTTGGTAGCTTCGCCAAAACACAGCGGCAAAACACCGGTGGCTAAAGGATCTAGGCTGCCCGTATGACCAACTTTCTGCGCACCAAATAAGCGCTTGGCCTGCTGCACAACATCATTGGACGAAATACCTGCCGGTTTATCCACGACCAGTATCCCATTAACCGCTCTGCCCTTGCGCTTTCTAGACAAAGCTTACTTTTCGCCCTGCTGCTGCGATGGTTCTTCACCCTTAGGCTCGGCTCGCTGCTGGTCTTGCGTGATCGCCTGGCCAATAAGTTGTTCCAGCCGCGGCCCTCGCTCAACCAACTCATCGTAATGAAACCTAGGCTTAGGGGTAGTGCGCATTGTGTGGCGCTTAGCCAACTCGGTGCGAAAAAAACCTGCAGCGCGATTGAGTACTGCAACCAATTCAGCCTGCGCCTTGGCATCATTGCCTTGCAGCGATGAAACATATATGTCTGCGTAGGAGAGATCCTTACTGACTTTCACGTCATTTACGTTGACGAAACTGCCCACGCGCGGATCGCGCATGTCGCGCTGCAAAATGCGTGACACCTCATCGCGTACAAAGTCGGCAACTCGAAGATCTCTGGACATGCCAGTTTATGAACGCTCGCGATACTACAGCGAGCGCGCAATCTCCTTGGTATCGAACACTTCAATGAGGTCACCTGCGCGAACATCGTTGTAGTTTCGTACACCGATACCACATTCCGTACCGTTTCGAACATCGGCGACATCGTCTTTGAAGCGTCGCAGCGATTCGAGTTCGCCTTCGTAGATCACCACGTTGTCTCGCAACACACGGATGGGCTTGTTTCGATGCACCGTACCCTCGATAACCATGCAGCCCGCAATTTGACCGAATCGGGGTGATCGGAAAACATCGCGCACTTCAGCAGTTCCCACGATCTCTTCGCGGATTTCTGGTGACAACATACCGGAGAGTGCAGCCTTCACATCATCGATCAACTCGTAAATAACGCTGTAGTAACGCAGCTCGACCCCTTCGCGCTCCAACAGCGTTTTTGCGGTTTTGTCCGCACGCACGTTAAAGCCAAATACCGTCGCGCCATAGGTCGCTGCCATGGTGGCGTCCGACTCGGAAATACCGCCAACACCAGAACCAAGCACCTGTACCGCAACTTCGTCGTTGCCCACTTCTGACATCGCCTGAACAATGGCTTCGAGGCTACCGCGCACGTCGGTTTTCACAACCAATTTAAGTATGCGTTTCTCGCCCTCGATCATGTTGGCGAACATGTTGTCTAACTTGGCAGCTTGCTGCGTCGCTTGGATGCGTTCCTGCATTTTGTCGCGACGAAATTCCGCCAATTCCCTAGCAGAACGTTCATCCGCTGCCACCGCAAAGTCATCGCCTGCACCTGGTGTGCCGTTTAAACCAAGCAACTCGATAGGTTGCGATGGGCCTGCTTCCTTCGCGTTCGCTCCGGTGTCGTCCAGCATGGCGCGCACCCTTCCATAAAATTCACCAGCAATGACGATGTCGCCTTGCTTGAGCTTGCCATTCTGTACCAGCACCGTAGCCACTGGCCCGCGACCACGATCTAGGCGGGACTCAACAACTACGCCCTGAGCAGGGGCCTCATTTATCGCCGTCAGTTCCAACAGTTCCGCCTGCAGAGAAATCGCTTCTAGCAATCCGTCCATACCTTCGCCGGTCATGGCAGAGACTTGTTTAAACTGCACATCGCCACCCCAAGCTTCTGGCACAAGCTCCTTACTGGCCAGTTCATTGGTCACACGGTCCGGGTCAGCGCCTTCTAAGTCCATCTTGTTGATGGCTACGATCACTGGCACCTCGGCCGCTTTGGCGTGCTGAATCGCTTCTTCGGTCTGCGGCATTACGCCGTCGTCCGCAGCGACAACCAAGATCACGATATCGGTCACCTTGGCACCGCGAGCGCGCATCGAGGTAAAAGCCGCGTGGCCTGGCGTATCAATAAAGGTGATCTCGCCATTGGGCGTATCGACGCTGTAGGCACCGATGTGTTGCGTAATGCCTCCAGCTTCACCAGAGGTGACTCTGGCGTTTCTGATGTGATCTAGCAGCGAAGTCTTGCCATGATCGACATGCCCCATAACAGTTACCACGGGTGCCCGGCTCGTCGTCTCTCCCTCGATGACCAGGGAGGCCTCAAGCTGCTCTTCCAGCACGTCTTCACTGACAAACTTGATGCGATGTCCCATCTCTTCCACGACCAGAGTCGCCGTATCTTGGTCAACGGCTTGGTTGATCGTCGCCATCACTCCTAAGCCCATGAGCGCCTTGATAACCTCTCCGGCCTTGACAGCCATACCAGAAGCAAGTTGTCCGACGGTGATCACTTCACCGACCTCAACTTCTCTGGAAATAAATTCTTCTGGCTTAAACTCACCGCCCTGCTGATCGACTTTTAGGGCAACATCGCGCTGCGGTGCTCGCCTTTTCGTGCGGCGCTCAGATTTCAGGCTAAGCTCGCGCCGACGCCCTTTCTCGGGAGATGCGGTTGATCTTTCCCTACCGCGAGAGCGTTTGCCCCCACGTTGTTCGGATTGTTCCTTCGCCTGAATATCCGCCGCAGACATTGGTGCAGCTGCCGGTTGGCTTGTCTTCTTCTCATTTGCAGCTCGCTGTTCCTGCTGTTGGCGTTCAAGCTCTTCCTGCTTGCGCTTTTCTTCTTCAACGCGGCGTTCGGCCTCAGCTTTACGATCAGCTTCAGCAATTCGTGCTTGTTCTTCGGCCTCTTGTCTCGCCCGCTCTTCTTCGTGGATCCGTTGAGCTTCCAACTCACTCTGGGACACGACAGGGTCCTGCGCTTCTGCCTCGGCTTCTGGCGCCGCCTCAGAACGCTTCACATAGGTACGCTTGCGCCGGACTTCTACCGTTACGTTGCGTCCCGCACGACCTTGGCCAGACTTGAGCGTGCCGGTACTTTTGCGCTTAAGCGTGATTTTACCCGCTGGCTTGGAGGCATCACCCTTGTCACCCTTTAAATAGGCTAGCAAGGTTTGCTTTTCTTGCTCGCTAACCGACTGGTCCTCGCTTTTGTGCGACAACCCTGCCTGCTGCATTTGTGTAAGCAGACGATCCACCGGAGCGCCTACCGCATCTGCAAGTTGTTTAACCGTTACTTCAGCCATCAATCACTCCTACCGAGCACGCCATGCCTGCTCGGCGATTCTTTACGTATCTAATTCACACTCTGTCGCCACTTTCTCGGCGCGCTCATGCTGACTCAGCATCCGCTTCTTCCGCTTCTGCGAACCAAGGCTCCCGCGCAATCATAATCAGCTGCGCAGCGGCGTCTTCTGAGAGATCTGGAACAATATCCAGCAACTCTGGCACAGCGAGCTCTGCCAAATCTTCCATCGTTGCAACTTCATTATTTGCCAGCTGGAACGCAAGCTCTCGCGTCATGCTGCGCATCTCAAGCAAGTCATCTGCCGGCTTGGCATCGCCAAAGGCTTCTTCACTTGCAATGGCTTTTGTCAGCAAGGCATCTTTCGCACGATTACGCAGCTCGTTGACGATCTCTTCATCAAAGCCATCGATGGCCAGCATTTCTTCCATTGGTACGTAGGCGACTTCTTCCAACGTCGTAAAACCCTCTTCGACCAAGACCTCGGCAACGTCCTCGTCCACTGCTAAGTACTCGATGAATTCAACGACAAACTTAGTGGACTCTTCTTCCAGTTTTTGCGCCGCTTCTTCTTCAGTCATGATATTCAGCGACCACCCGCACAGGTCGCTTGCAAGGCGCACGTTCTGGCCGCCCCGGCCAATTGCCTGCGCAAGATTTGCTTCAGTCACCGCGATATCCATGCTGTGGGTTTCTTCGTCCAATACGATAGAGGCGACCTCGGCTGGTGCCATAGCGTTGATGGTGAGCTGCGCGGGATTGTCATCCCACAAAACGATATCGATGCGCTCACCGGCCAGCTCCCCGGAAACGGCCTGCACTCGTGATCCTCGCATGCCCACACAGGCGCCAACCGGATCTATGCGGCCATCATTGGTTTGCACAGCGATCTTTGCGCGGGAACCCGGATCACGGGCGGCACCCAAAATCTGAATGACGTCTTCAGCAATTTCGGGCACCTCTACTTTGAAGAGCTCGATCAACATCGATGGTGCTGTGCGCGACAAAATCAGCTGAGGACCACGGTTGTCCGGGCGGATTTCGACCAGCATGGCGCGTAGACGATCACCAACACGAAAAACCTCACGCGGAATCAGATGTTCCCTAGTGAGGATTGCTTCGGCGTTGTTGCCGAGATCGACAATGACGCTGTCGCGGCCTAGCTTTTTCACGGTCCCACTAAGCAATTCGTTGATTCGCGACTCGTATACTTCAACAATTTGTGCGCGTTCCGCTTCCCGCACCTTTTGAACGATAACTTGCTTGGCGGTTTGCGCGGCAATACGACCAAACTCTACGGACTCGACCTGCTCTTCTAAAACATCGCCGAGCTGCGCATCGGCTTTTATTTCGCGCGCCTCTTCGACGCTGTACTGCGCACCAGGATTTGGCTCTTCTTCTTCTTCAAGGTTGTCGAAATCGACCACGTCCCATGTGCGATACGTTTCGTATTCGCCTGTGTCGCGATCAATGGCAACGCGAAACTCTGCGTCTTCGCCGTACTTTTTCTTAGTCGCGACGGCCAGGGCCGCCTCCATAGCGCCAAGGATAACCTCCTTGGGCACGCCTTTTTCCAGAGAAACCGATTCAATCACCGAAAGTATTTCTTTGCTCATGCGCTAAACCTTCCTCAATCAAACACCGGCACAATGCGTGCCTTTTGAACGTTTTCTAGGGGCAGAAGGTATTCTTCATCATCCACCTGCAGCACTACCGAATCATCTTCGAGCCCTGCCAACGTCCCAACAATTTTTCTACGTCCCTCAAAAGGGTAATTCAATCTCACATCAAGGCGCTCACCCAAATGGGCTGGGTATTGCTTGCCCTTGAATAACAGCCTGTCCATGCCAGGCGACGACACTTCCAAGGTGTATGCGCTGGGCAAGATCTCTTCAACGTCGAGCAAATCGCTAACATGTCGACTGACCTCGGCGCACAAATCAACGCTAACGCCCGCATCGCGTTCAACATATATCCGCAACAGGCTGTACTTTCCTTGGTTCAAATATTCGACACCCCATACGGTAGCGTCTAGGGCCTCCACCGTTGGCGTGATCAGTTCTTCGATCTGTAACTCTTTATTATTCAAATCAAACCGTTACTTTTATGCGTCATTCCGGCCGCGCTGCCGCACTGCTCATTGCCTGCTTGGCGCGCTTCGCCTCAAAAAACAGCGGACACAAAAAATGGGCCTAAAGCCCACCTTATCCGCGCGACTCCCCCGGCAATAACTGCCGAGTGGCCCAGGGCTTTTAAAACATTCGCCTCACGCGTTCGAATGATTGCCCTAAGCCATGCCTCGTATGTTTGGATCTACGACTGATCGCGACCAAGTGCCTAACGAGACCGTCTTGTTGTGGTAGCGGGGGCAGGATTTGAACCCACGACCTTCGGGTTATGAGCCCGACGAGCTACCAGACTGCTCCACCCCGCAACAACAAGGGGGCGGAGTATAGGGACGCTTATTATTTGGTGCAAGCCAGTTTGCTGTCGTCAGCAAACAATGTCGCCACCGGTTGAGCGATGTATCTATGGGATCAACAAGAATGGTGCCGAAGGCGAGACTCGAACTCGCACGGGCATAAGCCCACTACCCCCTCAAGGTAGCGTGTCTACCAATTTCACCACTTCGGCATTTGTATCGCCGCACGCTTCGACTAAACGGTCAGGCGTGCAGTTTACTGTCAGATTTCGGGAATGTCCTCGTTTTGCGGCAGTTCACCCAGGTCAGTACCTGACGATAGGTCGCCTTGGTCGCCACTGTCATCTCCCGCCTTATCAACCACCTGTGGGATGCCCAACTGGTTGGCCTGCTCAGAGCGCTCTTTAGCCGTGTAGGCCAGACCAAACGCGATAACGAAAAACCCAATGGATAACCAAGTTGTGATTCGCGTCATTGCCGTTGCGCCCCCGGAACTGCCGAAGACGGTATTTGATGAGCCACTACCAAACGCCGCTCCAACATCTGCGCCCTTGCCTTGCTGGATCAGCACCAGCGCAATGAGTGCTAGTGCATCAATAACCAGCAATGACAGTAAAACCGTTTCTAGTGTCGACATTTTATATCTCTTTCATGTATCCGCGCGGGCCTATGGCCTCTCGTCTATGCGGGTTATGCGGCCGTTCCGCTATTTGCACTTTTCCGCTATTTCGCGGCGGCCCGTATGATGGCAGCAAATTGCTGCGTGTCCAGTGATGCTCCACCAACGAGCACGCCCTGTATTTCGGGATAGGCAAATAATTCAGGCGCATTCTCAGCATTGACGCTGCCACCGTATAAAATGCTTATTCCCGGCGCAGCCGCAGGCACTATCTCTTTGAGAACACCGCGAATGGCCTGATGCATCTGCACGGCTTCTGTCACCGTAGCACTTTTACCTGTACCAATGGCCCAGATAGGTTCATAGGCAATCGCCACTTCTTTAGCATTGCTCAGGCAGCGTTTTTGCGCCGTCACCTGTGCACGTACCCGATCTATCGCCTTCCCCGATTCTCGTTCAACCAATGTCTCGCCCACGCAGATCACCGGCATTAACCCTGCGGCAATAATTTGCTCACACTTTGCTGCCACAATTTTATCGTCTTCTGCATGCTCGCTACGCCGCTCCGAGTGCCCAACAAGCACTACTGACGCGCCAAGGTCGCGCGCCATGGCAGCAGATACCTCACCTGTATGCGCCCCGGATTCATGACTGCCGACATCCTGCAAGCCCACTTCAAAGACGCCCTGAGCAAGCTCAGCTAAGCGCAACGCATAAACCGCTGGCGGCGCTATAACGGTTTGCACGTTGGAGAGCGATGGCAGCGACGACGCAAGCGCCTCTAAAAAGGCCAGGTCGCCATTCATTTTCCAGTTCGCAATGACTAAGCGTTGTGTCATTCGCACCCCAGTTCATCAGGGCGCGCAATGTTATACGGTGACCTATTTGTTGCCAATGTTTCTATCGACTGTATTTGTCAGCGGAGTTATATCGGCAAAGCTCTATTGGTCAGACAAGGCGCAAGGTCAGCGCGCTGGCGCCGAGTCCAATGGCTGTTTTACGAATACTGTGACCATAAGCAGCGCGAGCAAACCGACGATGCACAGCATGGGACCGGCAGCAAATGTGCCCGAAGCATCGTAAGCGACGCTAAACAGCAACGGCCCAATGGCGCTGGCAAACACAGTCAACGCCGCATTCAATCCGCTGATTTCGCCAAGATGTTTCGGACCGTAATGGCGAATAAATGCAAGGTTGGCCAACATTACCCAAAGGCCGCCACCAACACCGAAGCCAGCAACCAGGCCCCAGTAACCTAACTCGTGCTGCAAAAAGATCAGTCCAACGGCGCCGAGCGTAAAGCTTGCGAGCATGACCAGTAAAAACGGCTTCAGACGCATATAGTCTGCCAGAGCGCTAGCGCCAAGGTTTGTGACGACAGAAACCATGGCTTGGGGAATGAAGTAGGCAAATGCCTCAGCCCTTGACCTACCCGCCTCAGCGAAGATTGCTACAATATGAAAGGTGACCGCGGTGCCGAAAAGTGCGTGGATAGAGAGCCCCAAAGAGTAGAGCCAAAATACGATATTGCCTCTAACCTGCCTCAGAGTATGGCTGTCTTGAGGGGTCAGCTGGCACCGCATCCGCGATGTCGCAGACTGGTTATCTGGCTGCAAACCGCAGACTTCGGGCCCGTCACGAACCAACCAAAAGCACAGGAGGGCGAATAACGGCCCAACAATCACGGCCAGCCACCACAAGGCTGCGCGCCATTGCCAGCCGTCGATCAGCATCGCCAACAGCAACGGTGCCAAGGAAAAGCCCAGGGAGACGAAGACACCACTGACGCCAGACACAATGCCGCGACGCCGCTCAAACCAGAGCAATAGCAAGTTGCGGCTGGCACTGGTCATCACGCCTTGGCCGCTAAAGCGAACGCCAAAGTAGCCAAGAACCATCAGCGAAAATGCGATGGCCGAGCCATTGATTCCGATCAACGTCGCAACGTACTCGCTCGCTCGATCGACCATGGATAAAAACAGTATCGACATGCCCAGCATCAGGCTTGCCGCGATCAAAACACTTCTTGCCCCATGGACATCGAACCAGCGACCGGCCCGGGTTAGAAAAAAAGCGCTTGTGATGGTGCCCAACATATAGGCGAGAGAAAGTTCCGTTCGAGTGAGCCCTGTTACCTCAATAAAAGCATCGGCAAATACCGCCATACCCATGGTTTGCCCTGGCACGCTTAGCAAAATACCCAGCGTTGCGATGACAGCCATGATCCAGCCGTAAAAGACTGGGCTTTTGCCAACGGCAAAGGGCCAATCTCCACGCAAGCGAGCCATCGGACCCGAAGGTTGATTCATTTATTACCTATGTTTCATATGCGGATGCCTGTCACTGCCAAAGTGAGAGTGAAAGGCAATTGAGAAATCGGGGTGGTCAGGCGGCCTTAATGCCCTTGGCATGTGCCGCCAAATCGTCGGCAATACGCGCGACTTCGCTCTCGTCCTCACCCTCGACCATAATGCGCAGCAATGGCTCCGTGCCGGATGGCCGCACCAAAATACGGCCACGATCACCCAGACCTTGTTCGTATTTGGCGGTGAGTTTGAGCATCTGCGGATGACGGCTAACCTCTGCGGGTGAGTCCATGACCACGTTGACCAACACCTGAGGCGCCTTGCTCAGTTGCGAGGCGAGATCATGCAAACTGACGTCTGCATCCTGCATCGCCAACAACACTTGCAAGCCAGCCACGATGGCGTCGCCGGTGCTGCAAAGATCAAGGGTAAGGATATGTCCTGACGGTTCACCACCTAGGGTCCACTGTCGCTGGTGCAGCGCCTCCATGATGTGTCGATCACCAACCTGTGCCCGCAAAAACGGCACCGCGAGATCCTTTAATGCCCGCTCTAGACCAAGATTCGACATGACAGTGCCCACCACACCACCATTCATCACCTCTCGTGCCAAACGGTTTTGCGTGATCACGTAGAGCAGATGATCGCCGTCCAGGAGTTTGCCCGTTGCATCGACCACTACCAGTCGGTCGCCGTCGCCATCGAAAGCGATACCAATATCCGCTGCTTCTTCGATCACCCGTTGCTGAAGTTGCTCAGGGTGCGTAGATCCACAGTTTTTATTGATGTTAAAGCCATCGGGATCCGCTGCTATGGCCACCACATCGGCGCCTAACTCGGCAAACACTTGAGGAGCAACTTGGTAGGTCGCTCCGTGGGCACAATCCAGCACGATTTTCACGCCGCGCAAACCGAAGCCTTTGGGTGCCGAGTTCTTGCAAAATTCGACATAACGGCCGGAAGCATCAGCAATTCTCTTCGCCTTGCCTAAATGCTCCGAATCCTCGCAAACCATCGGCGCTTCAATCATCTCCTCGATCTGTTGCTCCAGCGCGTCACCTAGTTTGTTACCCGCACCATCGAACAACTTAATGTCATTGTCGTAAAAGGGATTATGGGAAGCGCTGATCACCACCCCAACGTCGGCGCTGACAGTGCGGGTGAGATAGGCAATGGCTGGTGTAGGTATGGGGCCGAGCAGACTGACGTCTGCGCCCGCCGAGATAAAACCCGATTGCAGCACAGATTCCAGCATGTAGCCGGAAATACGCGTGTCTTTGCCAATGACAATGTGTGGTCGGCGATCTTGCTGGCCAAACACTTTGCCGATCGCCCAACTCAGACGCAGACAAAACTCCGGCGTAATTTTATTTTGGCCCACCCGACCTCGTATGCCATCGGTGCCAAAGTGCTTTTGCGTCATAACTCGTCCGAAACCGCCAATTTTGATCAAGGTGAGCGATTCGCATAACGCCAAGACCGCCAGATTGGGCAAGGATACTTAGGACGTAGAATAAAGCCAGCGTGGGAATGCGGCTTTGCCCTAAAGGGCAATGTGAGCGTTGTAGGCTTGCCAAACCTTCAGCACATCTGCGCTTTCCGCGACATCATGCACGCGCACCAAGTCTGCGCCGTTTTGCAGCGCGAGCAGTAGAACCGCCAGACTGCCGGATAACCTGCCACCGACAGGTTGACCCGTGATCTTACCAACCATTGTTTTGCGCGATAAGCCAACCAACACCGGGCAACCCTGAACCCGGACACCGGGTAATGCTCGAAGCAGTGCGAGGTTATGTTCAAGGGTTTTACCAAAACCGAAACCAGGATCCACCAACAGTCTGTTTGCATCGATACCTGCAGCCAAACAAGCAGAAAATCGATCCTGTAAATATACCGATACCTCGGCGACCACATCTCGGTACCTTGGCGACTGTTGCATCGTCTGCGGCGAACCCTGCATATGCATAAGTGCGTAGGCGACATTGGCTTCCGCGACGGCAGAGACGACGGCTGGATCTCGCCCACCGGTTATGTCGTTAATCATACCTGCGCCGTGGTCGATAGCCGCGTGGACTGTCTCTGGGTGGTAGGTGTCTACAGACAGAATGACATCGAGATCAGACAGCGCTTCAAGGACGGGTAGCACACGACGCTGTTCTTCGGCGGAACTCACGGCTTGAGCACCTGGTCGGCTACTTTCGCCACCAATATCTAGCACGGCCGCACCGCCGGCTATCATCGCCAGCGCTTGCTCTCGCACAGCGTCGAGCACAACCGTATCACTTTGGAAAAGCTTGCCGCCATCTGAGAAGGAATCTGGCGTGATATTCAGCACGCCCATAACCTGCGGCTGGGAGAACGATAATGCTCGCTCTCCGCACTGCAGATCTCGTGCTGCTAAGACTGGCTCCAAAGCTCGTCAGCAAAGGGTGCTGGTCAGGTCTCTTCTGCTGGCCCACCAATTGGTGAGCCTTGCTCTGCACCCGTAGCACCAGAGCCTGGCTTGGAAGGCGGCTCAGTCGGATGCCGCGGCGTGCCGCCTGCCATAATATCGTCCAGCTGATCCGAAGACAGCGTTTCGAATTCCATCAGCGCATCGGCCATGGTGTGCAGCTTATCGATATTTTCCGTCAGCAGATTCTTCGCCGTGCCGTAGCATTCATCGACAATCTGGCGTACTTCTTGATCAATCGCATAGGCTGTTTCTGGTGAGTGCGCCTTGGGCTTGGCGCCCGCCGACATACCTAAGAAAACCTCGCCATCGTCTTCGTCATACATCAATGGGCCCAGCTTTTTTGACAAGCCCCACTTTGTCACCATGCTGCGCGCCAGACCAGTAGCGCGCTCAATATCGTTCGAGGCACCAGTCGTCACATGATCGGTGCCCAGTGTGATTTCCTCGGCGATGCGTCCGCCAAACAAGCTGGCTATCTGGGAGCGAATCCCTTGTGCGCTCATGCTGTAACGGTCCTCTTCGGGCAAGAACATAGTCACGCCCAATGCGCGCCCGCGCGGAATAATCGTGACCTTGTACACCGGGTCGTGGTCAGGCATGAGACGACCGACGATTGCGTGGCCAGCTTCGTGGTACGCCGTATTTCGTTTTTCTTTCTCCGACATAACCATGGACTTACGCTCTGCGCCCATCATGATTTTATCCTTGGCCTTATCGAATTCTTCCATGCTAACCAAGCGCTTGCCGCCCCGTGCCGCAAACAACGCAGCTTCATTAACTAAATTCGCCAAGTCAGCACCGGAAAATCCGGGAGTTCCGCGAGCAATGATGCTTACGTCCACATCATCTGCCACAGGTACTTTGCGAATGTGCACCTTGGTGATCTGCTCACGACCTCGAATATCCGGCAGACCAACGACAACCTGCCTGTCGAACCGGCCCGGCCGCAACAGAGCGGGGTCTAATACATCCGGCCGGTTCGTCGCAGCAATCACAATAATGCCGTCATTGCCTTCGAATCCGTCCATCTCCACGAGCAGTTGGTTGAGCGTTTGCTCGCGCTCATCATGACCGCCGCCTAGACCCGCACCACGGTGCCGACCCACCGCGTCTATCTCGTCGATGAAGATAATGCATGGGGCCTGTTTCTTCGCCTGCTCAAACATGTCTCTCACGCGGGATGCACCAACGCCGACAAACATTTCAACGAAATCAGAACCGGAAATGGAGAAGAAGGGAACTTTTGCTTCGCCCGCAATGGCCTTGGCCAGAAGCGTTTTGCCCGTACCGGGCTGGCCGACCATCAACACGCCACGTGGGATATGACCGCCTAAGCGCTGGAACTTGCCAGGGTCACGCAAAAACTCTACCAGCTCCTGAACGTCTTCCTTGGCTTCATCGACACCCGCAACGTCAGCGAAGGTGGTTTGTATCTGATCTTCCGATAGTAGCTTGGCTTTGCTTCGACCAAACGACATCGGGCCGCCGCGGCCGCCACTGCCGCCCTGCATCTGTCGCATGAAGAACATAGCAACCGCCAAGATGATCAGTATAGGGAAGCTCGCCAGCAGGAGCTGGGTCCAAACGCTCTGGCCTTCCTCTTCTATGAACTGGAACTCAATACCCCGATCGCGCAGTTCGCTGACCAGTCCCGGATCATTATTGAATCCTGTGACCGTATAACGGCTGCCGGTGCGATCTGTGGCATAGATGCGATTGCCCTGAATCGTCACCTCGTTCACTTGGCCTTGCTCAACCGACCGCAAAAACTCCGAATACTTCACCGGAGGATTCTGCGAATCGACATTAAAGTTGCTGAAGACCGTCAATAGCACGGCCAGAATCACCAACCAGAGAACTATATTTTTTCCCATATCCGACACCAGAGTTTCCTCTTATTAATCATTCGGGTGACAACAAACTCACATTATCACCCAGTCAATTCCTTCTCTCGCTGCGACCCAACGTCCAGGATTACGCTACGTCGATCTTCTCGAAGTGAGATTAGCAGACTTTTTCATTCTGCTTCGTGCAAGGTCTGGGCATCACACTACACGAGATTTTCACGCCGCTAAGAAATGTCCAAGCCCGCTTTCGAGCAATTATCTATCCAAAAACTAATCATCAAAGCCTTGAGCGACAACAAATACCTCTCTGGACGCCGAGCGTGAAGCCTTCGGCTTGGTCACATTCACTTTGACGAAAAATTTTCGCAGGGTTGCAACCCATTCATCCAAACCCTCGCCCTGAAAAGATTTTATCGTCAGCGCGCCTCCGTGTCGCAACCAACGCTGGCAATAGTCGAGGCAAATATCTGCAAGGTCCATCGCTCGCGCCTGATCTACCGTGCGTATGCCTGAGATGTTTGGGGCCATATCCGATAAAACAAGGTCGAGT
>PYIJ01418143.1_pt1 | contig 19988 bp, 15 predicted proteins | sample 3578051 | NCBI WGS metagenome assembly PYIJ01 (sample SAMN08408021, study PRJNA431606) | Marine metagenome isolate SA_KN192-05_S13_5m, whole genome shotgun... | biome: marine; feature: oceanic pelagic zone; material: water; isolation source: surface water sample, 0.2-0.8 um fraction ... | reverse complement strand
GCCAAGCATCTCGCCGTGATCCGAGGAAAACACAATCCACGTGTTATCCAGCAGTCCCCGGTCTTTTAGGGATTGCACGATGGCGCCAACGCAGTCATCGATCAGAGTGACCTTGCTGTAGTAGTTGACCTTGAGCAGTTGGTTTTGCGCCTTGTCCATCTTATGCAATTTGTTGGGCGCATGTTCTAGAAGCAATTGCACATGGGTCGACAGGGGGCCGGTGCGCTCGCCGCGGGCTGAAACCGGCATGTCGTCGGGGTTATACAAACGGCGATATTCCGGCGGCGCATCCCAAGGATCGTGTGGCCCGCCGAAATTCACCTGTAGATAAAACGGTTTGTCGTCTGGGCAGTCCTGTATCCATTGTTGCGCGAGACCACCGATAAAAACATCGAGATGATCTTCTGTTGGTAGCGGCGTCGGTGGCAGTTCCCATGGAAACGGCCTTGTACCGCGGAGGTACATCTCGAAGTATTGGCGGTGAGCGTCGAGTAAACCCCGTGAGGCTAAGTGATCGGTATAGCGCGAATCGGTCAGCAGCGATTCTGATGGTCCAGTCGTTTCTCTGGCGTCGACGAAACCCCAGTCGAGCATTTCCTGTTCGTGATCGCTGGCGTGTCCCTCGCCATGGCGCCACAGGTGTGTCTTGCCGACGATGCCGGTGCGGTAGCCGGCGTCACGAATGTTGCGCACGTGGCTTTGACCATAGCGTAGTTCTGGGTTCGCGAATGCCCAGACACCGTGCTGATGCACCTGATAGCCGGTCATCATACTGGCGCGAGCAGGCATGCAAACCGGGGAACTGGTGTAGCAACGGTTGAAGACGGTGCCCTGTGCGACCAGTTGGTCTAAGTGCGGTGTGATCGCGACCGGGTCACCTGCGTGTCCCATGGTGTCTGCGCGCTGCTGATCGCTGAAGATAAATACTATGTTCGGTCTAGGCATGAATCGCTCGCCTCAATCGACGCACTATCCCACAACGCATTCGCCCCGGGCAAAAGATTGCTTTTCGGCGCGAGAATAAATTACCCCAGAATCTGCAGTGTTCGAGGGGCGCAGATTGAGAGTCTCGTGCGGGGCTTTATTCTGCCTTGCCCGTGTAGAAGCAGTTAAAGCCCCGGCGCGGCGTGCCGTTGTGGTTGGGTCCGGACCAATGCACGGTTGTGGACTGAAACAACAGCATGTCGCCGGCGCTCATCGACGCCTCAACCAGGTCGGGATGATCCGAGAGGTCGTTCGCTTGATGGGGCTTCAAGTAGGAAAATTCTGCCTGACGTCGGTGAGAGCCCTTAAGAAAATGGATGCAGCCGTTATCTCGATTGGTATCGTCCAGGGCGACCCAGATGACCCCGCCGTAGATCGAATCGATATGCGGATAGACCTCTTCTTCGGTGGTGTTTTTGGTGAAGAAACTCGCCGTCGCCGGAATGGGCCTGGTGCCAAGGAGTTCCTGCAGTAGCGACACCTGCGGTCCTGTATTGAGCAACTGCGCAAAGAAGCCGTCGGCTTTTTCCAGTCCCTTCGTGATGTTGGTATAGGAAGGCGAAAACTCCGAGCGTTGGTCGAGGATCTTTTCTGCACGGCGGCAAATCTCTGCAACGGTCTCTTGCGGAAAAAAACCGCGAGCGATGGCGAAGCCATCCTCTTGGAATGATTGCGCGAGTGCGCTGCGTTTTGCATCCTGCATCGGTGGTTATTTCTTCGCCGGAAACTCTGCTAAAACTCTACCTATCGCCAATAAAACTTTCACATTCGCAGAATCAGTTTCCCCCCAAATTCAGAAACCTTGTGCGATGGATATTCGTGCTCCGCGATCAGCAAGCCAAATCCTCGGTGCAGCAAATTTGGGTGACTTTGAAAGTGCCAAGCGCAAGTTGGTGTTTGAGAATCGCTTACGATGTCAGCTGACTATGCTGAATCAAGCTGGAGGGGTTGTGCTGGAATTGGGCGTACTTGCGGATGACCTGACTGGGGGCATGATGGTGGCCAGCCTGCTCGAAGCCGACGGTATCCGTTGTCCGCTGGTCAGTTCCGTCGAGGCCTTGGCAGCTCTCGATCCGAGCACTGCAGATGCTGTGGTTTTGGCACGAAAGATCCGGCTGATTGAGCCCGATTTGGCCGTAGCCGAGGCACGCGCCGCAGTCGAAGCGATGCAGAGGCTTGGCGTTCAGCGTTTCTACTATAAGTACTGCGCCACGTTTGATTGCACCGATCGCGGCAATATCGGCCCCGTGGCGTTGGCCATGCTAGAGGCAAGCGGCGGCTCTCAAACCATCTTTTGCCCGGCGTTCCCGCGTCATACGGTGACGGTTTTTCAGGGCCGAATGTTCATCGGCGCGACACCCTTGGCGGACTCTTTTAAGAAGAACGATCCGGTCACGCCCATGCTCAATTCTAATCTGGTTGAAGTACTCGAACCGCAAACGTCTGAGGCGGTAGGCCTGATTCCGCATGGTGCGCTCGTTCAGGGCACACAGGCCGTCCAAGCGTTGCTCGCGAAGGAGAATGCGCCGAAGCTATATATTGCCGATGCAGCAGACGATGCCGATCTCGAGCGACTCTGCGAGGTGGTATTGGATTGGCCGTTAACCACTGGCGCAGATGCCTTGCCGGTATTCCTCTCGCGCGCTTGGCGCGCGCGCCAAGGTGTGTCGCTGAAGACTTCGCAAAAGACTGTTTTGTCCGCGTCTCCTGGGCGCGAGGCGATCATCGCCGGCAGCTGCGCTGGACCGACGCTACGGCAAATCGAGCACTTCGGCGAGGAGCACCCGGTGTTTCATGTCAATCTGCTTGAATCGCAAAACGCCGATGCCTGCGTCGAACAAATTCTCGCGTGGGTCGACAATCAACCAGCAGATCAGCCGCTGGCGATAGCCACCTCTGACGAGCTTGAGGGAGTGGAAAAGAACCAGGCATCCCTAGGTCGGCAGGGCGCTGCTGCGTTAGCGGATCGCATCCTCGGAGAGGTGGCGCGCGGCCTGTACGCCAAGGGTTTTAGAAAATTCGTCGTCGCTGGAGGAGAAACTTCTGGCCAGGTGGTTAACGCCTTGGGCATCGCTAGAGTAGAGGTATCCGTGTTTGACGAACTGGGTGGAGGCTACTGCCATCAAGCGGCACCAGAGCCGGTATCGCTGGTGCTCAAAGCAGGGGCGTTAGGACAGGCCGATTTCTTTTTTCGGTCGCTAGAGCGAATGCGCTTGGCAGAACAATATTAATTTTTGAGGCAGTCATGACACAACAACTAAACGAAGCGACATTACGGGCACAGCTCGCCGAGCAATACCAACATCTCGAGGCAATCGGTCTTAACGAACTGTCCTCGGGCAACGTGAGCTGCCGTCTTGGCGACAACATGCTGATATCACCTTCTGGGGCAACGGGTTCTAACATTACACCCGAGCATGTGGTGGAGGTGACTCTCGACGGTGAATGGAGCGGCGAGCGTAAACCCTCCAGTGAGTGGCGGATGCACGCAGCCATTTACAAAGCGACGAAGGCTCAGGCAGTAGTGCATACGCACTCTGACCACTGTGTGGCTCTTGCCTGCCAAGGTCGCGGTTTACCCGGCTTTCATTACTTGGTGGGTTCGTTTGGCGGTAGCGATGTGCCCTGTGTTCCCTATTCGACTTTTGGTACCGAACAGCTCGCCATCGATGCCGCCGCTGCCTTAGACAAGCGTTCGGCTTGCCTTCTAGGCGCCCATGGCATGATTTGTCGCGGCCGTGATCTCGCCAGCGCGGTTGCTCTTGCTCACCGTTTGGAAATCATGTGCCGCCAATACTTGCTCGCCTGTCAGCTCGGTGAACCCTACTTGCTGACCAAGAATGAATGGCGAGAGTTTTTTGACCGCGTAAAGCAGGTCAGCTACGGGTCATTTATTTAGGCAGGCGAAAATCTCAGGTACTCGCCGGCTAAATGGGTGAATCCCATAGTCGGCGAGTTGCCGGCGTAAAATCATTGCGTAATCTGGTCGCGCAGAAAAAGGTGAGCGTAAGCATGATTTCATTTGACGGTTGTCGCGTTGTCGATTTGAGTCCGCGAATTAAGGCTCGCGTACATCGCGTGGATGGCTCGATCGAGGAAGGCACAACAGATCCCTACAACAAACCGTGGGTGATGCAGGAAGGCCGTTTCCCCGGCGACAACTCGTTATTCACGCTGTACTCGGCGCCAGCGGACGATGCAGTCTGGCATCAGGAACGTATGACCTCACATAATGGTGCTCACGTTCAGGGTGGCAAGGGGCATATCGATCACTGGCCTGGTATGCCTGCAGACATGCAGGGGGTTTGGGAAATGCCGCTGGAAACTTTTGTGGGTCCAGCCTCAGTGGTGAACCTAGACCACCTTGAGCCGCAGGCCGGCGAGCAATCCGCCCACTACCCCCTTGGCGAAGGCTACAAATTAACTAGTCAAAGTGGCGATCTGCGGGGGCAGGAGATCTTGCCCGCGCATCTGGCAAGCGTTGAGCAGGGTGACATTTTGTTGATGACCAGCTGTTACGAGGGTCTGCAGCAACCGTGGCTTTCAGCGTCGACGGTGACGTGGCTCATCGAAGATAGGCACATTCGAATGCTCGGCTTGCAGGCGACGGGCGTGCAGTGGCAGTACGCATTGAAGGCTGAAGCGCCGGCTAACTCGCCGATCAGAAGAATGCTACTCGGCGCCAACGTACCTATCGCGCACCCCTTGGTGAACATAGATACATTGCAACAGGCGCGAGTCTTCTATTTCGGCATGCCTTTGAATACGCCGAAAATGGAGGCGAGCTTCATACGTGCGATGGCGTTAGAAGCGCCAGATGCTTGAGGTAGCTCAAGCGCGCAAGCATCTAAATCCAAGTCAACAAAACGGCAAAATGACGAGAGACCGAATATGACGCCAGCGATGTTCGAAAATTTGAGTAAGGGCAAAATCGTTGATTTAACGGTGGAGCTTGTGTCGCGCCTAACGCGACTGGACGGCAGCATAGAAGCGGGCACGCGAGACGTCTACAACATGCCTTGGATTGTCGAGGAGACCGTTAATGAGCGTGACGGCACCATCGAACATCTCGTCGGTACGAACGAGGGTACCGTCGCTGAGTGGCCGATTGGCGGCTTAAGTGGGCATATGGGCAGTCATATTCAGCTCGGTGTTGGGCATAACGATAACTGGAGCGAACTGCCTGACGGCATGCTCGGCATCTGGGACATGCCCTTGCAGACCTATTTTGGAGAAGCAGTGGTTTGCATGCTCGATCACCTGAAGGGCCAACCTATCCTGCCGGAGCATCTGACAAACGTGAAGGAGGGCGATATCGTACTGCTGGGCAGCAAGTGGAGTGGTGAGGACCAACCTTGGATCGAAGGCGATACCGCATTCTGGCTCGCAGAAGAGAAAAAAATCAAAATGCTTGGGGTAGGCGTACCGGGTATCAGCTGGGAAACCAATACAGACGCGCCTGAGCCCAACAACAGTCCCACTCACCGCGCCATGACCGGCAACAATATTCCAATTGTGTATCCGTTGGATAACCTGCAGACGTTGACTCAGGAACGCGTGTTTTTTCTCAGTCTGCCGCTGAACGTCGAGTCGATGGAGGGTACTTGGGTGAGGGCCATTGCCATCGAGGACGAGGCTTAGAACCTGCAGTGCATCCTAGGCGGGTAGCCAATCCGCCAAACGACTTCTTGCCAAGCTACTCCTCGTCATCGTGAATAGTCACGATGCCGGAATCACCCTCAACCGTAATGGTTTGACCATGTTTGATGCGCTTGGTGCCATCGCCTACGCCCAATACCGCGGGTATTCCATACTCTCTAGCCACAATGGAGCCATGGGCAAGAATACTGCCCACATCGGTGACTAAGCCGACGGCGTTAGCGAATAGCTGAGTCCAGGCCGGCGTGGTCAATGGGCTAACCAAGATACTGCCGGCGATCATATTGTCGAACTCAGCGGGGCCAAGAATAACGCTGGCCTTGGCAGTAATGATGCCTGAGCTGACTGGGAAACCGCGCATCACGTTGCTGTCGTCATCGTTTTTGATTTGCGTCTCCTTGAAGGAGATCGATTGCATGGCGCTGGCCTCAGCAGGCAGCGTGCCCGGCGGGTGGTGAAGTTTACGTGCCTCTCGCAGCGCGCAGCGCTCCTCGGCGAGTTTGCCGAGCTCTGGCAGGGATCGGCCCGCCTTGCGCGCATCTAGCGCCTGCTCGAGTTCCTCGCTGACCAAAAAGTAGGCATGGTCTGGCAGGCGTAAGGTCCCGTTAGCCACCAGGCGTTGCCCAAGCTCATTAACCATGGGCCGCAATATCGACCAGGTGTAGCCAAACCGAAAGGCGACTTCCTCGCGGATGAAGTTGTATTTCAACGCCAGCCACAGCCGAAAGCGAAATTGCCAGTAGTTCAGGCCACTGAGTAGCTCGGAGATTTCGGCAAGTTTCTTCTCACGGATTGTCGCGGTTTTTTGCGCTTGGTTGCTTGGATCATAGTTCTCATCTCGCACCATCCCCTTGAGCGTTGCAAACAGCGCCGACGGGTCTTCAACTTGGGTCGGCTCGATAAAGTCCATGCTGTAGCCTTGATGACCATAGGTGGCCAAGTAGGCGTCGATAGCTGCAACTACATCGACTGCAGCTGCTTCATTGCGCAGTGCCTGCAGGAGAAATTGCGACGGAATGCTCAGCACCAGATAGCTCAGCTGCTCGCTTGCCCGAACCAGCTTTGCGATGGCAAAAAGGTCCGCATTGGCTTGCATGGCCTTGGATTCGATACCGGTTAAGAACTGGCCGCTGATGAAATTATGATCGGGTAGGGTTTCACGCAGAAAACACTGCAGCTGATCGTCGGTAGATTTCGCAACCCCGAAGGTGTGGCTGGAATCAGCTGACCAATAGCGGCCTTCCTCAATGCCCATCTCGACCACTGCGGACAGCAGGGTTGCGTCATCGGCTGCCTTTACGTCGAGTGTTCGCCATTTTTCCGCTATACCCTCGAGGCGGGGAAGTGTCTCTTCGTACCAAGACTTGAGCTGCTTGTCGTTGACGGTCGTGTTGTTGAAGGCGATGTAGGTCGGGTTGTTGCTCTCCGGCAACACGATTGAGCCATCGATCTGGTCTGCCTTTTGCGTTTCATACCACGCGTCAAAGCTCGCCTGGTCGTCGGCACTCAATTGTTCTCTGAACGGTTTGATGTCTGCAATCGCCGCATCTTTCGCGGCAGCCTTGCTCTTTTTGATCTGCTCAGCAAAGGCACTGTACTCCGCCGCTTCAATTTCTTCTTCGGTGATCGCACGGGTTTCGCGTTGCTGCTGCTTACGCTCGTCGGCCTCCTTGATAATCTGGGGCCAATCAAAACGCTGGTAGGCATAGCCATTGACGGTAACGAACATGGGGCCGCCACCGACCATGAGGCTTTTGGGCCGCGGCGATTCTAGGCCTCTGGTTAGGTAGAGCTCCTCAAACAGTGGCGAAATGGGCTCGGGCATGTTTTCAACAATCTGCCGTCGGCTGACAAAACGCGCGGGCGCAGTTGGTTCCCAAACCACATCAATGGGCTGGGCGCCTAGATTGGTAATGGGCCTTGATTGCAGTAGGTGCAGGGTTCCGTCACAAAAGGCCCACTCGATGTCCTGCGGCAGCCCTTCGTATAGCGCTTCAATCTGCAGTGCCGTCTTGCAGAGTTCGTTGAGCTGCTCGGGGCTGATGGACGACTTGGATCGATCTTCTTCAGCGACGGATTCCATGCGTACGCCGTTGTCGCCGTCTGCGACGATCTGCTGTTCCTTGGGTCCTAAGAGTTCTTGTTGAATGCTCAAATCTTCGCGATTGATGATGTAGGTGTCTGGCGTCACTTGGCCGCTAACGACGGCTTCGCCAAGACCGAAGCTGCCGTTGATGATGATTTCTGCCCGCTCGCCAGAGGCCGGATTGGCAGTGAATAAAATGCCAGACACGTCTGAAGGCACCATTAGCTGCACCACAACGGCCATGGCGACGCTGTCCTGATCGATGCCGTTTTGATGTCTGTAGCTGATGGCTTGGGCAGTCCAAAGCGACGCCCAACAATCTTTTACTGCGGCAACAACGGCGTCTTCGCCGCGCACATTAAGAAACGTCTCTTGTTGGCCAGCAAAGGATAGCCCTGGCAGGTCTTCTGCATTGGCAGAAGATCTCACAGCAACCGGTGCGCCTTCACCCTGCTGCGCCTGTATCTCGGCGTAGGCGGTCTTGACCGCCGTGACAATGGCAGCGTCCATGCTGGCCTGTTGGATCTTACCGCCGATCACGATGGCGCATTGATCGAAGGCTGGATAACCATCCTTGAGTTGGGGCTTTGCATCGCTAACGATTTCGGTCTGTAGGCCGTTATCGGCGATAAACGACCGATAGGCATCGGCAGTGACAATGAAGCCTATTGGCACATTGAATCCCTCGCGAACCATTTTCGACAGAGACCGGCCTTTACCACCAACCCGTTCGAGGGCGTCTTGGTCTGTCGCGAGGGATGTAGTAAACATAAAGGTAAGTTCCATAATCGGCGATTTGCGGGCAGACGTAATTATTGCTGTAACGGTGCCCTCGAGAAACTGTCGCGGTCGGGAAGATCACCCATTTAGGGTCGCGCGAGCGGGTCTGATGCTAGGTTTGCTGACTGACTTAACAAACACACTGGTTTGCAATGAATCCCTTTTGCACGCGCAAACCACCGAGAACAGAGAGCGTCCATGACCCGACAATATGCTGAGTTGCACCGACCACAATTTCATTTCACTGCGGCAAAAAATTGGCTAAATGATCCCAACGGGTTGGTTTTCTGCGATGGCGTCTGGCATCTGTTTTTTCAGCACAATGCGCAGGCGACGGTCTGGGGCGAGATGACGTGGGGTCATGCGATCAGTCGTGACCTACTGCATTGGCAGCAGTTGGAGCATGCTCTGTATCCTGATGCCATGGGCACGATGTTTTCCGGATCAGCCGTGGTCGATCACGACAATACCGCTGGTTTCGGCCCGGGCACCTTGCTCGCCTTTTACACCGCAGCGGGTTCACAGGTGAGCCCAGCGAAACCCTTTACCCAGTGCCTCGCCTACAGCACCGACGGCGGCTATCAATGGACAAAGTTCCATGACAATCCTGTCGTTGATTGGATCGAAGATGATAATCGCGACCCGAAAGTCATCTGGCACGCTGCCAGCAAACAGTGGGTAATGGCCCTCTACCTAGCAGATGATCGGTATGCGCTGTTGGTGTCGACGAATGCTCAACGGTGGCGGCAAATTCAGGAAGTCGTGCTGGCTAACGATACCGAGTGCCCTGATTTTTTCCCGCTACCTGATGAATCTGGTGTGGAGCGCTGGATTCTTTGGAGTGCCAGCGGGCGCTATCTTGTGGGTAGCTTCGATGGCAGGAAGTTCGAGCCCCTGACACCGTTGCAGGTGAGTGAAAGCGGCTTTAACGGGTACGCAGCCCAGACCTGGAGTAATGCCCCTGACGGTCGATGTGTGCAGATCTCGTGGATGGCAGGGGGCCTCTATCCTGAGATGCCTTTCAATCAACAACTCTCCATCCCGGTGGAGCTAAAGCTCAAAGGCACCGGCGCGAGCGCCGTACTGACGCGTCAACCAGTGGCCGAACTTAACGCTCTGCGCGGCAAGGCATTAGTTCATACGAATAGGAGGATTTCGCCCGGCAAGTCTTTCACTGCAGATACCAAGGCAAGGCTATTCGATGTCTCCTTCACCGTATCCACAGGGTCAAGCAAAGCCCTCTATGTGATGGTGCGGGGACAGACCTTGGCTTTTGATTGGGCAGAAGCGAATCTGAGCCTGGTAAATGGCAGGCCCCACAAGCTTGGACTAGCAGAACAGTCGGTGCGCTTGCCCACAAAGCCGGGATGTGCGGCACAATTGTCTTGTCGGCTAATCGTCGACCTGACGTCGATCGAAGTGTTCATCAATGATGGCGAGGTGTCGGCGTCATTTTGTTATCTGCCCGATGCCCATACCGATCCGCTGGTTTTTTATGGCAGCGGTGATGCCCAAACCCTAGAGCATTTGGCGTTATTCGAGCTGAGATCGATATTTGAGCAGTAGGTATTGAGAGCTTGAGCATGGTTGGTGTCGGACCGAGAACAAAAATGGGGGAGCTTTTTCCTCCCACATTTTCATTCAGAAAGAGTGATCAATAAGCTGAAGCGATGAAGGTCTTGGTGATTAGCGATGTACACGGCAATGCCGAGGCACTGCGTGCTGTGATGCGAGCCGAGCAAGACGCGGACGCATCGATTTTTCTTGGCGATGCCTTGCTGTCAGGGCCACAGGCAAATGAAACCCTTGAACTTTTGGGTCAGCTGAACCCGAGCATTGCCATTCGCGGCAATCACGATGACGATGTGCTTGACCCGAGCACCTTTCGCGGTTGGCCGGCCGAGTGGGTGGCGCTCAACGAATGGATTTTGGCTGATCTCGATGCTTCGGCGATTACCCGCATTGAGTCATTTACTGATGCTGGCGCCTACCAGTTCGACGGACGATCGGTCTATCTGCACCATGGCGATCTGGGCAGCCGAGATCTGGCTGCGGTCCCCGATGCCGAAGACCATGTGTTCGATCTTCTTGGCGGTGGCAGTGATGCGAACCTCGTGCTCTTTGGTCATACTCATGTGCAGTTCACGCATCAAATCGGGCAGCGAACCTTTATCAATCCCGGTAGCGTCGGTCAGCCGCGCTGCGGCGTTCTGCACGCTTGCTACGGGGTATTTCAAGACGGGGCTTATGAAGCACGTCAGGTGCAGTACGATCCGGCGCCGTGGATAGCTGCGCTGGATCGAATCGACGTACTTAATGACTTTCCCGACTTTAAGTCGTGGTTGTCTAACGGTCTGTTAACGGGCTATGGCATCGGTAAGCGTGAGCCCTGGACGCGCTATGCCGATCAGGGCTACGCCTAGACACAGTCACAACCGGGGACGGATCCACAAGAGGGGAAGCATGGTCGACGCAGCGGCGCCTTCCGGTCAAACACACTCGACAGAATCGTCCGGGGAGTCTGGAGAACTGAAAGAAGCCTTTCGGCTGGCCCTGCGCTGCTGGCCCTACTATCGCGCGCAGGCGAAACATCTGGCGACCTTCGTACTGATCAACACCATACTCGGTGCTTGTGTGCTGGGCGCTGGGATCATTGGCAGCGATCTCATCGAGAACAAAATCATCATGGGGGAACAACTGGAGCCTATGCAGGCGACCATGCTGCTCCTGGACAGAGAGTACGTCGCGAGTGCCGGCGCTGCTGAAACCACACTGAGTGCCGACCAGCGCAGGGAAGTGCGCCAAAGAGTCATCGCGCTGGCGGGCGTTTTGGCTGTGCTGTTGATGAGTATTAGCGTCTGCGTGTGGTACTACATGATCTGGATATTTCAGCAGGTCAATCAAGACTTACGCGTGGAAATGTTGTCACGGGTTGAGCGCTTGTCGCTCCGATTTCACAGCGACTCTAAGACTGGAGATGCGATCTATCGTATCTACCAAGACAGTGCCACCATCGTTAACGTGCTGCTGTACATGGTGATCTCCCCGCTTCGGGTGGTCGCTTGGGCGAGTTTTGGAATTTTCGTGTTGCTGCTTTTCTCACCTGCACTTGGCTTCATGGTCATGCTCGCTGGCATTCCTACCTTGCTGCTCATGCGCTACTACATTCCAAAAGTGCGCCGGGCGGCGACGCTGTCGAGAGAGTGCAATAGCGACCTAACGTCGAGGATTCAGGAAACTTTGGCGGCGATTCGAGTTGTGAAGGCTAGTGGTGCAGAAATTCGCATGATGGAGCGCTTTCAAAACGACTCGCAAAAGGCGCTGGATGCGGCCTTCGATATGCGCAAATACATTGCATGCTTGACCGTGGGTGTTGCAGTGATCGGACTCAGTTTCGTGTTCGTTGCCGATTACTTTATGGCGGTTTGGGCGATGCGCGGGGAGCCCACGTATTTTGGCGGCGGTATCGCCTTGGTGGGTTTCGCCGTATGGAACTTGGGCGCCTTTAAAGCGGCATCCTTGCGCGGCGAAGAGGCCTCGGCGCAGATTTGGGAGCTCGCCTTTTACTGGTGCACGGTCCAAGACTTAGTCGCTGGCTTAAAGCGAGCATTTTTCCTGCTGGATCTGGAACCGGAGGTTGTCGACGTCGCAGAGCCTCAGGCTTTTCCGCAACCGTTGCGGCAGGTGCGTATCGAGAATATCCGCTTTGGCTATCAGCCAGATCGTCCGATTCTTCAGGGTGCCACGCTAGCGGCGAACACCAGCACCGTGACGGCGATAGTCGGCGCCACCGGCTCAGGCAAGTCCACGCTCATGTCGATGCTGTTGCGTCTATATAACCCGGACGGTGGCGCGGTGTTCATCAACGATACACAATTGAGCCAGATGTCGACGCAAGACGTCAGAGCGAATGTCGCCATCGCGTTGCAGCAGAACGTTCTTTTTGCCACCAGCGTTGCTGAAAACATTCGGTATGGCATGCGTGATGTCGACGAGGAACGCGTTGTTGCCGCGGCCAAGGTGGCTTGTGCAGACGAATTCATTCGCACGCTTGCAGATGGCTACGACACCGAGCTCGGCGAGCGTGGAGGCAAACTGTCTACCGGTCAACGGCAGCGAATTTCCATTGCCCGGGCAATCCTGCGCGATACACCAATTCTGATCTTGGACGAACCTACCGCGTCGTTGGATGCAGAGACTGAGCGTCAGGTCATGACCAACCTTGCGGCATGGGCCCAATCTCGCGTGGTATTTATCATTACCCATAGGCTGTCGACTATTCGCAACGCCGATCAAATTGCCTTTCTCGAAGATGGTGTGGTCAAAGAACTTGGCACCCACCAGCAGCTGCTAGAGCGGCCTGGGCCCTACGCCGAATTTGTCGCAGCTGAACTTGGCACCGATAAAAAGCAGGTTGCTCCCAGTGAGTAACGCGGTCAAGAGTAGTGCAGAGCGGTACGACGACCGCATCGATGTCGATACCGACCTTACTTTGGCAGATACCTTTGTCTTGATCGGCCGCTCTATCGGGCTGCTGGTAAAAGTTAAGAGGATATTTGCCTACAAATTTATTTTTGCCACGGTTGCCTTACTACCGGCGCTGATTTTGCCGTGGTTGCTGAAGATTGCGGTAGATCAGGTGATCTTGCAGCAGCCCATGGATCCCAGCGTGCGTTTCCCACCCTTCTTGGATCCGTTTCTCAACCTGATTCAGGGCATGACGCCCAATGAAATCATGATCGCTCTTACGACTTTGTCTCTGGCTCTTTTGGTCCTCTTCGGTATGCGCGCCATGCCAAGTATTCAAACTGAACGCGGTGGTTTGCCCGAAGGTCATGATGCGGCGACTCAGTCCGAGCAAGCCCTGTCGGCGGGGGGCAGTCAGACCAGTGGTATTTGGGGCTTGCTGGAAACCTTGCTGACGATTCGCATGACTCAGAAGTTGGCAAACAGTCTGCGCACCAGTTTGATGGGTCGACTGACGCGGCTGGAAATGACGACGCTGGACGATCAACGCATTGGTGATTCCGTCTACCGCATCATGTACGACGCGCCCATGCTGCCGGAGATTTGCTACAAGCTCACCGTGGCGCCGCTGCTGCTCCTGTTCGGCGCGGTTTTTTCGCTGTGGATGATCCAATACAGTTACGGTTCGATCGCACCAGAGATCGTTTGGTTGGCTGCCGCACTGATGCCCATGACCTTGTTACTTACCGCGCCACTGTCGGGTATCGCTCGCCGCGTTAATCAAGCCAGTCGCGCTGCCGGTGCCTCGACCACTAATCAGATCGAGCAAAGCGTCGATAACATCAGCGCCGTGCAGTCGTTGGGCGGTTCACAAGTTGAATCGGAGAATTTTGCGAGCAAAAGTAAGGAATCTTTTAAGCGACATCGAGTTACGTTTTTGGTCGATCTGGCGGCGGTTGCTCTGTCTTACGCTGCGCTGATCATTGCGTTGTGTTTGGCTTTCATACTGACCACCGACAAAATCATTGCTGGGAGTCTTTCCCCGGGCGACTACGCGGTGCTGACGGGGTTCTTCTTCTTGCTGGGCACCAATGCACGGCTCGCCGGCAAGTACTGGATCGAGCTGCAGCGCAACGTGGCGGCGGTGCGCAGAGTGTTTTTCTTCATCGACTACACCACAGAGCTGCACGATCAATCGGTTCCCCTAGCGACCATCGAAAAGAGTGTCGAATTGGAGCACGTTGGCTTTGCCTATCCCGATGGTACGCAGGTGCTGCGCGACATCAGTCTTTCGTTGCCGCTGGGCGAACTGGTCGCAATTGTCGGTCCAACCGGCGCTGGCAAGACAACGCTGGCTTATTTGCTGCCGGGCTATATCAAGCCTTCCCAGGGCAAGATTCGTTTTGACGACCTCGACCTGATGGATGTTGGGGTTGATGAAATACGCAAGCAGGTGACCTATGTGTTCCAAGAACACATGCTGTTGTCTGAAAGCATTCGCGACAATTTGCTGCTCGCAAACCCTGATGCGAGCCAAGCGCAGATGCTTGAAGCCTGCCGAATCGCCGGCGCCATGGATTTCATTGAGCAGATGCCCGATGGCATCGACACCATCATCGGTAAGGGTGGCGACACACTGTCCGTGGGTCAGAAGCAACGCCTGTCGATTGCACGAGGCATCGTGCGCGACACGCCGGTGCTGGTGCTCGATGAGCCAACGGCTGCACTAGACCCGAAAACCGAAAATGCGCTGGTGGAAGCCTTACGCAATACCGCCAAAGGTCGATTGGTGGTGGTCATCGCGCACAGGCTGTCGACGATAAGAGAGGCGGATCGCATTATCTTTCTCGAAGACGGGCAAGTGCGTGATGTGGGTAATCATGAAGCTCTCATGGCGCAGCCTGCGAGCGCGTATCGAAAATTCGTTGAACTGCAAAACACATAGGACAGACATGGTTATTGAAGAGCCCGCAGACATCAGTGGCATCGTTGAAGAATATGGACTGCAGCATCACATCGCTGAACTTGACGAAATCGGACTCACGGTGGTCGACCAAGAGACCCTGCGGGTGTCTGACGCTTGGATCAATCAGCTTCGGGATGGGATTTTGCGCGTGGGTGAAAGCCGCGCCGAGACGACCTTTGAGCTAGATAAAAATCCGACCAAAGCCTTCACCGGTCGCCCAAGTGAGATCGGCCATATGATTTTCTCCCACCTTGTTTACGAGGATCCGGTGTTCGTCGATGTTTTGACTCATCCGGTGAAAAAGGCGCTCATGACGCATCTGCTCGGTGTCGGGCATCGCGTGGCGGTCAGTGACGGCTGGATTAAGTGGCAGACGCCAGAGGATTGGCCTAGTGAAGAGACTACGGGTTTCCATGCAGATCAAAGTGTCGTACCCGCGCCTTGGAACTGGCAGTTGCCACATATTGCCAACATGAACTGGACGCTAACGGAGTATTCCCGAGAGGATGGGGCGTTGGCCTATGTGCCAGGCAGTCACCGCTTGGAGCGACTGCCGGAACTGGGCGAAGCACTGCCCCTTGCCATTCCAGTAGAAGCGCCGAAGGGATCCTTGGTGATCTTTAATGGCGCTCTGTGGCACGGCTCATACCGCAAAACCACACCGGGTTTGCGGGTTACGCTGATTGGCCAGCACTGCCGACCGTATATGCTGCCGTTTCAGGATTTTAAGGGAAGAATTTCCGAGTCAACGATTACAGCGAACGATGACCCAATCTATCTGCGTAGCCTGCTGCGGGAAGACGAGGATCAAATGCATGCAGCACCGAGCTAGTCCAACGCCGCGCTATGTGCTGCTTGCCGTCTGCGGTAGGGCATAACGACTCAAGAATGACCAAATGGTTTGATAGGTTGGCCGCTCGTTGAGAGTGGCCGGCCATGCATGAGTGCCGGCCAAAAGCCGATAGTGCTCAACCGTGGCATTTTGCTCGCATTCGGCATAGACAGCGTGCAGTTCACTGGATGACTGGGCAGTTTTGACGGTCCTGCACCCGTAGCGCAAGCGCCAGAATTCCACAAGAGCGGGCACGTCGTGCATGGTGCCGACAGCGGGCCAGTTCTTCCAATCCCATGTGCTTGCGTAGGCGATGATAGGGTCTTTGACGCCATGAATATGCATCAGAGGTACATGGCGTTTGGGGTCACAGTGCGTTGGTCGAACCGGCATGGTGCCAGCGAAGGACGCAATGGCGGCGAAACGATGGCTCAGGTGACAGGCCAGTTCGTAGGCAAACATGGAACCGAGAGAGTAGCCCACCGCATACAGCCGATCAGGATCAACGATATGCCGTCCGGCAATGTCGTCGATGATGTGATTGATGTACTCGATGTCCTGATAGGCATTGGCCGACGTGTTGAGTTGCCAAGCCCCCTCGTTGTCTCCTGCGTACTTGCCCACCGGCACAGCGAGGACAATGCCAAGCTCCTCGGCCAGTGCCTGCCATGCAAACTGCTGCGGAAAACGCCAATGACCGGCGTCGCCGCCGTTCAGTAAGAACACGAGGGGCATGGGCGCGTCGGGCGCACCATTCGGGGCAAACACATAGTATTCGCGATCTGTCGCACCTACCGTGATGTCGATGCGCGGTAGATGCTGGCCATATTCTCGGGTAACCCAAGAGACATACCACTGATAGCCGAGCGTCGCGAGGACGACGATGCCAATCGATATAAGGCCAACACGTTTGAGGCGTTGCTGCATGCTTGGTTTGCGGTGCTTTGTGGTTGTGGTTGTGGTGTTGGTGCTGGCACTAGAGCCGAAGTCACGACCGATATGAAGCTCTAGGCCGCTCAGCTGCGCTACGCCCTAATGGCTGCGGTCCACACTTCTGGTGACGACAGCCATTTTTCGGTGTCGTTTTCTCGGCGCCCATCCCAGCCGCCAGCCACATAGAGTGTGTTGTCGACGATGGAGGCAGCGGGAGAGGAAATGGGTTTAGGGAGCTTGGCCATGACCTGCCACTCGCCGTCGGCTTGCAGCGTCAAGATATCGCCGCAAAAGCTCTTCTTCTCACCTGCCGGAGTGTGGTGTCCGCCGATCATCCAGATGGTGTCTGCATGGACAAAGGTCGCCCCCTCGGAATGTGAGTGGCCATAGGGCAGGGGCGGGCCCGCGCGCCAGGTGTCTGTAGTCGGGTTGTAGATATCGACATCGGTTTGATCAAGCTGTTGCGAGTCATGATTGAATTGGCCACCAACTACGTAGATCTCTTCATTGAGCACCGCGACAGAAAGTTGGTTGCGTCCAACGGGCAGGGGAGCGACCTCTACCCAGTCGGTTTTTTTGCCATCGCGCCAAGCGGCGAGATCGAGTACCCAATGATCCTGAGAGTCGGTGTCGCGGTCGGCCATCAAGCCGGATATGTAGTGCAGGTTGTCGCCAATACGCGCCAATCCGCCACCGGCTCGTGGGCCGGGCAAGAGCGGCGCGGCGGTGTAACGATCAAGCTCGATATTGTAGTGCCAGACTTCGGCAATAATATGATCCTTGCCCGGGTGGACCTTGTCTTTCATACCACCGGCGAACCAGAAACCTGATTCCCCGGGAACGAGATTGACGTGAGATATGGCGCTGGGTAAGTCCTGCAACCGCTGCCAAGTTTGGGTCTTGGGGTCAAATACATGCAGGCACTTGCTCGACATGATGTAGTTCTCGTAACCGCCAAGAACGTAGAGTTGGTCGTCAATGAGAATGCTTGCCGGCTCCCATTTGGCGACGGGCATGTCCTGCAGTTGCCGCCAATCAAGTGTGTTCGTTACTTCGCTCACTGTCATCCTCCTAGCCAAAATGCCGTTATACGGTCTTTATTGTTTTGGAAATTGCCGGTCCATAGCGGCGATTAGGTCATTGCACCGTGTTTCCAGCATGGCCCGTGAATCGCTGCCATCGCAAAAAATATACAGTTCATTATTGCGTATACCGTTGAGCACTTGTTCGCCCACGGTATCTGCGGAGACCGCGATGTCTTTGAGCCATGGCATGGTTTCTCTGCGTGCTTCAATCTTCTGCGTTTCGGTTGGCTTCAGGTCCGGATAAAAGATTGGCGTGTCCACCACATGGGGGCACAGGACCGAGGCCGATACGCAGGTCCCCTCAAGGTCGTTACGCAGAAATTCCGAAAACCCTACGGCGGCAAACTTGCTCGTGCCATAGGCGCCTTGAGAGTGATGGCCTTGAATGCCGCTAAACGAGGCCGTGTTAACGATATGGGCTGGTTCTCCGCGTGCCAGCATGCCTGGTAGGAAAACCTTTACGCCGTTAAGTGGCCCCCAGAGATTGACTTCGGTCACGCGCCGCCATTTGTCGTCGGCGGTCTCGAGTATTTTGCCGCCGCCGCCAATGCCCGCGTTATTGCACAGGACGCTCACGGGTCCGACGGTGGCTTCGATTTCGGTTCGTGCACGCTGCAGCGACTCGATATCTGTGGTGTCTACTGCAAGGGCCAGAATATTTGGCGTGATCGCGCGCAGCTGCTGCTCGGCATCGCTCAGTCTTTCCGGCTGAATGTCAGCAATGACGACATTAGCCTGTGCCTTGGCAAGGGCCTTGGCGATGCCCAGGCCGACGCCGCTCGCACCGCCAGTGATAAACGCTGTCTTGTTTGCGAAATCCCGCACGGCGCGGCTAAATCACAATTCCGCGACTTTGTTGTACTCGATGAGCTCGAAGTCAATTTGCGCGCCAAGTCCTGGCTCCTGATGGGCATGCACCATGCCGTTCTTATCTACTTCAATGTCTTGTACCAGACCGTGTTTTTGTACTTCGTCGGGCAGTAGCACTTCAAAGTACTCGCAGTTCTTCACCGCCATGATGAGGTGCAGGTTGGCAACGTTGTTTAACGAGTTACCGCCGTGGTGCACCTCGTAGTTCATTTGGAACGTTTCTGCCGTGTGTGCGGTCTTCAGACAAGAGGTTAGGCCACCCTTGATTGCAACGTCCCCGCGCAGATAGTCCGTGGCGTTGTGCATAATCCACGGCGCATAAGCCTTGGGGCCGGTGTTGGGCATTTCGGTGGCCATGAGCGGGATTCGCAGATCTTGCTTGAGTTTGATGTAGCCATTGATGTCGTCATAGGCGAGCGGGTCTTCATACCAGTAAAAGTCCAGTGCCTCGGCGGCTCGCCCTACTCGTAGGGCGTCCGGGTAGTCGTATGACCAGGTCGAGTCCAGCATGATTCGGTAGTCATCGCCGACTGCTTTGCGCACCGCCTCGCATATTTTAATGTCCCACGCGGCGATGGCGGGCGGATGAATTTTGTACGCGCTCCAGCCCGCTTCTTGGTAGCGAACGGCTTCTTCTGCGTATTCTTCGGTATGCTCGAAGACGGCGGAACTGGCATAGGCGGGCACACTGCTGCGATAGGAGCCCATCAATTTGTGTATCGGCACGCCTGCTGCCTTCCCTGCCAGATCCCAAAGTGCCACGTCGATCGCGCCGATCACCCGCAGGATTGGGCCCATGGCCCAGTTCGTCATGCGCTGAAAGATCTTTTCTCGATCCAGAGGGTCTTGCCCTACCAACATCGGCTTGAATCGTTCAATGATGGTGTTGGCGTCGTTGCCTAAAGAGCTAAGGGCATTGCCGAGAAAGGCGTGCCCCTCAATACCCTCGTCGGTGATGATTCTTACCAGTGCCATATGCGTGGAGCGCGTACCTGAGCTCTTCACGTTGAGGGTGTAACGCGTTGGTGGAATATCCTTCCATTCCCAGACAGTAACTTTAACGTCGGTGATTTTCATAAATGCTTCCCTTATGTGCCTGCTTTAGGCGTAATTCCAACGACTGGGCGTGATCTGCGTCAGTGCGCCAGTGTTTGTGTCGATCGCTTTCTTCATCTCTATTGCCGTTATGCCTAGCTAGGCATGGGACATGCGTCGGCCAGTGACTGGGACCACGCCTGGGTAATAGGAACCTTCAATCTGATCGCCGTCGAGCCGCCCTTCAAAATCGACAGTAAAGTCCCAGTCGCCTTTGTCGATGGCAAAACT
>PYIJ01300270.1_pt1 | contig 20073 bp, 20 predicted proteins | sample 3578051 | NCBI WGS metagenome assembly PYIJ01 (sample SAMN08408021, study PRJNA431606) | Marine metagenome isolate SA_KN192-05_S13_5m, whole genome shotgun... | biome: marine; feature: oceanic pelagic zone; material: water; isolation source: surface water sample, 0.2-0.8 um fraction ... | reverse complement strand
TATGCCAGCCGCAGTCATCCTCGCGGACTGCAAATGACGGTCTATGGTGCATCCGATGCGCTGCGTTCTACCGGTTTCACCATTGATGAACTCAAGAGCCTAGTGAGGCCAGACCAGATCGGCGTGTACTCCGGTTCTGCCATGGGCCAGCTCGACCAAGATGGTTACGCCGGCATGATGCAAAACGCCCTCGTCGGCAAGCGCACAACGGCGAAAAACCTAGCGCTAGGTTTACCGGAAATGCCTGGCGACTTCGTCAACGCTTACGTCCTTGGCTCCGTCGGTGAAACCGCCGGCATCCTAGGAGCCTGCGCAACGTTTTTGTACAACGTCAAACGCGGCATGGACGAAATTCGCGGCGGCAGAAAGCGTATCGTCATGGTTGGCAACGCTGAGGCGCCGATCACGCCGAGCGTTATCGAAGGCTACCGCACCATGGGCGCACTCGCGGAAGACGAAGCGCTGATGACACTCGATAGCAGCACCGCGCCCGACAACCGCCGTGCCTGCCGACCCTTCTCCAGCAATGCGGGCTTCACCTTAGCGGAGTCATCCGTCTGGATCGTGTTGATGGACGATGCGCTGGCTATGGAAAACGGCGCACGCATCCTAGGTTCTGTGGGCGATGTCTTCGTCAACGCCGACGGCTACAAAAAATCCATACCCGGCCCTGGCATAGGCAACTACATCACCGTCGGCAAGGCCATGGCATCGGCTCGAACCCTGCTGGGTGAAGAAGGGCTCCGCCATGGCACCTACATGCATGCTCATGGCACCGGCACGCCGCAGAACCGTGTGACCGAATCCGCCATTATGAGTGAGTTGGCTAAGGCCTTTGGCATACCCCAGTTCACCATCGCCGCGATCAAATCTTATGTGGGTCACTCTCTGGCTCCCGCCGGCGGCGACCAACTCGCGGCCATCATGGGTGCTTGGCAAGACGGCATCATTCCCGGCATTAAAACCATCGATCATATCGCCGACGATGTCGCGCGCGACCACCTGCACTTCCCCATGCAGGACGAGGAGCGCGGCATGGAAAACATGCGCGGCGCGTTTGTGAACTCCAAGGGCTTCGGCGGCAACAACGCTACAGGATTTTTTATGTCGCCCCAGCAGACCGAACAGATGCTGGAAAAGCGCTATGGGGCTAAAGCACTAGCCGCAGCAAAACAGCACCAAGAAACCACGGAGCAGACAGCACAAGCCTATAACCATGCCGCCGACGATGGGGAAATAGCGCCAATTTATCGATTCGGGGAGGGAGTTCTTGAGGGCGATGATCTAACGATTACCGATCAAGAGATAACCGTGCCGGGCTTTGCGCAGAAAATCGTGCTGGCGGAAGCTAATCCATTTGAGGATATGACTTAGGTCACGCTGCGGGTGAAACTGAGTTACGTCTTTGACTAGTGGACTGGGCCTCGGTCATCTGCAAGTAATTGCTTCATTCGGGCATTGGCTCGCGCCACCAACTCAGCCTCAGGACTTAACTGCGCACAGCGCGCGTATTCCGCCAGCGCCGCGTCATTGTCGTTCATACGCTGGCAATACTCGCCCCGTTCAAAGTACACCAGACTCAGCAAAGCGATATCGTCGTGAACAATGCCCATCTGATAGGCCGTCACCAAGAGCATGGCGGACCAGTTTTCAAATCGCATGTAGTAGGCCTTCAAATTATTGAGCATGCGAAAAGCCATGGTGACTGGACTGGCAGGCGACAGCATCTGATCTTTCGTTAAACCGGGGATCTTTCTCAGGGAACGTTCATCTACCACTGCCATGGCCAGCGGGTCGATGAGCGCATCGTCGACGCGCAGCAAGAAATGGCCCGGATAGTTGACCCCTTCCGCCAGCATACCCAGTCCACGCGCCACGGTGACAACCAGCACCGCCACGACAATGGGTAGCCCTTGGTGTTGCTGCAGCAGCCAATCGATGCTGCTGTGACTGAGATCGACATCAGTGAGAGAAGTTTGGGCAAAGCCCTGCGCGCGCAAAAGGTCCAGTAGCCCCTCAACATCGACAGCACCCTGAGACCGTGCCGCTGCTTCCAAGCTCGCAATGCGTTCACGAACTCGTTCGATGTCGATATCGGCGTCAACCACCCGAGCGACCAGCAACGCCGCCTCTAGCTCGTTCAGCGAGTCCTCTGAAAGCCGTTGAAACGCCTCGACTAGCGAGGGATCAGCAGTGTATTGCGATGACGTTCCCTGCAAAGCAAACCTCTGCCTAGTTCCAGTGTTAGTGCTCTCGCGTCTTGCTAAACACCACGTCCGGCCAGCGGTCCTGAATGACCTGCAAATTCACTCGACTTGTCGCCAAGTAGGTCAGGTAGCCGCCACCATCAATGGCCAGATTCTCTGCATTTTTCTTACGAAAGTCAGCGAGCATTTTGTCGTCGTCACAGCGAATCCAGCGCGCGGTGAACGTATTGGTATTTTCCCAAATACACTCGGCCCGGTACTCATCCCTTAAGCGAAATGCCACCACATCAAACTGTAGTACGCCAACCGCGCCAACGATCAGCTCGTTTTTAGCAAGGGGCTTGAACATTTGCGTGGCGCCCTCTTCTGCCAGCTGCTGCACACCTTTTTCAAGCTGCTTGCTGCGCAGCGGATCTTTGACACGCACCCGACGGAACAACTCCGGCGCAAAGTTGGGGATACCAATAAACTCGTGGTTCTCGCCTTCAGAAAACGCATCGCCAATCTGAATGGTGCCGTGGTTGTGCAGGCCGATAATATCGCCAGCGAAAGCTTCTTCGGTTTGCACGCGATCGCCGGCCATAAACGTCACCGCGTCGGCTATGCGCACATCCTTGCCTAGGCGTTGATGCCGCAACTTCATGCCCTGCCGATAGGTGCCCGAACACACCCGCAAAAAAGCAATACGGTCGCGGTGCTTAGGATCCATATTCGCCTGAATCTTGAACACAAACCCAGAGAATTTGCCTTCTTCGGGTTCAATGATGCGGTCGTGGGTGGCTCGGGGCTGAGGCTTGGGGGCCTGCTCCACGAAGCCATCAAGCATTTGCTGCACCCCGAAGTTGCCCAGCGCGGTGCCAAAATACACCGGACTGACGGTGCCCTTTTCAAAATCGTCTTGGTCATATTCATGGCAGGCACCACGCACCAGCTCGATTTCATCGACAAAGCCAGCGTAATCGAGCCCCAACAACTCGCGGGCCTCATTACTGTCGAGACCTTGAATGACATGATAGGGATAGATGTGGTGGCCCTGACTTTTCTCGAAACACACCAGACGGTCAGTGGCTAATTCATAAATGCCTTTAAATTGCTGGCCCATACCGATTGGCCAGTTCATGGGCGCACACTGAATCTGCAGTATGTCCTCGATCTCGTCGAGTACCTCGATAGGATCGCGAATCTCGCGATCAAGCTTGTTAATAAAGGTAATGATTGGCGTATCGCGCAGGCGACATACCTCCATCAGCTTGATCGTTCGCGGTTCTACGCCCTTGGCGCCGTCGATTACCATCAAAGCGGAATCCACCGCAGTAAGCGTGCGATAGGTATCTTCCGAAAAATCCTCATGGCCGGGTGTATCGAGCAAATTCACTACACGCCCGTCATAGGGAAACTGCATCACCGAGGTCGTCACCGAGATGCCCCGCTCTTGCTCCATGGTCATCCAGTCAGAGGTTGCATGCCGATCTGACTTGCGCGACTTCACCGTGCCTGCCAACTGAATGGCGTTGCCAAACAGCAGCAGTTTCTCGGTCATCGTGGTCTTACCGGCGTCGGGGTGAGAGATGATCGCGAAGGTACGACGCTGCTGAATTTGCTGAAGCAATTCCGAACTCATAGAGACTGGATCCTAGAAAAATAAGGCGACGTGACATCGCAAAATCACACCAATGTCGCTCACGCCAGCGCCGGCGCATGTTAGCAATTCGGGTGAGCCAATGCCTGCAGTAACGGGTGTGCAAACGGTGTATTTTTTGACCAGATAGGCAAGTCGACTCTGTTCATGGGTACTCCGTTTAACTTGAATCTGCCTGCACTCTCCATCGCCTCGACCTGTTAGGGAACGATGGATTCACGCTATGGGATAAGTTACCCCTCGACATCTTCGTCTTGACGAACGGCAGTCAGTACTAACTTAACAGTTAAGTGGTTGAGGACTTAGCTTAAAGCTGCCTCGACATAAGAATGGCATCTTCACGGCCTTCCAGCGCGGGGTAGTAATTTTTTCGCACCCTGACCTGTAACAGACCAACAGACTGGTAGAGCTGACGAGCTGGCGCATTGCTCTCGCGAACCTCCAAAAAGATGGTCGCTGCACCCTGCTCTGCCATATCTGCCAGCACTTGGTCGAGAAAGGGTTTCGCCAGCCCTTGGCCTTGATGGGCAGGTGCCAAGCAAAAGTTCAGCAGTTCCGCTACATCGATGATGACCGTAAAGATGCAGTAGCCAGCCAGCGACTCGCCTAGCATCAGGGCAGCGCAGTGATAGCCTTTACTTCTTGCCTCAAGGCAGTCTGCAAAGGTTTTGCGCGACCAGGGCTGAGGGTAGCACGCAGCCTCCGCTTCGAGCACGGCTGGCAGATCTGCCCGGCACAGCGGCCGCAGCCATTGCTTGGGTGACCTCAACGCGAGTCCGTTGCAGACCTTTGGGAGAGATCAAAACGCTGCATCACGTCCTGCCAAAGGGTTTTTTTGGCGGCACCTTGACTAGAGGCCTCTGCAAGAGTGTCAATGATTATCCAATGGGACGTTTCTGCAGTGATCCAAGGGGTGAGCGCCGCCTGGGCAGCCGGTGTGATGAGTACGGGCATCTCGCCGGTGAGCATCTGGTGCTTCTGACAAAACACAGCAACGGCACGTTCTGGGGTGCCGGCTGCTTCAACAATCGGCCAGCGAAACTCCGCGTTACGGAGTTTATCTTCTAAGCCGCTGCGCGAGCGTGCCCAGTGCACTGCGCTGGCTAGGTCTTGCAGGAATTTCAGCTCTTGTGCAGATAGCGGGACTTCGCCCAAGTGCACCATGGAGGATGTGGCGACCACGTTGAGGTCGATGCGCACAGCGCTATCAATGGATGACTCAGCAGCCTCCTGTGACGGCTCTCTTGCTTCATCTGAATCTGACGCGGTATCTGCAGCGCTCACTAACACGGTTTGCGCTGCGGCCAGCGGTGAGACTTCTGATGCCACCGACATAGGCTCGTTGCCTGTCTCGTTCATCGTCGGGTTCTCATCGCGCCATTCGGGTAACGCTACTTGGCGTGTCGTGAACACGTCGATACCCATGTCTTGCAACATGCGTCGTTGTCGCTTGCTCAATGGCTTATTGGATACAGCGTGGCTTGGGGGCATGGCGTGAAAATCGAATTGAGTGCGTTGCAGGATGCTAACCGATGCCGGCGGCTGCAGGCTAAGGGTTATTTTCAAGCTGCCTGTAAAACCGACCGCCGTCATAGCGCGACATTATTGAGCGCGCCACGCGTAAAGCCGCTCCGCCCCCATCACTGCCGCCCAAAGCGTATAGACAACCACATCTTCATAGCCGTCTTTACGCAGCCAAACCAGGTGCAGCAGCGCCAGCGGCACGGCGAGATAGACCCACCGATGCAGGCGTTTCCAAGTGCTGCCAAGGCGCGTTTGCCAGTTTCGCGTTGAGGTCAGCGCTAGCACGCTCAAAATCAACAAACTGGCCATGCCCATCGTGATATACGGCCGCTCAATCACTTCTTGCAGCAAGATCTGCCACTTCAGCTGAGCGTAAAAAACGGCAAAAACCGCGGCATGTGCGGCAACCAAGGCGAAGGCGAACAAACCCACCATACGCCGGCTGCGTACCAACCATGGCCAGCGCAGGCGGCGGCTGAGGGGTGTCACGGAAAAGGCGCTAAGCAGCACGATCATGCCCGACTCGCCCAGGTAATGGAGCAGGCCTTCCACCGGGTCCGCGCCGAGGCCCGATCCGGTTTGCTGGGTCTCTAGGTAAATTGCGTATACGAGCCACACCCATGGCAGGAGCAATGCCGTCGCCAAGGCTGGTTTCGCAAACTGACGAAGCATCAGTAGTACTTGCGCAGATCCATTCCAGCGTAGAGATGGGCGACTTCGTCGGCGTAGCCGTTGAAAGGCAACGTTGGTCGGCGATTAACATTGAACAGCGAGCTTGGCAGTCGCCGTTCGCTTGCTTGGCTCCAGCGAGGGTGAGATACGGCTGGGTTTACGTTGGCATAAAACCCGTACTCGCTGGCCTGCAACTGCTTCCACGTGTTCAGCGGTTCTCGCTCGGTAAAGCGGATGCTGACGATGGACTTGATGCTTTTGAAGCCATACTTCCACGGCACCATCAGTCGCCAAGGCGCGCCGTTTTGGTTGGGTAGTTCCTTACCATAGAGCCCGGTGACCATCAGCGTAAGCGGGTGGTTCGCTTCATCCATACGCAGACCCTCGATATAGGGCCAGTCGATACTGGAGAAGAACCCCTGTTGGCCGCGCATCTCGCTGGGTCGATACAGCGTTTCAAACTCAACAAACTTTGCGTTACCGGTCGGTTCGAATTGGGCCAGCACGTCTTTCAGTGGAATGCCCATCCACGGCACCACCATGGACCAAGCTTCGACACAACGAAAACGATAGACGCGCTCTTCTACGTCAAGGCCTTTAATGATGTCTTCAAAGGCGAAGGTGCCGGTTTTATTTGCTTCGCCAGAGACCGTCACACTCCACGGGTCCGTCGACATTTCATGGGCAAAGGCGGCTGGATCGCTCTTGTCTGTTCCGAACTCATAAAAGTTGTTGTATTGGGTAACGATATCTTCAGGCGTAATTTCGTCGTCTTCCTGCAAACCGGCCTTAGCGATGGTCGGCAATGCCAAGCTTGCGAGTCCCGCCGAACTCGCTGCCATGAACTGGCGACGATTGTAGTAGACGGTTTCTGGCGTGATCTCAGACCCAAGAATGCGGTCAGGTTTGCGTATCAGCATGGACTGCCCTCTTTCGACTATCTGTGATTATGGACTGCTCGTGCCCCTAAGTTTTTGCCAAAGGCTCTTGGCTGGGCCAGAAGCCGCATAGACCAAGGCGATGCCCATCATGATCATTGGCGGATCGATCATTGCGATGGCAAAGCCCATGGCGATGAGCACCAGGGTGACAAAGGGAATGCGTTCTCGAAAGTTGATTTTCTTCGGCGAGAAATACTCGTAATTGCTCACCATCAAAAGTGCGGCAGCGATGGTGAGCACCGCAAATATCAGAGCGCCGAATATTGGCGGTTGAGCGATCCCCTGCTCCAGCGCTACCCATATGCTGAACACGATTACCCCGGCTGCCGCGGGGCTAGCAAGGCCGGTGAAGGAGCCTTCTTCACCATCGACGTTGAACCGTGCAAGTCGCAGTGCTGCGCAGGCCATGTAGGCAAATGCTGCAACCCAGCCAAGTTGGCCAAGTGCCGATAAACCCCAGGAAAACGCCACCAAGGCAGGCGCAACACCAAAGGCAACCAAGTCAGAGAGGCTATCGTATTGGGCACCAAAGGCGCTTTGGGTGCCGGTCATGCGGGCAATTCTGCCGTCTGCGCCATCCAGCAACATGGCGAGAAAAATCGCCAGGCAGGCGGTCAGTGGCTGACCGTTCATCGAGGTAATAATGGCGTAGAAGCCAGCGAACAATGATCCCGTGGTAATGAGGTTGGGCAGTAGATATACCCCGCGTCGCCCAAGGCCTCGTTGCAGGGGCTCTTTGGTGGCTTTTGAGGACTCTGCATCGCCCTGCTCGCCACCCACTACCTGTAAGGTCGGTTTGTCGTCGTGTTCCATCATGATATTCCTTTGCTGCGGACTCTTTTATTGCCAATGATCATTGTCCCTGACCATAACCACTGACAGCCGCATCGAATTCATTACTTTGGCCTTACGCGCCCAAGTTACAAGCAATATTTCATAGACAGTAGACTCGCCGTCTCGGGCGAGCCTCGTGGCTCACCCAACGGTTCCTCGATGGATGGGCATCAGCTTGACGAAACGTTAGTTGATTTCTTTGTTCACCAAACGATTCGCTTGAATCCACGGCATCATGCCGCGCAAGCGCTCGCCAACTTCTTCGATCGGATGCTCAGAGGTGATGCGGCGCATGGCCTTGATGCTGGCCGCACCGGAACGATCTTCTAGCACGAATTCTTTGGCAAAGTTGCCCGTCTGGATCTCAGTCAAAATACGCTTCATTTCAGCCTTGGTTTCTTCGGTGACCACTCGGGAGCCGCGGGTCAGGCCGCCATATTCCGCGGTATTCGATACCGAGTACCACATGTTGGCGATACCACCCTCGTAGAGTAGGTCGACGATCAACTTGAGTTCGTGCAAACACTCGAAGTAGGCCATCTCTGGTGCATAGCCTGCTTCCACCAGCGTTTCGAATCCTGCCTGCACCAGGGCCGTAGCGCCGCCACACAGCACGGCTTGCTCTCCGAACAGGTCTGTTTCGGTTTCCTCGCGGAAAGTGGTTTCAATGACGCCGGCGCGTCCACCGCCGTTGGCGGACGCATAGGACAACGCGATGTTTTTGGCCTGGCCGGTGGCGTCTTGAGCAATCGCGATAAGACTGGGCACGCCTCCGCCTTCGACGTAGGTAGAGCGCACGGTATGGCCCGGGCCCTTGGGTGCAATCATCAGCACATCTAAATCGCCGCGCGCTTCAATCAGCTCGAAGTGAATGTTGAATCCGTGAGCAAAGGCGATGGCCGCATTTTCTTTCAGGTTCGGCTCGATCTCTTCTCTATATAACGCTGCTTGCAGTTCGTCTGGCACCAGCACCATGACCAAATCGGCACCCTGCACAGCGTCGCCCACCTCGGCTACCTGAAAACCGGCATTTTCGGCCTTGGGCCAAGAACCCGAAGCCTTGCTGCGCAGCGCGATGACGACATTCTCAACGCCGGAATCGCGAAGGTTATTGGCGTGGGCATGGCCCTGAGAGCCGTAACCTACAATGACCACCTTCATCTTTTGAATAATGGAGAGGTCTGCGTCTTTGTCGTAATACACCTGCATGATTTTTTCCCGTGTGTTGGTTTTGGTTCAATAAAGAGATTTACAGAGACAGCACTTGATCGCCACGGCCTAGTCCTGAAACGCCGGTACGCACCACTTCCAAGATGGTCACGTCCTCGCTACTGTCTTCGACAGCTTTGACAAAGGCGTCAAGTTTCTCGCTGGGACCCACCAGTTGGATGGTGTACGTCTGGGCGGTGACATCGACGATCTGCCCGCGAAAGATATCTGCCGAGCGCTTCACTTCTTCTCGTGCTTCGCCCTGCGCACTCACCTTGATGAGCAGCAACTCGCGTTCGACGTGGGGGCTTTCGCAGAGATCGACCACCCGAACAACTTCAACCAGCTTGTCGAGCTGTTTACGAATTTGCGTGATTTTATTCTCGTCGCCACTGGTAGTGAGCGTCAGACGCGACAGTGTCGGATCTTCAGTAGGTGCTACCGTTAACGACTCGATATTGTAGTTGCGCTGGGCGAACAGACCCACCACCCGCGATAACGCACCGGCTTCGTTTTCTAGCAAAACCGCTAAGATACTTCTCACGACGCGACCTCCTGAGGTTTGCTCAAGATCATGTCACTCATGGCCCCGCCCTTAATTGCCATGGGATAAACATGTTCATGGGGATCGACCCAAACATCGACGAAGACCAAGCGATTCTTGTTCTTTTCGGAGAAGGCCTCTTCCATGGCGGCATCAAGTTCCATGGCGTCGCTGACGCGAATACCCACATGGCCGAAGGCTTCCACCAAGGTTTTAAAATCAGGCAATGAATCGCTGTAAGTGCTTTGCGAATGTCGGCCACCGTACTGCATATCCTGCCACTGCTTCACCATACCCAACGCTTGGTTGTTCAGGTTGATGATTTTAATTGGTAGACCGTACTGCAAGCAGGTGGAAAGTTCTTGCATGTTCATCATGAAAGAACCCTCGCCGGTCACACAGGCCACGACCGCATCCGGGTTACCCATTTGCACGCCCATGGCCGATGGTAGCCCAAAACCCATGGTGCCAAGGCCGCCAGAATTGATCCAACGCCGTGGCTCATCAAAGTGGTAGTACTGAGCGGCAAACATCTGGTGCTGACCAACGTCTGAGGTCACAAAGGCGTCACCCGCAGTGACACGATATAAAGTCTGAACGGCGAGCTGAGGCAGGATGCTTTGATCTTTCTTTGGCTCAAGGTTGTGGTTTAAACCGTGGGCACTGCGCCACTGCTCGATTTGCTGCCACCACTGCTCCATATCCTGCTGCTGTTTTTTTCGCGCAGGGTCGTCGCGCAGACTTTCTTGTTCCTGATAGGCCTCCCAGAGGGCATTGAGTGCCCATTGGGCGTCGCCCACCAGCGCGATGTCGCTAGAGATGATCTTGTCCACGGAGGCGGGGTCGACGTCGAGATGCACGACGGTCGCCTTAGGGGAGAATTTATCCGGATCGTTAGTCACCCGATCATCAAAGCGTGCGCCCAAGGCCAGGATCAAATCAGCCTCGTGCATGGCCATATTGGCTTCATAGGTGCCGTGCATACCCAGCATGCCAAGACTCTGCTCGTCACTACCGGGATACGCGCCCAAACCCATCAAAGTTGACGCTACTGGCCCCCGGCTCGCCTTCACGAGTGCGCGAAGTGGGTCTTCAGCGTCCGCCTGAATCACACCACCGCCCACATAGAAGACTGGGCGTTTGGCAGACAGCAGTGCCTGCACCACCCGGTTCACCTGAGTCCTGTCGCCTTCAAATGCGGGCTTATAGGAACGCAGATTTACTTCGTTTGGGTATTCGTATTCGTAGGTCGCGCTGGGATCCGTCGTGTCTTTGGGCACATCGATGACCACGGGGCCCGGTCTACCAGTGGTAGCGATATGAAAAGCTTTCTTTACCACCGCTGGAATTTCAGAGGCATCGCGCACCATAAAGCTATGCTTTACCACCGGTCGCGAAATACCCACCATGTCGGTTTCTTGAAAGGCATCCGTGCCTATGAGGTCACGGGGCACCTGACCGGAAATCACCACCATGGGAATGCTGTCCATATAGGCGGTTGCGATACCGGTGATGGCGTTGGTCGCACCGGGTCCTGAGGTGACAAGGACGACGCCCGGGTCACCGGTCGAGCGCGCGTAGCCGTCGGCCATATGGGTGGCTGCTTGTTCGTGACGTACCAGAATATGCTCAATTTTTTGCTGGCGAAAAATAGCGTCATAGATGTGCAGGGCTGAGCCGCCGGGGTACCCGAAGATGTACTCCACCCCCTCGTCTTGCAGCGCACGAATCAGCATATCGCCGCCAGAGAGCATTTCCGCCATGGTCGTCCTCATTTTCTTGTTGTGGTGTCGGTCGCTATTTGTGAACGACCAAGCGCAGTCGCTACCCATATCGTCGCTAAGCGCACCTCAAAGGATCTTTCCGTTTCAGATTTTCTGCAGCGCTGTCTGCAGCGATAGCTTGTCCTCGACACGAGTGCCGTATTGACTTGTAAGCCATTGATTTTGAAATGGACTCAGCCGCAAATTTCGCTCTTCTAGCTGACTTTCGGGCGCCCCTGTACGCGCAAGCGCGCTATTCTTGTGATTCATGCTCAACATGTCAATGAAGGCATTGCCGGCAAACGATAGGGTTTTCAGTGCCCGCGGCAGATGACCGTCGCCATACGACCGGTTTGGGCACCCTGCCCATGCTGCTCAGTGGCGCGGCGATGCGAATACATATCTACGCTGGCGTAGCTGCACACGCCGCTCAGCGCCACCTTATTCACGCCGCTGACGCTTAGCTGATGCTCGGCAAGATGGGGTAAGTCCACCAACCTTTTGCTGACGTCGCTAGGGTGATCGAGCACGAAAGACGCATATTCTTTCATCAGTAACCCCCAGACATCCTCGCCAACCTCAAAGTGCCCGGGGCCAATGCATGGGCCAATCCAAGCACATAACCCGTCGGGGTTAATGGGCATGGCTTCGATCAAAGACGCCAGCACATCTTCGGTGAGCCCGCGCCAGCCGCCGTGGGCAGCGCCGATCAATTCACCGCTGGCATCTGTCAGCACCACCGGCACGCAGTCGGCGCTCTGGATCGCAAGGGCAACGCCGGGTAGGTCACTCCACATGCTGTCGGCTTGAGGCGGATGCTCGAACTTTTCTATTTGGTGGCGGTCAATATGAATACAGGCATTGCCATGCACTTGATCGAGCCACTGCATGTGCGGTTCTTGAGCCGTGGCATTGAAACTTTCGCTGGCCTCAACTGCTAACTGTTGCTGAAGAAATGTCCGCAAACTGGCTCGATTCAAAGCCACCGATGCGGGGTCGTCACCTACCTTTAAACCGAGATTATAGCTTGCCAATGCCGCTGCGTGACTTGCGCCTCGGTTGCCCAAAGCATGTCGCGTGGTAGTGCCTGCAACAATATGCGCAGGTGCCGCCCAGCGCGCATTGAGCCAGCCGCTAGGCGCTTGCATGAGGTGCTTGAGACATCATTCGTGCGACTTCAGTGGAGGGCGTCTCGGTCGCGGACCAACGTATCCATCAGGCCCTGCATATCTGCAGGTATGGGGGCGGCAAAATGCAGCGCTTGGTCACTCAGCGGATGGCGAAAATCCAGCTTAAACGCGTGGAGCGCCTGACGCGGGTATTGCTGCAGCATCGCTACGGTCTCAGTGCTCGCCCCACGCGGTACGATGCGTCGGCAGCCATAAGTGGTATCCCCCACCAAGGCATGACCAATACTCTGCATATGCACACGTATTTGGTGGGTTCGTCCGCTGCCTAGCGTGAGGTCAACGGCGCTGTGAGCGCGATATCTCTCGCGCACACGAACCTGGGTCTGGGCGGGTTTACCGTCTTCACGCACCGTTTGGCGGGTGCGCAGTTTGGTGTCCCGGCCGATGGCTTGATCAATATCCTGTCCCGCCACCATGACACCTTCACAAACGGCGACGTAACGCCGACGCACTAAGCGCTCGCTGATCGCGTGCACCAGCCGCTGGTAGGCCGGCGGACTTGCCGCCACTACCATGATGCCGCTGGTGTCTTTGTCTAATCGGTGCACGATACCCGCGCGCGCCAGCTGGTTGAGACTCGGGCGATGGTGCAGCAGGGCATTGACCAGTGTACCGTCCGCATTGCCTGCGCCCGGATGCACCACAAGGCCTGCGGGCTTGTTCACCACGAGCATGTCCTCGTCTTCAAACAGCACTTCCAGCGCGATGTCTTGAGCGCCATGCCAGTTTTCCCGATTGAGGCGCTTGGCATTGAGCGCCAATCGCTCGCCACCAAAAACTTTGTGTTTGGGTTTCACTACGTGACCATCGATGGTGAGGGCACCCTCTCCCAGCCAACGAGTCAGTTCGGCGCGGGAATAGTCAGACAACAGCGCAGCAGCGGCCTTATCGACGCGCTCGCCTGCCAGCGCAGCTGGAATATTGACTTCTTCGTGAATGCTCGACGTCTCTTGATCACTCATAACGGTTGCAACCCTACCGAATTTGGTAAGAATAGCGACTTCGTCGGTCACACACTGCTCCACGGGCAGAGGTCTATTGTGCGCCGTCGCGCATTGTCATTTTCCCAAGCAGAGAGGCTCTACCTTGTTCCACTTCAACGCCCACTCGTGGCAACTCCTGCGCTATCCAGTGCTTAAGCAGAGTCGGAAACCTTCGATGCCTTTAGCGGCCCTCGTGCTCCTAAGCGTTATCGCCAGCGGCTGCAGCAGCATTCCTTTTTTCGGCAAAGACGATGAAGACGCGGACATCGAGGCCATTGAAACGACTGAGGAGCGCGTATACAGCCAAGCACAGCGTGCACTACGCAGCTCGAATTTCTCGGTAGCCATCGAGCAACTGGAGTTATTGGAGGCACGTTTTCCCTTTGGTCGGTTTGCCGAACAGGCGCAACTAGAACTGATTTATGCGCACTATTTGACCCAAGACATGGAGAGCGCGCGCGCCAATGCAGATCGTTTTATTCGCCTGCACCCAACCCATCCTAATGTTGATTACGCTTTTTATCTAAAAGGACTGTCCGCATACAAATTTGAAGACGGTTTGTTAGACCGGCTATTTTCCGCCGAGCCAGCCAGCCGCGATATGGCGCCGCTGCGCGAGTCTTACTCTGAGCTTGCCGTGCTGTTAAACGAATTTCCTAATTCTCAATATGCTTCGGACGCCCGCCAGCGCATGCTGCAGCTGCGAGAATTGCTGGCGCGGTCGGAGATTTTTGCTGCAGATTACTACTTGCGACGAGGTGCCTTTATCGCCGCCGCGAATCGCGGCATTTACGTCATCGACAACTATCCTGACACTGCCGCTCGAGCCGACGCGTTGTCGGTAATGGTCGAGGCCTACTACAAGCTTGGTCGAACCGATGAAGCAAATCGTTCCTTGCGCGTGTTGGCACTGAATCACCCGGACTACCCGGAGTTTGATGCCAACGGCAACCTCGTGCTGGAAGAGCGCATTCGCAACCGAGATCGTTCTTGGACCAACATCATGACCATGGGACTGTTGGATCGACCGGATACACCGCCACCGATTACGGTCGAATACCCAGACAATGCCGCAGCGCCAAAAGCTGGCGACGAGCAATCGCAGTCATCTGGGATTCGTCCCGCAGAAAGGAAGAAGCGCAGCATTTTTAGCTTCTTACCCTTTATTGACTAACGCGGCTGATTAACGTCGATTTGTTAGCAGGCGAATAAACGCCTGCTGGCAATACTTTAGGCCGCGGCTTACGCCAGCTTGAGCCTGCTGGTTTGACGAACGTCTTATGCTGGAGCCAGTACAACTTTCGGTGCTGTGCCAATACGATGCTCGCTTTATCTTCCCGGAATCCTCACCTGCTAGCCCACGCCACAAAAACCGGTTTCACGCTAATCGAAGCGCTAATCACCACGAGTTTGCTCGCACTGTTTACCGCGTTGATGATTCCAAGCCTGCAGCGAGTCGATCCAACACTTAACTTAGAGCAACGCGCCAGTGCTCTGCGCTCGTTAATCAAGCAGGCAAGGACTATGGCAATAGCTCACGACAAGCGAGTCTTCCTGTGCGGCGCTGCAGCGAGCTCCGAGACCTTTAAACCGCTCGATATTCCCTGCCACATCGGCGGTAGCTGGCAACACGGTGTACAGGTAGTCATTGACCAAGACGACGACCAAGAACCTAGCTCCGGCGATGAGGTGGCGCTGTATCAGCCGGCGGACAGCCGCGGGGCGGTACTGAACTGGCAGGGCTTTCGCGGCAAAGGCCGCGTCGACTTTTTGCCCAGCGGTATGACCCATTGGCAAAACGGTCGTTTCACCTTGTGCGTAGTGGATGATGAGACGCTGCGCCGCGATGTCATCATCAATGCGTCTGGCCGCAGCTACATCAGTCGAAACAATACCAAGGGATGCTGAAGTGAGGCTCGTGCACTTAAGCTAAGCGCCTATTGGGCTGCGTCCTCGGCCAGCGGTGATTCCACGGATAGAATGGAAACGTCAAAGGTAATATCGCTACCGCTGAGCGGATGATTAAAATCCACCTGAACCGTGTCTTCATATACCGCCTTCACGACCCCGGGCAGTTCACCGTCCGGGGCTTGAAACGACACGACTAATCCGGGCTCTAGTGGTTCTTCGCTGGTGAAATCGGCGAACAAAGTCTTGGCCAGAAGGCGCACATTGGCCTCTACGCGCTCGCCAAATGCTTGTTCCGCGGGCACGATCAGTTGCGCATCATCACCAGCACTCAACCCCACCAGCGCAGTTTCAAAGCCCGGCAGCAAATTCCCATCCCCGAGGGTCAGCTCGGCCGGCTTGCCACGGCGTGTGGTATCGATTTCTTCGCCGCTAGGCATTAACAGTGCGAAATGCAGGCTGATACGAGAACCCATCTGGATCTTTTGCTTGGTTCCATCAGAAGAGGCGATCAGGTCGGGCATAAGGCGTCGGACTCCGTTGCGTACAGAGCGGCAGTCTGCGGCGTTTTAGGTTGAATGCAAGATAGCGAGCGCGCCGAAACTTAACCCAGAGCGTGCCCTTGGCTCATAGCTCTAATTGGCTTGAGTCGAGCGACTCTCCCGAATCATCAGAACAAGCCAAAGTGCCACGCCGCAAAACAGCGCTGAATCGGCAACATTGAACGCGGGGAAGAAGTGCTGCTGGTAATGCACCAGAATAAAGTCGACAACATACCCTTCGATCGCGCGGTCGTAGAGATTGCCTAGGGCACCACCCATGATCAAACCATAGACCAAGCCCATCCAGCGCTCGGCCCTGGTGAGACGGGAGAGTTCTCGCATAACGTAGGCGCAAAAAGCGAACCCAATCAACAAGAAAAACCAGCGCTGCCAGCCCCCCGCGTCTGCTAAGAAGGAAAATGCCGCTCCCGAATTATGCCATCGCACCCATGCAAAAAAAGACAGCACCTGAATACGCTCACCGTAAAAAAGCTCAGTGACGACGATCCACTTCGTGACCTGATCAGCAGCAAAGACACAAAACACCAGTACGAGCCAGCGCCACCGCCAGGGGTCTAAGGCGGTCAGCTCCGAGGCCTCTTCACTTGTGGGTGTGGAAAGAGTCATAAGGTCTTCGTCAGCTCTGCGTGCCGAAGTAATTCCGGGCTTGTCCAATGTCTTGGGCGATCTGTGATTTCAGTGCATCAATGGATTCAAAGGCTTGCTCATCACGGAGTTTTTGCTTGAACGTGACCTTGATTAGATCGCCATAGAGGTTGCCTACGTAGTCAAAGACATGCACCTCCAACAGCGGCTCCTTACCGTCGACAGTTGGCCTGACTCCAATATTCGCAATGCCTTGGTGTACGTCATCACCGATGCCCTCAACGGTTACGCAATAAACACCCTCAAGGGCGGCGCGATAGCGCTGCAACCGTATATTTGCGGTGGGTACATCCAACTGTCGACCAAGCTGGCGGCCATATACCACCCGCCCCATGATGAAGTACTCGTGGCCTAGCAGCTTTGTTGCTTCCTTGAAGCCGCCAGATGCCAACGTATCTCGAATCAGCGTACTGCTGACCCGCGCTTGACCTTGCAACAGGGTGGACATGGCGCTGACGCGATAGCCGTGGGTCTTGCCGTACTTTTCAAATAAGGCAAAGTCACCCTCGCGACCGCGTCCGAAACGAAAATCATCGCCAATGACCACATGTTTCGCACCGACGTGATCCACCATGAAGTCCTTGGCAAACCACTGCGCTTCGATATTCGCCGTGCGTTCGTTAAAGGGCAGACAAAGCAGCCGATCAAGCGGCGTCTGGCTGAGCAAATAAACTTTTTCACGGAAGCGAGTTAGGCGCGCTGGCAGCTTGGTGCCGGCAAAAAATTCTCGCGGCTGGGGCTCGAAGGTCATCAGCATACTCGGCACACCCAACGCGTTGGCTTGATCGCACAGCGCATCAATCAGCTGACGATGGCCGCGATGAACGCCATCGAAATTTCCGATAGTGAGCACGCAGCCATGATGCCGAGGGCGCAGATTATGCAGTCCGTTGATGATTTCCATAGCCGATTATAGGCCCTTGGTCTGTTAATAGTCAGTTGGCAAGCACACTGCCTTCGTCATCGCCGAAACCAACGACACTATGGGGAAGGGTCGTTGGAGGGGTATGAAGCTGAGTGTTGCGGCGCATGCAAAAAGTGGCGAGGACGTACCCCCAGCAACAGCAGTATCGCCAAATAACCAGCCAGCCCCACCACACAGACGAGCGCGACCTGGACACCACGCTCGACGCTTGGCAACGCCAACCACTGCTGTGTGGTCAGTTCTGCGCCATTCAGCCAAATCATGCTGAAGACCAGTCCTGCGGCTAAACCACCACAGGCCAATACGGTTCGGAACATCACGAAAACCAATGTGGCGTCAAAGCGAATCCGGCCGCGGCGGTATAAGCCGTAGTAGAGCAATCCTGCATGCGTCCACGCTGACAGCGCCGTGGCCAGCGCCAGACCCACATGCCCAAGAGACTGAAAAGTTGCCAAGCTACCAATGAGATTGACGACCACGGCAACAACGGCATAACGAAACGGGGTTTGGGTGTCCTGATAGGCAAAAAATGCCGGCGCCAGCACCTTCACCAGCACGAACCCGGGTAACGCGATGGCGAACATCTGCAAGGCGAGGCCCGCCATTTCGATGTCGTAGGCGGTCATGGCGCTGCCAGCGAAACTCATATACAAAAATGCCAGCAATGGCTCTGCGAGCAGATACAGGGCAACCGCTGCAGGCAGCCCTAGCATCAGGCCCAAACCGAACCCCCAGTTCACCGTGCGCAGAAAGCCAACTGCATCGCCCTCGGTCACCAGCCGAGACAGGTGGGGCAACATCACCGTGCCAAGCGCGACCGCGATAAGCCCTACAGGTAGTTCTAACAGCCGATCCGCGTAATAAAGCCATGCGATACTGCCGGTGGCCAACATCGAAGCGATCATGGTGTTAACCAAGGCATTAATCTGCCCGACGGAGGCCGAAAATATAGCGGGCACCAGCAAGCGTCCTACCTGCTTTATCCCAGGGTGGCTGGTCGCGATTATGGGTTTGGGCAGCAGGTGTAGGCGCGCCAACGAAGGCAACTGCATCAGCCATTGCACAATGCCTGCAACGAGCACCCCCCACGCCAAAATGACGATGGGCGGGCTATCCAGTTGACCAACAAGGGCAAGTATCGCTGCCAGGGTCAGACAGACATTGAGCATAACCGGTGTAAATGCCGGCAAGGCAAATCGCCCATGGGCGTTCTGCAGAGCTCCGGCATAGGCGGTTAGCGAGATAAGCCCCAAGTAGGGGAAGGTGATGCGCACTAGTTCGGTTAATTGAGCAAAACGCGCTGGTTGATCGAGAAATCCCGGCGCAAAGATTGCCGCTAGGGGCCCTGCAAGCGCCAAACCAGCGATGACAACGAGAGTCAGGATTAGGGCGAAAACGCCAGATAGCTGGGCTAAAAAGAGGCGCAGTTCCTCATGGCCCTTGGCTGTATATTCCATCAATACCGGCACGAAGGCCTGGTTGAACGCGCCTTCTGCAAACAGACGACGAAAAAAATTGGGGATACGAAAAGCAACGAAAAAAAGATCCGCGGCCGCAGATGCACCGAACAGATAGGCTAGAACGACGTCGCGCACCAGTCCGCTGATACGCGACAACATGGTCATGCTGGCCACGGTTCCAGCGCGGCGATTCAGCGGTGCTTGTGCTGCATCTGCCGGGTCGCGCGCCCCAGCCTTGGTCATTTGATCGTCGATTTACCCTTCCTCTGGCGGCGCTTGCGAAGCCTTACAAGCGCTCTTGCTAGAACCCAGCCACTTCGCAGTTGACATCTTCACAGCACGGCGGCATATTCCCGCCTCATTTTTTAGGTCCCCGAGAGGAGCTACCTTGGCTAACAGTCCACAGGCACGCAAGCGCGCCAAGCAATCTGAGAAGCGCCGAGCGCAAAACGCGAGTCAACGATCCATGGTTCGCACCTACATCAAGCGAGTCCACGGCGCCGTAGAGGCCAACGACTCTGAAGCTGCGGGGACTGCGTTATCTCAGGCGGTGCCGATCATAGACAAAATGGTCTCCAAGGGCATCATGCACAAGAATCAGGCGGCCCGACAGAAGTCTCGACTGAACAAGCGTGTAAAATCGCTTACTGCCTAGTGCTTCTTAGGGCGGCGTCATGAGTTCTCGGACTTAGGCGCATGCCACTCGATGTGAAATAGAGTGGCTTAATCAGATCAGCACCAAATTATCTCGGTGCACTACCTCTTCTTCAGCGGCGTAGCCAATGGCTTGACGATATGCGCCGCTTGCTAGTCCCTTAATCGCCTCCACCTCGGAGACGCCGTAGTTGCTCAGACCTTGCGCAACGATTTCGTTGTTTTGATCCAAACAGCGCACGACATCACCTCGACGAAAGTCGCCACGCACACTCAGAATACCGGCGGCGAGCAGGCTAACCCCATGCTGTCGGAGGGCATGCACAGCGCCATTATCGATAACAATATCGCCCTTCGCCCGAAGTTGACCCGCAATCCAACGCTTACGCGCGGTCATCGGCGACACCTCTGC
>PYIJ01495541.1_pt1 | contig 20138 bp, 18 predicted proteins | sample 3578051 | NCBI WGS metagenome assembly PYIJ01 (sample SAMN08408021, study PRJNA431606) | Marine metagenome isolate SA_KN192-05_S13_5m, whole genome shotgun... | biome: marine; feature: oceanic pelagic zone; material: water; isolation source: surface water sample, 0.2-0.8 um fraction ... | reverse complement strand
GTAAATTACCTATTCCTTGTCCTGAGCCCCAAATGTCTTTCCAGGCTTTCTTTTGATTATCACCTCCTGCTCCAGAGCTACCAAAATTCATATCATTCTTGTCGGCATAGGGAAGATTATCTGGATCTAACCCAGCATTAATTACACTTGGCTTGAGATAGTTACCATGTACTCCTGTAAAAGTTGGTGAGTACATAATATCGTTGGCTGTGCTTTCAACAATCATATCTTTATATCCTTGGCTGGCATTAGCTTCTTGCGTTGCTATAAACCTTGTACCTATATAAGCAAAATCTGCTCCCATAGCTTGTGCAGATAAAATTGAAGCTCCGTGTGAAATACTGCCGGAAAGAGCTACAGGCCCATCAAAAAACTCTCTTACTTCTCTTACAAGTGCAAAAGGGCTTAAAGCACCAGCATGACCGCCTGCCCCTGCACATACTAAGATTAAACCATCTGCACCCTCATCCACTGCCTTTTTAGCGTGTCTGATATTGATAACATCATGCATTACTGCTCCTCCATAACTATGAACAGCATCTACAACAAATTTAGGAGCTCTTAGACTAGTAATAATTATAGGCACTTCATGTTCAACACAAACTTCCATATCGTGTTCTAGACGATTATTAGAATGGTGACAAATCTGATTAACTGCAAATGGTGCAACTACTGCATCGGGATTTTCAGTTTTGTAGTCAGCTAAATCCTGTTTCATCATAGAGATCCATTCCGTCAACTTTTCTTCGGGTCTTGCGTTCAAAGCAGGAAAAGAACCAACTACACCAGCCTTGCATTGGGCAAGTACGAGTTCTGGATAAGAAACTGTAAATAATGGTGCTCCTATAACAGGTATTCTTGTTTTATCTTTCAAAAAATTTACAACGTCCATATTTTCTCCTTATTATTGACTTGAGACCCAGAAATAGGCTGCAGCGGTTAAGCTTAAAATTATTACAACAGCTGCTATTGCATCAAGCTTACTGTCTTCTTCTCTCATTAATTCCTTTTCTTCTTCGCTATGCTCATCAGACATCAGAATCTCCTTTAATCTAGTTTTACTAAAACGCGACCTACTTGACCACCTTCTAAGATTGTAGAAATTTCTTTTTCTAATTCTTCTAAGGTTACTTCCTTGACTAAATTGGAAAGGTCTAATTTCCAATTAGATGCAAAGTTTTCCCATACTTGTAATTTCTTTTGCAGAGGTATCTCTACTGAATCTATACCTAAAAGAGCATTTCCTCTTAAAATAAATGGAAATATTGAGCTTTCAAACGATGGGCCGCCTACAAGGCCACTGCACGCAACAGCCCCGCCCGGTTTTAAAGATGCCAATAGTAGAGTCAAGATATTTCCACTCACCACATCTACTCCAAAATCCCATATTGTTTTACCTATAGGAGTTCTAGAAAGTTCCGACAGCTCTTCTCTTGAAATAATCTCATTAGCACCAAGATTGCTTAATAAATCCTTTTGAGTTTCTTTTCCAGTGACCGCTGTCACAGAAGAACCTAGTTTAGAAAGGAGCATAACTGCTATAGACCCTACACCACCAGTCGAACCAGTGACTATTGAGTTTGAATTATTGAAGCCTTGATTGGAATTATAATCATCCAAGGCTTGTATTGAGAGTCCAGCGGTTAAACCAGCTGTTCCTAATGACATTGAATCTTTTTCGCTTAAACCTGAAGGAAGTTTTATAGCCCATGATGAAGGTACGCGAATATATTGTCCAAAACCACCAGCTGTATTCATACCAAGGTCGTAACCGGTAACGATTACAGAATCTCCTTCTTTAAAATTCTTATCATTTGTTTCTGCAACTGTCCCGACAGCATCTATGCCAGGGGTATGAGGATAATTTCTAGTAACTCCAGGAGCACCTGAAGCTGACAATGCATCCTTATAATTCAAAGAAGAAAAGTTTACTCTTATCAACAAATCTCCTTCAGGGAGATCGTCAATAGATTTTTCAATAATTGATAGTTCATTTCCTTGATCTGTCTTAGAAGACTCTAATGCTTTAAATATATTCATGATGTAAATCTGTCCCTATTAATTAAATCGTAAAATTTGATGAGTGATTTCTCAATTATAAGTTGCATGGAGAAAGCAAATTTCTCAGATAGATTTTTCTTTTCGACAAATTCTATTTCAAATAACTTCGCTTGTTTCGATAAATTAACAAGGTAATTGTCTGAGGTCTCCAAAGAATCAACCAAGCCGACTTTCACTGCCTCCTCTCCTTGCCAAGTCTCTCCTGTAGCAACTATGTCAGTATCTACTTGAGGTCTTTGCTCTTTTACGAAGTCTTTGAATATTAGATGCAAGTCTTCAAGTTCAGATTTAAATTTTTCTCTACCTTCTTCCGTATTCTCACCCAAAGTTGTAAGTGTTCGTTTAAATGCTCCGGCAGTATGCATCTCAAAATCAATTGAGTTCTTTTTTAAAAGCCTATGAAAATTTGGAAGCTGTGCTATTACTCCTATAGATCCAACGATAGCCCACGGAGCGGCTATTATTTTTGTAGCTACACAAGACATAAGATAACCTCCACTTGCAGCTACTTTATCAATGCAAACTGTAAGATTTATTTTGTTATCAACTAGTCGTTTTAGTTCGGCAGCGCATAAACCATAAGCATAGGCTGAACCCCCACCACTTTCTACTCTAATTACAACTTCCTTGCATTCAGTGTCAGAAATAAGAATTGCATTAATTTCTTGCTTGAGCTTTTCAACCTCTGAAGCTTGGATGTCACCTTTAAAGTTTAGAACGAATACGGAATCCTCTGTATCGGCTTTATCTTTCTTCTTTTTATTTTTTGCTAGGTCTTTGCTGAACTTCTTAGATTCTTTAGGGTTCATTAATGACCTTTTTAAAGCATTACCCATTTCATCAAATTTATCAGAAAGGTTTGTAATGGTTAGGCTTCCTTTTGGTTGATTTTTTCCCTTTGAAGAACCAATAATCATGAGCAAAGGAATCGTAATAGCAAGTGCTATTGTGAAAACCTTTAATAAAAAAATTAAATAATCAGAAAGTATTTCCATTTACTTAGGTTGCATCCTTATTGCACCGTCAAGCCTTATAGTTTCTCCATTAAGAAAAGGATTTTCAACAATGTGTTTTGTTAAAGCAGCGTATTCAGAAGGTAAACCTAATCTTTTTGGAAATTGTGTCATTTCAATGAGAGGATTTCTAACTGAATCAGGTGCCATTCCCATTAGTGGAGTATCAAATATACCCGGAGCAATTGTATTGATTCTTATTCCCATTCTAGCTAAATCTCTAGCGATAGGCAGAGTCATGCCTACAACTCCTCCCTTACTGGCGCTATATGCAGCTTGTCCAATTTGTCCATCAAATGCAGCTACTGAAGCAGTATTTACGATTACACCACATTCCCCATCATCGTTTGGTTCATTATTGCCCATTACTACCGCCGCTAGTCTAAGTACATTAAATGTTCCGTTTAAATTTATATCAACAACTGTCTTAAAATAATCTAGAGGGTGAGCACCATTTTTACCAACCGTTTTGCTTGCACTACCAATACCTGCGCAATTTACCACTACATGTAAGCCCCCAAAAACTTCAACGGTCTTATCTATTGCAGTTTGAACAGACGATTCATCAGTTACATTAGCAATAACATAACTAGCGTCAGATCCTAATTTTTCAACTGCTGCTTTTGCATTGTCTTCATTCAAATCTAACAACATAACTTTTGAACCCGATTCAACTAACACCTCTGCCGTAGCTAGACCCAGACCAGAAGCTCCGCCGGTAATTAGAGTTACTTTATTTGAAATTTCCATTTTTTCTCCTTTAGGGTGACTTTAAAGCTGACTGATATTACACGATAAGTAAAAAAAATTCATAAATACTATCCTCTATAGACCTAAAAAAACCTTCTTTGCACGAAAATAGTGCAATTATAAAAAAATATAGACTTTTTTTATTGGCATATAAATTGCATAGTTATAGTTGTATTAACAAAACTTACAAGGAGTTAAGATGAAAAATCTTATTAAAATTGGGGCAATAGCTTTATTTACTAGCGTTATGTCCTTGCAAGCAGCTGAATTTGAAAGCAATGTAGCTATCTCAAACGATTATGTTTGGAGAGGTATGACTCAAACATCAGAAGAGCCGGCAATTTCAGGTGGCTTCGACATAGCTGGTGAAAATGGATTGTATTTTGGAACTTGGGCTTCGAATGTTGAATTCGGAGATGGCGCTGCCCTTGAATTAGACTGGTATGCAGGATACGCAGGAGAGACAGAAAATGGTGTTAGCTACGATCTTGGTTACTTAGCATACACATATCCCGGAGAGGATTCTCTAGACTTTGAAGAGATCTATGTTGGATTAGGATATAGCTATTTTGGTTTCACATTTTCCTCAGGTCAAGATAGTGCGCCAGACAATTCTGAACTATCAATCGCGCTAGGTGAATCAGGCATTGGTCTTACTTTTGGTGATTATGAGGACTACGGTGAGTACACGCTAATTAGCTATGACCTGCCTATGACTCTAGCCGGATTAGGAGTGTCTATAGCTTGGTCAGATTTCAGTGCTGAAGGTTCGAGTGGCTTAGCAGATGAAGATACGTTCCTTATAACTTTCTCTATGTAATATTTAACTCCCCGTTAAGTATGTAGTTTTAATCTCCCCATTAAAACTGCACTAAAGGCCAGACGCAAGTTTGGCCTTTTTTTTGTTTATTACAGGTCTGGCATAAGTCTTCAAAAGTTCTTTTCTTTGATTCAAAGACAGAGAGTTTAGTCTAGGATAAAAATAGCTAGATAATGATTCATTTTGTGATGTCTGGAGCTCATCAAAAGTCTCTATATTCATTTGAGTTAATAAATCTGATGCAACTTGGTTTGATGGCCAAATATGGTAATTTTTAATTATCTCTTCTTCTACTATCCTTGATAATTCCTTCGTATCGTTAACCTCTTGTGATACAGGCTCACAGATATGTAAATGTACCCTTCCCTTAAAGCCAAATATACCAGTGGACATTTCATTTATATCATTTTTATTTGTTTGCTCTCTTGTCCAATTCACCTGATGATCCCAACCTTTTACTTTTACTGTATCAAGAGGATCATACTCGTAAGATATTACTATTGGCGTTAGGTTTACTTCTTTTATCCATTCGTTAAGAGTTTTACTTTTTCTTTCATTAAGATAAAGCATTTTAAAAACACCCTCATCTGAAAAGTCATTACCATCATTTGCCCGCCCTTCTTTTTGTGCAATCCATATACTCTCATTATCCGAAATCAATGATTGATTTATGTAAGCAGAGAGTCTGGATAACTTTCTTAAAGTTTCTTTAACTCCTTTTATATTTCTGTGCACAACAAAGCTTTTATTGAGTCTCATCAGTATTTCAGCATAACCTCCATCTAGAAGGTTATCTCCAATTGCAATTCTTACTGTATTTAAGTTCTCTAGATATAACAGGTAATTAAGAAATGCAGGGTCTAGAGATATATCTCTATGGTTACCTATAAAAAGCGTCGGTTGATCTTTTAGGTTTTCTTTCCCACTATAAGAAAACCCATCGGTAGTTTTCTCTATCATGCCTTTCACCAAAGGAGCCATGCAGTCTTGAAATTGATTAATAGTATTGCATCCAGAAAAGATTTGAGAAAATCTTTTTCTTATATAGATGCGATATAGTTTGGAAAAATATTTGTTTGTCTTCGGAAATACTAACTCAGAAATATACTCATGGAATTCAGTATTTGACTCTAGTCTTGCAATTTGATGGGCGACTTCATCATCTGAATAAGAACTGATATCACTAAAATCCATTGTAACTATAATTTATCTATAAACTCTAATATCCGCTCTCCAACGATTGTTGGTTGCCTATAGGTGATGTCATGGGTGCCTTCCTCAAGAGTTACCAACTTCCCATTAGGAAAAATTCTTTCAAACTCTTTTGAGCCTGCGTAAGGAACAACTCCATCCTTTTTTCCCCACAGGACGAGTAAAGGGACATTTTTAAAACTAAGACTTTCATAAATATTCCTTATGTCAAAAAGATTGAAATTTCTTATGGTTGATAAAAGCGATTCATTAAAGCCTCTAAAACTTAGTTGTTTTTGAAACAAAGGAAGAAATCTGTCTTCATTAATAGAAAGTGGATCATCACTAAATTGAGTTTCAGACATATTACCAATTCCATAAAGTCGATCACTGAATACTCTCCAAAACCAATCACCTATGATTGGCATAGTTGTCCAAGATCTTGATTCTGGAGCAGATTTACTGAATCCAGCAGGAGCAATAAGAGATGCGCTCTGAGTATCGTTTGGATAAGTATCTGCATAGTATCCAACTATTGGACCTCCCATTGAATAACCCACTAAATGAACCTTATCTTCAATTTCTTGAGAAACAATTAACTCTCTAAGTGTCTCAAGATAAAGGTTTTTATCATACTTTGTTCTAGGCCTTTCCGAATAACCTCTGCCAAAATGGTCATAAGCAAGGACTTTGTAACCTGATTTGGTAAAATTATCGGTTAAGCCTCCCCAAACAAAACTCGGTGTAGAAAAACCATGAACAAGAACAATGGTTCCTTTGACTTCAGTAGATTCTTCGGGTTCGAACCATTCAAAATAGATATTACCTCTTGAAAGCTTTACCCAATCCCCGGTTGCAGGAACATCTTCTCTAGAAATCTTTTTAAGTCCACTTAACTTATAAAAATAAGGTAAGGCTAGTAATACAAAGATGATTACAACTATTAATAAAAGTTTCTCCATAATTGTCTCCGTTACTTATAGTATAGTTTAATAAAAATTAAAATATTCATGCATCCATTCTTTCAAGATTTTAGTTTCTATGGATTTGTCCATAGAGGTGGTGATGAGGTTGAAACGGAAAATACCATAGAAGCTTTTGAATACTCTGCGAATCTAGGCTTCATTTTTATGGAAACGGATGTTCAGGCAACCAAAGATAACCACATTGTTATTTTTCATGATTCCACACTGAAGAGGATGGCTGGAATAAATAAAACAATCTCGGACCTCACATTAGATGATGTAAGATCCATTGAACTAAAAGATGGTGGAAGAATACCTCTTTTAAGCGAAGCTTTGGAAAGCTTTCCAGGCTTGAGATTTAATATAGACATAAAGACCGAGGATGCGTTAGTAAATTCAGTAAAAATAGTGAAGGATATGAATTGCCTAAATAGAACTTGCTTAGCTTCCTTTTCTTCCGCTAGGTTGAATAGAATAAGAAAGCTTGCAGGTCCAAATGTTTGCACTTCATCGGGACAGATGGATATATTTAAAATGATGTGTAGCTCTATAGGAATAAAGTTCAAAAAAACTCAAGGTCATTGTGCACAAATACCTAGAAGACAATGGGGGGTACCAGTGTTAACCAATAGGTTCATTCAAATAGCAAGGAATGAAAATAAACTTGTTCATGTTTGGACTATTGATGATAAACAGCAAATGTTAAATTTAATCGAACTAGGAGTAGACGGATTAATGACAGATAAGCCAAGCGTCTTGAAAGAAGCAATGATGGAAAAAAACCTGTTTTAATCAGGGAACTCTTCTCAACAATATTAATCCGGGTATGAATAGTAAAAGAAGACTTAAAATTCCTAAACTTGGACTATTAGTAAGAAGCGCAATTCCTGAAACCATAAAAGGCCCAATAAAGACAGAAGATTTTCCTATAAAATTATAAAATCCAAAGAACTCAGCTGCTTTATCTTCAGGAATAAGAGTACTGAAATAAGATCTACTTATTGCCTGCACTCCTCCCTGAACCAAGCCAATAATAGAAGCCATGACAAAAAACTCTACAGCGCTATCCATTTGTGAGCTGAATATAACCACTCCAATATAGATAACAATTGCAAACGATAAAGTTTGTTTATGACCAAATTGATCTGAGAATCTGCCGAATATTAATGTGGCCGGAAAGCCAATAAATTGTGTAAGTAGTAAAGCACCAATCATTGACTGAGCTGAAATTCCTCTATCAGATCCATAAGAGGTAGCCATTCTTATTATCGTGTCTACTCCATCCATATAAAGAAAATAAGCTAATAAGAAAATTACAGCGCTCTTGTATTGGCTGATAGACTGACTTGTCTGATATAGACTTTTAAATGCCTCTTTTGAGATATCTAAAAAGTTCTTATGTATTTTAGAACCTTGAGGTTCTTTTACACCAGTTAACAGGGGGAGCGTAAATATACTCCACCACAAAGCCACACTTAAAAAGGACCATAAAACAGCCTCTACTTGTGAGTTTAGACCAAAGAAATCCGGGAAAGAGAACATCATTACATTTAAAAGAAATAGCAGACCTCCCCCTAAGTAACCAAGAGAGAAGCCAAGAGATGAAACTTTATTTCTATCAGAAGCATCGGCAACAGACACAAGCAAAGAATCATAAAAAATATTACCTCCAGAAAATCCAATCACACCCATAGCATAAAAGGTGATAGCAAATTTCCATGAGCTCTCAGGAATAAAGAAAAGATAGCCAGTAGCAACTATTCCTAAAAAAGCAAAAGTTAATAATTGTTTCTTTTTGGAGTTACCCGCATCTGCAAATGCTCCCAATATAGGAGCACTGATAGCGATAATTAATCCTACAATAGAGTTAGCAGACCCTATGGCAAAAGTACTCTCGGCGTCTGTTAAATCTGCTGCCCAGTAAGATTTAAAAAAAATAGGGAAAAAACCAGCCATTACCGTTGTTGCGAAAGCAGAATTAGCCCAATCGTAAAATGCCCAACTCCAAGCTTGATTTGATAATTTTCTTTGACGTTTCATATAATTTATGGGAATAATAACTCTTTTATGGGGGGTAAAAAATGGAAGAGGATAAAAAGACATACAGATATATGACATTTTTTGCTGTGATAATTGGTGTAGTAGTGGTTGCTCAATTGATACTAGCTAATTATTTACAGTCAATTTATTAGAAATTTTAGTAAAGCAAAAAATTTAAGGAGAAATTATGAACTCGAAAATATGCGAACTTCTGGATATTGAATTTCCTTTAGTGGCTTTCACTCACTGCAGAGATGTCGTAGTGGCAGTTTCAAAGGCAGGTGGTTGTGGCGTGCTAGGTGCTGTTGGAATGTCACCTGAACAGCTCGAAAAAGAACTCAAATGGATAGACGATCATATCGACGGTAAACCATATGGCGTAGATGTATTGATTCCAAACAAAATGGTCGATCAAAGTGAGAAATTTGATGCTGAGAAATTAAAAGGCATGATACCTCAAGAATACGCAGACTTTAGAGCTGATGTTCTAGAAAAGCATGATATTGAAGCCAACGAACTCAGAACAATTGACACAGCTGGATCCAGTTTTGCTGCCAATACTAAAGCTGATGGAGCAAAAGCTCTTCTAGATGTAGCTTTCAACCATCCTATCAAACTTATCGCTAATGCACTTGGAGTTCCGCCCGACTGGATGCTCCAAATGGGAAAGGATAACGATGTTAAGGTTGCAGCGCTCTTAGGTACTGCACAACATGCAATAAACCAAGTAAAAGCTGGAGTTGATATTTTAGTAGTTTCTGGAACTGAGGCTGGTGGTCATTGCGGAAGCGTTTCTACTATGGTTTTGATCCCCGAAGTATATCAAGCCATTCAACCTTATGGTGATGTTCCAATACTTGCTGCGGGCGGTATCGTTACTGGAAAACAAATGGCAGGAGCAATGGCCATGGGAGCTTCGGGAGCTTGGTGTGGATCAGTATGGTTAACGACTGTTGAATCTGAAGTACCTGAAATTATCAAAGAAAAAATGGTTGCTGCTAATTCAAGTCAAACAGTGAGGTCAAGAAGTAGAACGGGAAAACACTCGAGACAATTAGTTTCTCCTTGGACAGAAGCCTGGGAATCAGAGGGAGCACCCGAACCTTTGCCAATGCCCTTACAGCCAATGGTAGCTGAGCCTGCTTTGCAAAAGGTAGCAAAACTTGCAGAAGGCGGACATGATGGAGCAAAAGATTTGGCAACCTATTGGGTTGGACAGGGAGTTGGTTTAATGAATCAAAGCATATCAGCCAGCGATGTAGTGCAAGAGTTCAAAGAGGATTTTGCTGAAGCTTACGAAAGGCTAACTGGATTTGTATCTTAATTAGTCTCTTCGCCGTCTTTTAGTATTAAGAACTGCCTGGATTCATCATTGAGGTCTTCAGTCAATGACTGAGATATGACCCTTTTTGAACCGTCAGGAGCATACTGAAGTATGTAAGACTTCCTGATACCATCTGATAAATTTGGTCCAGTTCTGTGAGGCGTTAAAGAAGAAAAGATAGCAATACTTCCTGCTTTAAGTGGTAAGCATATCGACTCAGAGGAATCTAAAGGTATTTCATGACCTAAATCAGTAGATTCATGAAACAATGTACCCCTTTTGTGCAAACCAGGCATTACCCAAGGACATCCATTAGTTTCATCAGTGTCAGTAAGTGCTACCCAACAAGTGAGATAAGCTTGTGGTTCTATGTAGGTATATCCATTATCCTGATGCCATGGAAACTCATCTTTTGTACCGGGTTTTTTATACACGGCTTGGTCCCAATACAATCTTACATCCGGACCTATTAAATCCCTGCAAATATCTGAAAAAACTCTGTGACAACTGAATGCTTTCAGTATTTCTGATTGAGTAACAAGATGCGTGGTAAAAGTTATCTCTTCAGCTCTTGCAATAAAAAACTTTCCTCCATCCAATCCTTTAAGAGCTTCGGTAACATTAAATTCGTATGGATCGATCTGCTCTATGACCTGACTAACCTCTGAAGGAGAGAAAGCATTTTCTACAACTACAAATCCTCTTTCATTAAAGCACTGTATATCTTCATCTGAGAAAAATGTGTGCGGCCCTTTTGGAATACTCCATGAAAAAGCTTTGTTGTTGTCATGTAACTTAATATCTTGATCCATACTCATCTATCGAATTCTAACTGAACACCTAAATTAGTTTCTAAAATTTTACCTTCATTATATGCATGTTTTCCATTAACAAAGGTACTTATGACTTTAGAATTAAAAGTTTCACCTTCGAAAGGTGACCAACCACAGAAGTAAGCTGTATTTTCTTTTGTGACTGTATATTTGCGTTCTAAGTCTACAAGAACACAATCTGCCCAGTAACCTTCTCTAATGTAACCTCTATCTATTATTTTAAATCTGTCTGCCACCTTATGTGAAAGGTAGTATGGAAGATCATTGAGAGAATAAACCCCTTCTCTAACAAGCTCTAAAAGGACAAGCAACGTATGCTGAACACTTGGTACGCCTGATGGACAATCCATGTAATCATTGGACTTTCCTTCCAATTGATGAGGAGCATGATCAGTTGCAACATAATCTATATAACCTTCTAATAATCCTTTTCTCAAAGCATCGCGATCGGAAGATTCTTTTATAGACGGATTGCATTTAATCAAAGTTCCTTTAGTGGCGTAATCATCATTTGAAAAGTATAAATGAGGAATACAAACCTCAGCAGTAATCATCTTTTCGTTTAGTGGTTTATTAGAAAATAATCCTATTTCTTCCTTAGTGGTCAAATGAAGTATGTGCAGGTTAGCATCATATTTTTCTGCTAGTGCGATAGCCTTCTTAGAAGACTTAATACATGCCTCCCTAGATCTTATCTCTGAATGCATTTCTACAGGTATCTTCTCACCATATTTAGATAAAAATTCCTGTTCCATTGCTTTTATCATCGGATCATCCTCGCAATGAGTAGTTATAATTACTGGGGATTCTTTGAAAAGGTCGTTCAAAGCATCTTCACTATCTACATGAAGGTCCCCAGTTGAAGAGCCCATAAAAATCTTTATGCCACAAACTTCCTTGGGATTTATTGCTTTAATTTCATCAATATTTGTGTTGGAGGTCCCCATATAGAAGGAAAAATTAGCCGATGCAGTTTGTTCTGCAATGGAAATCTTTTCTCTCCATAGATCTAAATTAAGCGTAGGGGGGACTACATTAGGCATATCCATAAAAGTGGTAGTACCGCCAGCTATGGCAGATAAAGATTCCGTCCTTATGCTGCCCCTTTCGGTTAATCCAGGTTCTCGGAAATGGCATTGATCATCTATAATGCCCGGCATAAGAAAAAGACCTGCAGCGTCAATGACTTCACCTTCAGATTGTAAATTATTACCTATCTTCTCGAATCTGCCATTCTTAATAATGACATCAGTTTCTGAAATTTGGCCTTCGTTAACAACCTTACTATTCTTTATGGTGAATGTATTATTCAAAATGGTTTGCTCCCTGATGTGGTTAATCTGTGCATTGTTCTTGTTTGGTCTCCATATCCATGTTCAGCAAAGTGTTGAACGCTTCTATTATCCCATACCACGAGATCGCCTTTAAGCCATTTATGTCTATAAATGTACTTGTCTTTGCATGCATGTTTATAAAGGATACTAAGTATTTCTTGAGATTCTTTCGAATCCACTCCTTTAATAGACTGAACAAAAGCCTCCGTAACATATAAGGCCTTTTTTCCCGTTTCTGGATGTTCTCTAAATACTGGATGCTCAACTGTCTTAGCTTTTTTTGGATCCCCACCTGAAAGCATGAGAACACCTGCATTAGTATGTACAGCTTTCTTATCTAAAAGCATTGACTTAAGGTCAGAATCAAGTTCATCGTATGCAAGATGTTGACTTGAAAAAAGAGTATCTCCCCCCTCTTTTGGTACTTCTAAGGAATATAATAATGTAGCATCAGGAGGCGCCTCTTCAAAAGTTACATCTGAATGCCAATGCGCATTAGTATGATACTTTTCTCCATAATTTCTTATTTCGATAATTTCAGGATGCCCTTCTATTCCTTTAAATACAGGATGGATGAGAGCTTTGCCCCATAAATTTGAAATTTGTTTTAGATCTGTTGGATTTAATTCTTGATTCCTTATGACTACTACAGAAAATTCAAGAAAGTTTGCTTTGATCTGCTCAGATTGATCTTGATTTATTGTCTTGAGATTTAAACCAGTAATCTCTACTCCTATGGGATCTAACCTTTTAATATCCATATCATATAAGTCTGTGAACCTTTATCTGGCCATATTCATGACCGGAACCATTATAGTATTCAGCTCCAGATCTATCTAAAACTTTCCTAACGAGAGAAAGCATCTTTTCACTGTTTCCGCATATTACTGTTAGAGGCATCTCTTCTTGGTTTAAGAAAATAAAGTTCTCAACCACTAAATCAACTTCATGATGCCTATAGCCATGCAAATCTAATATATGGCTTGGCATCGTTAATTTGTATTGCGAATAAGCCTTCCGTTTAATGCACCTGTTGCTTCACCTTTAACAAAAGCAATTTCACCAGAAACAATAGTGTAATCGTAGCCAGAAGCCTTTTGCACTAAACGTCTTCCCCCTGCAGGTAAATCATTAATAATTTCGGGTTCATGCAAAGTTAGGCCCTCATAATCAATTATATTTACATCCGCTTTATATCCTTCTTGAAGAATTCCTCTATCTTTTATGCCAAGCAAATTTGCTGTTTCAGAGGTTTGCATTTTAATAACAGTTTCTAGAGGCAATTTAGCACCTCTATCTCTATCTCTTGACCAGTGTTGGACCAATGTTGTTGGGAAACTTGCATCACTAATGGCACCACAATGGGCACCAGCATCTCCAAGACCTGAGATTGTATATGGATGTTTAAGCATCTTTTCAACCAGACTTAGATCACCTGTTTGATAATTGAATAAAGGGTGATAAATCAATGCCTTACCTTCTTTTTCTAACATTGCTTCATAAGCAATTTCTTGAGCAGTCATATTAGATAATTTAGCCTTTGATTCAAAAGAGTCTTTTGGGTCAGGTTCATAATTTGCAGGTTCCCCTAATTTGAACATTTTTCCAAAAGAGTTAACAATTTCATCTACAAGAGGATTTATTGAAACAGCTTGCTCATTCAATAATTTTTCCTTGAAATCTGTGGTATTCATCAAGCCTACTCTTTCTTCCAGTGAAAGATCAGCAATCTCCATATAAGAGGGATGAAACCTAAATGGATTTAATGTTGCTGTAAGTCCCATTAAAATACCTGTAGCCCTCGGAGGAACCTGGCCATACATTTTTATACCTTCTGATTGAGCTTCTTCAATACCATCTAATAATTGTAGCCACCATTCAGGCCGTGCATCCTGTTGCTCAACTGTTATTGAGATAGGCCTTCCTGACTCTTGTGACATTTCCTTGAAAATATCAAATTCAGAATCAAAATCATAGAAATCAGATATACCTTGAAGTACCCCTTGATTTATTTCACCTAACGACTTTGCGATCTCTACCAGTTCAGTTTTATGAGCTGTAATACTTGGAGTGAGGTTTCCGTTTACATCATTATGTTTCTCTGTTCTTGAAGTAGTGAAACCAAAGGCGCCAGCCTTTACAGCCTCTTGAACAATCTTTTTCATTTGATCTATTTCCTCATCAGAGGCCTCTTCATGATTTATACCTCTCTCACCCATTACATAAGCTCTAACAGCGCCATGCGGGATCTGTGTCCCTACATCTATAGCGAGAGGTTTCTTTTCCAGGGCATCTAGATACTCTGGAAAGCTCTCCCATTCCCAGTCTATGCCCTCATGAAGTGCTGTACCTGGTATATCCTCTACCCCTTCCATTAAGCCAATCAACCAATCTCGCTGACTAGGCTTACAAGGAGAGAAACCAACTCCACAGTTACCCATTACAACTGTTGTCACACCATGATAGGTTGATGGCCTGAGGTAAGGATCCCAAGTTACTTGACCATCATAATGAGTATGAATATCAACAAAGCCAGGAGTTACAATCTTTCCTGAAGCATCGATTGTCTCTTTGCTGTCTCCATCTATATGACCGATTTCTACAATTTTCTCATTTTGGATAGCTACATCGGCATGGAAAGGTTCATTTCCCTTGCCGTCATATATCAAACCATTTTTGATTACTAAATCATACATAATAAAACCTTAAAAATTCGTTGTGCGTTTCTGATATAGTATCGCACCTTAATTTTAACAATAGAAGATTATTTGTAAAAAAACACCTAATGAAAAAAGTAATAATTAATTTAATTTTTTTAATGATTTTTGTCACTCAAGGAGTGATAGCAGAGGAAATCAATGCAGAAGAAGATTCTGATTCTGAGAAAAAAGAAAAAGAAACATATATAGAAGAGTTTGTTGAAGATTTTGAAGAAATACCTGGCTTCTTCAAAACTTATAGGGATATAGAAGAAAATAAAGTTTTCTTGGAAATTAATGAAGAACAGCTTGATAAGGAATTTATCTACTTTGCTCACATTATCAATGGGACAGCAGTCTCTGGTATGGTCAAAGGCTCTTACTTTGACGAAGGTGTTTTTTTCATCGAAAAGGACTTTGAGAATTTAAGATTTAATAGAGTTTTAACAAACTTCTATTTTGATGAGGACAGTCCTCTATATAAATCTCAAGGGGCGAATACCTCAAATTCCACTTTCAGTGTATTTAAAATTGCCGCAAAAAATGAGGATAGTAATGCTTTTTTAATAGATGTTACTGGTCTACTCTTATCTGAAAGACTTACACCGATTGTACCCATAATGTCGCCTGATAGTTATCATCAAGGTTCTATGTCTTGGGGACAGATTAGCCCTACGAAATCTAGAATACTTAATATCCATAATTATAAAGAAAATACTGATTTTCAGGTGGAATATGTAATCGAGAATATGGCGCCATCAGATTGGTTCTCAAGAGAAGATTTTGAATACGAAGATATAGCAGATCCAAGAAATATTTCTGTCCAAGTTAGATATAGTTTTATTGAAATGCCTCAAAATGACTTTGAACCTCGTATAGCTAATCAATCTATAGGTTATTTCTCAGACAGAGTTACTAACTTAACTTCTACGGAAGTGACTCCTTATCTAGATTTGATAGGTAAATGGAATTTGCAAAAAAAATATCCTGAAAAGGATATATCAGAACCTATAAAGCCAATTACTTTCTGGATAGAGAATACCACCCCTTTTGAACTTAGGGATTTTATAAAAGAAGGCGTCTTAGCTTGGAATGAAGCTTTTGAAGCTGCAGGTTTTATGAATGCAATAGAAGTGAAGATTCAGCCTGATGATGCTGATTGGGATGCAGGTGATATTAGATATAATGTTCTTCGGTGGACCTCTTCGCCAAATCCAATGTTTGGAGGATATGGACCAAGCTTTACTAATCCAAGAACAGGTGAAATATTGGGTGCTGATATTATGCTTGAATGGATTTACCTCACGGCTAGAGTAAATGTTGATCAAGTTTTCAATGATTCACACAATCACAATAACTGTAGTGCAGGTAGTCATATGCAAGAAGGTTTGTTGCTAGCAGATTCATTAGATCTTAATGACCCTAAAATTATCGAACAAGGCATCAAAAGGCTAGCATTGCATGAAGTTGGACACACCTTGGGTTTAAATCATAACTTTAAAGCAAGTTATCTTCATAATAATGAAGATGTTCATAACCCTGAAATAACGAGTAAAAGAGGTGTTACTGCTTCTGTAATGGAATATCCAGCTATTAACCTTGCCCCTGTAGGGATTGAACAAGGTGACTATTATGATGTTCGTCCAGGACCTTATGATATTTGGGCAATAAAATATGGTTATACGCCTGGATTGTCAGAAGATGAATTAAACGAGATTCTTAAAGAAGCTGACAAGCCTGAACATATGTTTGCGAATGACTCTGAAGATATGAGGTATCCAGGAAGGGGTATAGATCCTAGGGCAATGATTTATGATCTTAGTAATGACCCAGTCGAATATGCAATTAAGAGAATGGATTTAGTAAACAAAACTCAAAATGATTTAATAGAAAAATTAGATCAGAAAGCAGAATCGTGGGAAGAGTATAGATTGGCACATAGGATACTCATTAGGGAATATGGAAGATCATTAGAAGTAATTTCTAGGCAGATCGGGGGAGTGTATGTTGAACGTTCTAATCCTCAAAATAAACCTAATAAAGACCCTTACATTCCTGTCCCATACGAAGAACAAAAAAGAGCCATGGAAACATTACAGAAGTATGCATTTTCGACAGAAGCTTTTCCCGTGAATGCTGAATTACTGCGCAAAGTTCAAGTGGAGAGAAGGATGTTTGACCTCTATACAAGACATGAAGACCCTCAAATGCACAAAATTATCTTGAGCATTCAAAATTCCGTTCTTAACCATATACTTAATTCTTGGACACTTGAAAGAATAAGTGACACAGAACTTTATGGTAATGAATACTCTGTGTACGAAGTGATAGATGACTTGACAGAATCTATCTTCATTGGAGATGAGAATAATAAAGCGAGTTCGATCAGAAGAAATATACAAACAACGTATGTAAGAAGGCTTATAGATATATTGTCCCAAGATTACTACGATGAATTCGCTACAGCTGCAGCTTATAATTCATTAAGAAAAATTCAAAAAATGGTAAGGAAGTCTTCAAATGATCTTCCTACTAAGGCACATAGAAAACTTATCTCTTGGATTATAGAATCAGGACTTGATAGAGCTAATTAGGATAATTTTTAGAGTAGATTTACTGAGGGCTATCTAGCCTCTCTGAACATGGTGTGCATAGGAGGACCTTCTCCAAATTGAATCTTTTTGATAGTTTCAAATCCATGTCTTTCGTATAAAGTCATGTTTCTTGGATTAGAAGATTCTAAATAAGCTGGTTGATGGAGTTTATCTATCTTCTCTAAAGATTTCTTTAATAACATGGAGCCTAGCCCCCTTGAGTGACAGTTAGGATCTACTCCCAAATATTCTAAATACCACGCGTCCTTAGGTTTGCTCTCTTCGAACTCATTGAAATATCTAAAAATATCCTTTTTAGAATTTTCGGGCAGATCTTGAAACGTCTCCTCAATATCATCAAACTTGACTATGTAATCGGGGGGAAACCAAATTGCGACTCCAGAAAGGTCATTGGTTCCCAGTAAGGCATTGATTGAAATTGACTGACTTGCAGCATTTTTAAACCACAGTGTTGAATTTCTTAGAAAGATTGAAGGATTGGGCATTAGATACCTTTGGAAAGGATCAACTGAAAAAGCAAGGAGAAGAGTATTAACCGCGGCTGCTTGTTCTTCATGAGTAAAATTTATTATCTTTGTCATGCTGTAATTAAATTGAAGCCACTAAGATACTTGTTTTAAAAATTTAACAATTAACTTATTTACATCATCTGGAGCTTCTTGCTGTGTCCAATGGCCTATTCCGTCTAGCTCTTCAGCAAATAATAAATTCTCATAATTAGACTTTATTCTATTCAACAAAGGTTCATCGGAGGATATGAAGAAATTGACAGGGTCTAAAGTTCCTGTAATAAAGAATGCAGGTTGAGATAGTTTCTTATCTAATTCAGGTAACTCGTTCCAATCAATGTTTTGGGCTCTATATCTATTAAAAGGCCCTCTCAACCCACTCAATTCAAATTGACTTACAAAATAGTCTAAATCAATTTGAGTGAACCAATCGGGGAAATCTTCAAAAACTTCCATACCTTCAAGGAAAGAAGAATTTTTATCTTTCTTTGGAACCAAGCCACTTTGCCCTCTTTGTAAATTATTTTTCATTCCTCTTCCGTCACTATTTGTATAGGTAATAAAGAGAGATTTTTGCAAATCAGATTCAAATTCAGCTTCAGCAACTCCTTCTTTTTGAAAATATAATTGATAAAAGAAGTTATCTTTATAAACTGCTTTCCATAATTCTAGAGCGGGCATAGGACCTCTTCCTGTAAAGGGAACCGACATAGTTCCTGTAGCAGTTATTCGATCTTCGTTTAGAGCTGCAGTATGAAGGGCTATAGGTCCTCCCCAATCGTGTCCAATTGTAACTGCTGTGTCGTAACCGAGAGCATCGATTATGCCAATTACATCATTGGTCATATTCCTCATTGTATAGGCTTCAATCTCATGAGGTTTATCAGATTCACCATACCCTCTAACATCATAAGCAACTGCTTTATAACCTGCTGCAGCGACGACAGGTAGTTGATGTCTATAGCTATACCAACTTTCAGGCCAACCATGACAAAAAACCACTAGTGGCCCTTCACCCATCATCGCAAGCCTTATATTTATTCCATTACTTTTGACAAATTTAAATTCTATATCTTCCATTTTTATATTATTTTTAAATTGAGACTACTCGTTCGATCAGCCAATAAGTTCCTAAACCTCCAATAAAATAACTTGCAAATGCATTTACCTCAATCTTTAATTTCTCTGTCCTAAGTAAATATATAATTATGCCAAATAATGGCAGGACCAATAACTGTCCAGTTTCAATGCCTATGTTGAAAAACAATAAAGATAACAATAAGTTTTCATTATTGATTCCTATCTCTGTTAGGGCACCTGCAAAACCCAGGCCATGTAAGAGCCCAAATCCGAATGCTATGAGCCATGGCGTAGAATCGTATTGCTCTTTATCGCCCACTTCCAAAGCAAGATAGATTATTGTTAAAGCTATAAAAGCCTCAGTAGAAGCTTGAGGCACGCTGACAATATCTAGAACCGATAGAGCAAGTGTAATGCTGTGAGCTAATGTAAAAGCAGTGATGGTCTTTATTAGGTTTACAGCTCCGGAAACAAGAAATAAAAGACCAAAAACAAACAGCATATGATCAATTCCACTAAGAAGATGTTCTATTCCTAACCAAAAGTAGCTTGTTGGATAAATACTTACAGCATCAGGTATATCAAACTTAGGTGAATTTATAGTAGCCAAACCTTCAAAGTTAGTCTGATCTAAAAATTTCACACTGACTAACGCATCAGTAAGCCTTGTAAGGCCTTTAAAAGCTATCTCCTTGCCTTTTAATGTATCGTTACAATTAATTTCAATATTTGAAACTAAATACTTACCTTGAACTTCAGGTAAATTTCTTTGTTTTTCCAGACAATCTGTAAAACTCACTTCAGCAGGAAGTCCGACTGCATTGACTGGGAACATCCATACCCCAGAATAAACCCCGTCCTTGCCCTCTTCTAAGGATAACCTAGCAGGATTCATTTCATGAGC
>PYIJ01275753.1_pt1 | contig 20255 bp, 18 predicted proteins | sample 3578051 | NCBI WGS metagenome assembly PYIJ01 (sample SAMN08408021, study PRJNA431606) | Marine metagenome isolate SA_KN192-05_S13_5m, whole genome shotgun... | biome: marine; feature: oceanic pelagic zone; material: water; isolation source: surface water sample, 0.2-0.8 um fraction ... | reverse complement strand
TCCAATTTCTGTATTTTCTCATTTTAAAAATGACGATCAAAATCTTAGATTTTGTTTTGCAAAAAAAGAAGAAACTCTTAAAAGAGCAGGAGATATTCTCGTTAAAATTTAATTATCCACAATTCACTCTTTAAATTTGGTTTTCTGCAAGCAATTCTACTTTTTATTTTAATTTATTTTTATTTCGATGAAAGAACATATACTTTATTTTTTATTACTATTAAGTTTAAAATCAACAGCTCAAAATATTATAGACGTTTATTGTTTCGATGACAGTTGTAGTCATCAGATGATTGATCCCGAAATGCTCGTAGCAGAGCGCTGGGATACTTTAGCGCAATCTAAGTTCTGGAAAACTATTATTACAACAACCAAAGATACTTGTGTAATAAACATTGCTAGCACACGACAAATATTAGATTATATACACAAAGACAAGTGGTTTGAACAAACCGAGAAAGAAAAAAAAGCCTTTAAAGACTCAGTTATAGATTATTACTGTTTAGACACCAACACTACATTATATATTACTACAGGTAAAAAAGAGTTTTACCAAATAGAACAAGTGATTCCTTCTTTAGAAACTGCAATAAATATTTTTCAAGAAAATAATGTTGACCCTTGGTTTGCACAATCTATTTTATTAATTGAAAGTCCTGCCCAATTAAAATATTCTAGTGTTGGAGCCTTCGGACCTTTTCAAATAATGAAAAGAGTTGCAAGAGACATGGGCCTTACTGTCAATAAGTATGTTGACGAAAGAAAAGATTTTAATAAATCTGCTTTTGCAGCAAGTGAATTATTAAGAAAAACCTGTATTCCACAAGCCTATAGGATTTTATGTAAAGTTGGAGATATTGAGCCAAAAGGAGATGAATTGTGGTTCAAGCTTTTGGTTCTTCACATCTACCATGCTGGAGCGAGAAATATAGAATCTTTATTAAGCCAATTAGAGCAACCTCTCCAAGGCATGGAATTAATAAAGTGGATGTGGAGTAATGAATATGGAAATTTTAAAAACTCATCACAAAATTATTCTCAAATTGCTATCGCGGCAATGTTAACTCTAAAGGATATTGTTCTATCCGATTGCGAATATATTTTCAATTGTAATAGAACCAGTCCTATTGAAAATTAATGTTAAGGTTTCTAAATATTGTTACTAATGTCTTGGTAATAGGATTTGCATTATTGGCGTTCCTATACTATAATCAAGATTTTGGATTAGAGCTAATCATGTTTAAAGAAATCACTATTTTTTTTCCAATAATTTTATTATTAATTGCGGGATTTAAAAGCTTTTCTAGATGGCAAAAAATTAAATTGATTAAGGTTAAAGAAGGTTTTAAAATTTCAAAATCTGGATGGATCAAAGCTTTTACCTACGAAACCATGCCTTTCTTTATTTTCGTTCCACTAAGCATAATTCTATTATTTTATTTAGATATCACAATCTTTTTTGTTGTGGTGCTTTATATCCTTATTATTGAAAATCTACTTTTTTTGTTTTTTGGAAAAAAAGCTTTTAAGATTATTGTAAATGACCAAGCATTAATTATTTTAAATAACCAACAATACTTTCTTTTTTGGGATAAAATAAAACATATTTCATTTCAACAAAAAGGAATGATAATTTTATTGAAAACCAAACGTCAAATTTATATTGGAGAGTCGGATTACGAAGATTTTTCAAATTGGAAAGAGAAAATTAAAAACCAAGCTATTTCATTAGGAATATATATCCAGTAATAGTTATTTTATTCCACTAACTATTATAGCTTCTAGCTCTCTTAAATATTTTGATTTTTCAAAATTTGGAGCGTAAACATAACCTTGAACAGTTATGATTTTTGTTTTTTTATTGTTGAGCCAAGAATAGCTTATAAAAGGACCACCCATCTTATCTTTTTCCATTCTCCAGCAACCTTTAATTTGTTTAACATATTTATCATTTATATAATAGGAAGTATCCATGGTTTTACTTATTTCATTTTCAACTGTTTTCATAAAAGAGCTATCTCTCTTTCCCGTAAGATAAATTTTCCCCAACGAATCTTTCACCGAAATAATTTTACTTTTTTCAAATTGATTTTTATTTTTATAGTCTTCTTGGTGCAAAATAATTCCCTTTTGAATTTCATGCGATCCGTTTTGATCTTTTTGAATTTCAAGTTTACTCCACCACCAAAAGTTCTTAGCTTTTTTATTGAGTTTTATTCCATCGGGAGCCTTAAATTTCAAACTCATTGATTTTTCTAATTCTTCATTTATATTGTTTTGTTCTGAAAAACTTTTTTGAATCTTGTTTAAATTAAAAGTTTTTAAAATTGATTTTAGCTCATTGTTTTTGTACTTGAAATAATTAATAGCAGCTTGTTCAGACTTAAACTTAAGCTCTACAATTAATTGTCCATTTGCCCAAAGATCTTTTTTAATTACTGGCACTATGTTTTTAGAATTATAATTTTCAATCTGAACAAAAACAAAACAATTGTTATTTTTTATGTTTTTCAAGATTTTATTAGGGACTACAAAATCCGTATCAAATTCTTTCTCGTAAGGTAAGGGTGTGGTTTTAACCAATTTTTCAAAAGAGTTTTTGATGGTCTTGCCTAAATCTCCTTTCCAATATTTTTTATCTAAAGCAAAAAGAATTTCATGGTAATTTTTCTTAGCAATTGGCTTCATAAGATGTGGTTTGTAGTCATTATCCGTACTGCATGTTAAAAACAATAACCCCAGGATAACTATAAATAGTATTTTTATATTTCTTATATACATAATGTTAAACCATAAGAGTAAGTATAAAGATCTTTATATAGATTAGAATATTGTAAAATATTGGTTTGGAAAAAGATTCCAATATTTTTATATATAAACTTTAGATTTCCAGAAAGACAATATTTATTATTGAAGAAATCATTCCTAGTTTCTATAGTCTGGTCTAACTCACTATATTCTAATTTGGATTTACCGGCTATCAAAAATTGATTTATAAGCGCTAGTTCGGTTTTTAACTTTGGGGTTTTATTAGGGAATGGTACCCAGCTAAAGTTTATAGGAATAGTAAAATAATGATGGTTTAAAATACTTTTAGATATTGCTGGTTGTGGTCCAGACATCAAAGAGGAATTAAGTATAGTCATCGTGTCTTGAGATATACTTATTATTTGGTTATCAAGATCTAATTTGTTTTTTCCAATACCAACTCCAATAAATAATTTTAGAGATTCTTTTTTAAGATTAAAAGATTTGAAGAAAAGTCCAAAATTTATCTTCACAGAGCTAAGTGCTTTATATCTAATAGGATTAAAGCTATTAAATCCATTAAAAATTGAATTGGTATTTAACTGCATATTCCCCAATGAAAAATTCATTTTAAACTTTGTTTTTGTATGTTCCTCTTCGTTTATACTATTTTCAAATCCCCATTCATTATCTGTACTGCCTTTAGAAACAATTAGTACTTTAGAATCCTTATATTTAAATTGAAGAGTATCGTTAAACTGTGCATTTACTGAACTAAAAAGAAGAAAAAAAAAGATGAAGTTTTTTGAAAAAACTAAAATTTTTTGGAAAAAATACCAAGTATATTTTATAGACATATGGCAATATCTGATCATATTTTTAATCTTTCTAATTGGATTAATTTTTACTTTATAATTCTACCTTAAAGCAAAAGATGACTCTCCGATCAAGTAACCGTCATTGTAAATTTCAACTTTATAATTTCCTGGTTGTAACACATCTTCAATTTCATGAAAAACACATAAATCCATATTCTCATTTTGATAATTCACAATTCGTTTTGAACTAAGTTCTAAATTATCCCCATCAGAACTCATAATATTTATTGGATTTTTAGAAAGTAATGTTTTTTGATTTGGATCGACTACTTTGATATAAATATTTTTATCTCCTGATTTTGAAAGTTTGTTTTCCAGCAAATTAAAACAGGCCTTAATTGAATTAGTTTTGGCAGCCCTAGTAGTTTCACTTTGAGCCCCAGAATTTCTAATTCTTATTGCTGAAACTGTTATATTTCCAGCTTGTAAAACCGCACCTAAAGCAACTTTACTTTTTAAGTCTTTATTTTGTTTTTTATATCTCTTGTTCTGATTAGATACATTTTTTAATTTATTAGTTTTCTCAGTTAAGTTATTAGATAAATTAACATTTAGGGTATTTAAAGAATCTATCGTATGAATATACCCTATCATAATTCCTCTTAGAGTTTCTGCTTCTTTTTTTAGTTTGAATATTGATCTCCAGTCTTTTTTTGATTTACTATTTAGTTTATCGACTTTTTTTATTAGAGTTTTAATTTTTTCTCTTTGTAGATTTATACTGTCTACTACTAAAGTATTGCTGAGTTCAATGCTATCGTAAGAGACCAATAATAATTTTAAATTATCTTTTAAGTTCAATGCTTTGGAAGCTGATAATGCTTCTTCATTCAATAAGGTTTTGTTCATTTCATTATTTTCCTTAAGAAGATTAGAAAGTTCCTTAGAAATTTCGTGATTTTCTTTGTTAAGGGAGCTAATTAGATAACCTGTATAACCAAGACAAACTACTAACAGCAGAATAATAATTGAAGAATATTTATTTTTGGCAGTTGATTTGTTGATCATAGTAATTAATTTTCTATTGAACAATTATTAATTAAAGTAAAGTTAATACATCTTGTTAAAAGAATTCATACAACTTATATATCCAGATTTTTGTTCTGGATGTAACCAGCCATTATTGTTTTCAGAAAGAGCAGTTTGCTCTTCTTGTCTAATAGAAATAAAATCTTCTTTTGTCTCTGATTCCAATACTTTTTTTGGCAGATATTCCGTAAACAGAGAAATATATGCTTTTAAATTTTTTAAAAACAAACTACTTCAAAAAATGATTTACGAAATGAAATACAATGGAAATAAAGACACTGCATTTGTTTTGGGGGTAGAGTTGGGGTTACTAATTAATAATTTTTGCAAATCTAAAAATCAAGATTTTGATTTTATAGTCCCAGTTCCTGTAAGTAAAATTAAGAAACAATCAAGAGGATATAACCAATGTGAATACATAGCAAATGGTATTTCTCAAGTAATAAAAATACCAGTTCTAAATAACCATCTTAAAAGAAGAAATAATTTAAAATCTCAAGTAAATAAATCACGGTATAAAAGGTGGTCTAACGTAGAAAATCAGTATTTTATGTCTAGAAACATAAGTGAAGCTAATAAGATCTTATTAGTTGATGATGTAGTAACTACCGGTGCAACAATCAATAGTTGTATTAAAGCTCTTCAAGTTAGGAATAATCTGCAGATTTCCGTAGCTGCTTTGGCTGGCAATAAAGAATAAAATATTATTGAGAGTTTTTTTCTGGAGTTTCAATAGAAGTTTCAATTTCTATGGTTTCTATTTTACCATCTTTAAAAGAACCCTCATATTTTGCTTTTTCTTTTATCCAAATGTACTCTCCTTCTCCATTCATAGCATCTTCAGACCAACTACCGTTATACGTGTTTCCATTTTTCCATGTATATTTTCCTATACCATTTTTCTTACCTTCAACAAATCCACCTTTATATTCGTCTCCATTTTGATATGTAAAAGTCCCAAAACCATTAGGCTTGCCATCTACCCAAAAGCCCTCATATTTATTTTTGTCTTCCCATAAAAAAGTTCCATGTCCTCTATGACAATTTCCCTTAACACATTGAGAATAAGATACCATAGAAACAATAGTAAATAATGATGTTGCAAAAATATTTTTCATATTAAAAATTATATATGGTTTAAATAAAATTAATAATTTTTTTATTAAAAACAGAAAATCGTCGCAAGTTAAATTTTTAAATTGGGAACTCTAAAGAATTTGCATAATCTATATTTTCATAATTGATTTTTTTTGTAAACCTATTAATATTCACCATTGGATTTAATGGTTTTTTTAAATATATGTAGTTAAGTAATTCCCTAACCAAAAGGGGGGCCATTAGTATTGCCTTGCTGCCCATTCCATTTACAGTATATAAATTTTTAATTATTGGATGTTCTCCAATTAATGGTTTTCTATCTAAAGATGTTGGTCTAAAGCCAAATTTTTGATCTATAATATTAATGCCATCTATTTCAATAATCTTATTTAGTTTTTTCATTAGATATTCTTTAGCATCGTTAGTAACATTATTTTTTTGATCGTCATTGCTATAAGTTGAGCCTACTGTAAATATATTTTTAGTTTCTGGAAGAGAGAAAATCCCACAATTTATTATCTGGGGGGGTAAAATATTTGAAGATACTTTAAGTAATTCTCCCTTATTAGGGATAATTGGCAAATAATTAAACATAGGATTTTTTAAGGCATTTACCCCGTCACACATTATAACTTTAGAATAAATATCCCCCTTATAATGAAATCTATTTTTTTTTAATTTAAGATTTTCAGCCTTAAATAAATCCTTTTTTAGCATGTTATTTTTTAATAATGAAGAACTAACAAAGCCTAAAAACTCATTGACAAAAAGTCGACTGCAAAGCTCTACAACCCCAATTCCAAACATGTTTTGTAAGTTGTCTACTTTTTTATTACTTAAGCTTAATATGTTTTTATAAATTTCATTATTCGTTTTGCCAATCCAATTGTTTTGTTCTTCAAAAGATGCAAATATTCTTAATAATTTATAGGGTTTGTAGAGATCAATACTACTTTCATTATTAATTTCTTTATAAAAAGCATCGCTGAATTCATAAAACTCTTTTCCTCTCCAAGAAAGATTACATCTTTTAAGTGAGATTGGATGGACAATTCCAGTAGCTACTTTGGAACTCGTGTTGGGATTACCACCGTCAATAAGTTTAAATTTTTTTAAACTTTTTTTTAGTTGTAAAGCAACTATAGAACCTGTTATTCCTTGTCCAACAACTAAAAATTCAAAATTCATTTATATCTGAATGTCTTTGAGGCAAATTGCAACACCAAAGAAGACCATTAACCCGCCTATTAAAATTCCAATTACAGACAAAACCTTATTATCTAGTTTTTCTTTTAACCTGCTTGAAAAATAGATTTTAAAGACATCTACAATAAACATCGTTAGTAATGTAATTCCAAAAAATGAAAATAATTGAAAATCTCCTAGTTTTAATTCATTGGTTGCATAAGTGCTAGCAGCTATCCAAAATATAAGTACACCAGGATTTATAGCATTTAGTCCAAGTCCTTTAATTAACAATTGAAAAGGGTAAATTATTTTCTTACTAGTATCTGTTTCAATTTCTTTAACTTCTTTTATTTGAGAATTTTTTAATTTAATTTGAATAATATTTTTGTAAACATAAGCTATTCCCAATAAAACAAATATTGACCCAGCTATATATTTAACAAATGAATTTGTAGTCAACCAATGATTGATTTTTTCTGCAACAAAAAAAGCAGCTAATAGATATATAGCATCACTTAAAAGTATACCAATATCTAGAAAAATCGCTGCTTTAAATCCTTTTTTTATGCTAGTTTCAATTAAAATAAAAAAAGCAGGACCTAGCATAAAACTTATTAGTATTCCAAATAAAATACCATTTTGAATTATTTCCATGGCAAAATTTATGGTTAATAGAAAAAAAAAACCGCCATAAGGCGGTTTAATATTTAGTTAATCAAATTTTTTAATTATCCCTTAACAAAAGGAAGACCTGTTTTAGGGCTTTCTACAACATTTTTACCAGCCGGTAAATCGCAAGCATTAGATCTTTCATCTTTGCAGAAGTAATAAATAGTTTGATTTCTTCCACCTCTAAGTTCTACATCTTTAGTGTGCAAGTAGTAAGTTTTACCTTTACTATTGGTATGTGAATACGCCATTTTATTAAATTTTAATTGTTTACATTTCTAATATAATAAAAACATAGCTATTAATCCCTGAAAAACAAGGATTTATCACATTTTTTTTTCATATCGGTGTAAAATTATTAGTTTATAGAGGATTTTACCAGTATTTATTAAGTTTATATGGTTAAAAAAAGTAATATCTAATGGAGAGTTTAATTTTCAGGATCAAGTTCATACTTCTTGAAGTTCTTTTTTTGATATTTGGATATGACCAATTTCCATGCTAACAATGAAAACAATAGAAATTCTATTTTTTATGCCAAGATAAGAATAGAAATTATTTTTTGAGCTAGGAGATGAAATTCTTAAAAAAACATAAAACAAACTAATGGTATATTCTCAACTTTCATGAATTTTTAAATATTAACTATATCTTGCATTAAGTTCAACAAATAATTTAATAAAATGAAATCTCATAATATTTCTCTGATAAGTTCCTTAGTACTAATTACGATGAGTGGTTGGGGCTATCTATCCTCCGAAACTCCATCAATAACAGCATTGATACCACTATTTTTTGGATTAATTCTAATATTTTGTTATCCAGGAATTAAGAAAGAAAATAAGATTATTGCTCATATTGCTGTCACTTTAACTCTACTTGTTTTTCTAGCTCTTTTTATGCCACTAAAAGGTGCTTTTGGAAGAGAAGATAATGGCGCAGTCTTAAGAATATCAATAATGATTATTGGATCAGGAATTTCACTTTTTGGATTTATAAAAAGTTTTATAGCTGCTAGAAAAGCTAGGGAAAACAGTTAATTTAAAATAATCTAAACCATCATTGGAAAAAGCAGTTCTTGTAGGAATTAATTACTCTTCTCAGACCAATGCCCAAACTAAAGAGTTTTTGAACGAACTGGCATTTCTAGCTCTTACTTCTGGGGCCAAAATGGTCAAAAAATTTACTCAATCTTTGAGTGTTGCCCATTCAAAAACTTTTGTTGGTAAAGGAAAACTTATTGAAATAGAATATTTTGTAAAAGAAAATGAAATCGATTTGGTAATATTTGACGATGATTTAACTCCATCACAACTAAGAAATATTGAAAAGCAATTGTGCTGTAAGATTTTAGATAGAAGTAATTTAATACTAGATATTTTTGCTAGTAGAGCTAGAACTGCTCACGCAAAAACCCAAGTAGAATTAGCCCAGTATCAGTACCTTTTGCCTCGACTAACTCGGATGTGGACCCACCTAGAAAGGCAAAAAGGAGGAATAGGAATGAGAGGTCCTGGAGAGACACAGATTGAGTCTGATAGAAGAATAATCAACCAAAAAATAAGTAATTTAAAACAAAAGCTTACTAAAATTGACAAGCAGAAATTTGCTCAAAGAAAGAATCGAGGGAATATGGTTAAAGTTGCCCTTGTTGGCTATACCAATGTTGGCAAATCAACATTGATGAATATTATAAGTAAGTCAAAGGTATTTGCTGAAAATAAACTATTTGCAACATTAGATACAACTGTAAGAAAAGTAGTGGTAGATCAAGTTCCATTTTTACTCAGCGACACAGTGGGGTTTATAAGGAAATTACCACATCAGCTTGTAGAATCTTTTAAATCGACATTAGACGAAGTTAGAGATGCTGATATTTTAGTTCATGTAGTGGATTTGTCCCATTCCGTTTACCAAGATCAAATGAATGCAGTCAATAAGACTTTGAATGAGTTGTTGACAGATTCTAAGGAAACAATATTATGTTTTAATAAGATTGATAGAATTCCAAAACAAGAATTAAAATCTCTAAAAGAGTTTTGGGAGAACAAAGAATTTAATGTTGTCTTTATTTCTGCAACTGAAAAAGTAGGAATTCAAAATTTAAAAAAAGAACTTTTTAATAAAGTGAAGGATATTCATTACACTAGGTTTCCCTTTAATAAGACTCCTGTCTATTATTAAGAAATAATTTTTGTTATATTCAAGTTAGAATGGGTAAGAAATTAGTTATTGGCTCTTCTGGCCAAATTGGAGTTGAATTAATTGAGCAATTAGCAAAAGATTTTGGTGCCAACCAAGTAATAGCAAGTGATATAAAATCTGTTTTTGATAAAAGAAATTCAGCTGTAGAATATGTCACACTTGATGTTTTAGACAAAGAGAAGTTGTTTAAAACAATAAAAGATCACAATATTTCAGAAGTTTATTTATTGGCAGCAATGTTGTCTGCAATTGCTGAAAAAAATATTCAATTAGCATGGGATTTGAATATGAAAGGCCTATTCAATATATTAGATTTAGCAAAAGAAAAATATATTGAAAAGATTTTTTGGCCTAGTTCTATTGCTGTTTTTGGACCAACAAGCCCAAAATTAAACACTCCTCAGTCAACTTTATTAGAACCTTCTACAGTTTATGGCATAAGCAAAATGTCTGGAGAAAGATGGTGTGAATATTATTTTTTAAAATATGGAGTAGATGTAAGGAGTTTAAGATATCCAGGAATAATAAGCTATAAATCTCAACCTGGAGGAGGAACTACAGATTATGCAATTGAAATTTTTCACGCTGCAATTAATCAAGGTTTTTATAATTCTTTTATTTCTTATGAAATTACACTCCCAATGATTTATATGAAGGATGCTATCAGAGCAACAATGGAAATCATGAGAGCCGACAGAAAAACTCTGTCTATAAACTCTAGTTATAATTTGGCTGCAATAAGTTTTAATCCAGCAGAAATAGCCAATGAAATAAAATTTTTATTTCCAGAATTTAAAATAACTTATAGTCCTGATTTTAGAAATGAAATTGCATTGTCTTGGCCTTCCATTATAGATGATAGTGTTGCAAGAAAAGATTGGGGATGGAAACACGAATTTGACTTAAAAAAGACAATTTTGGAAATGGTAAATGGAATTAAAAATTCAGTTTTTAATTGAATTTATTCTGAACCCTATCAAACGTCTTTTTAATTGTATCAAATAATTCATTTTTAGATGCACTTTTATAATTCCATCCTCCCCAAATTTTAATTAAAAGTATCCAGTATCTAAAGTTAATCATTGCAATTACTGGTGCAATTAATAAAAAGACTAGTCCATAAGACCAATTTTTAAATATTGTTAATAAAGTGGCTATTAAAAGCCAATAAAATATAAATAAAACAACTCCAATAGCTTGTTTTAATGATGAATGAAAATGCTTGTCTTTAATTTTATTTTCCACAAACCAAACAGGTAATTTATATGGTAAATAATTGGTAAACAATCCCATTATATGAAATGGAGAAAACAATAATAAAATTAAGCTTACAATAACCAATCTCAAATACGATAAAGGCAAATTATTAAATAAATAAGGTCTAATTTTATTGCTAATCGAAAAAGACTTTATGCTTTTTAAATCCGAAATTAGATTTTCATACTCTTTTGGGTTATTTTTTTTTAAATATTCAGACTTAATTAATTTTTCTTTTCTTAAATGAAATTTTCTTTCTAGCTCTGCATTGTCTTCTTTTAAAGGCAACCTATGAAGAAGGAAGTAAAGTTCATCATAGTTTTCTTGATCGCGAATATTTATAATTAAAGATTCTAAATCATCGCCAATTTTTAAGGTTAATTTATTAATAGCTTCTGCACTATTTTCTTCAAATTCTGTATAATAATCGCTTACTTTAATTGGGTTTCCAACGTTAAGTAAAATTTCAGAATTCATATTAAAATGATTGTCGTAGTCTATTCCAACAGGAATAATATATATAGGAGTCTCTTTTCCATATCTAGAAAGTGTTCCAAAAGCAATTCTAGCTAAACCCTTTTTAAGTGGACGAAGCATTTTTATAAAATTGTGATTTCCTTCTGGAAAAATCACTAAACTTTCTTTATTTTTCAATATTTTATGAGATTCAATAAATGTTTCTTCATTTTTTTCAATGGTATTAATACCGTCTCTTTGTCTATATATTGGAAGCATATTGAAACTTCTTAAAAGTTTATTGGCTATATTATTTTTAAAAATATCAGCTCTTGCCAAGAAATTTAAAGCAGTATTACTTTGACTAGCAATAGTAATAGGATCTAGAAATGCATTTTGGTGGTTAACAGCATATATTATACCAGCATTATTTGGGATTTTTTCCTTCCCATGGAATTTAAATTTCTTAAAGTAAGTTCTTGAACCAGTAATTAAAATAGCGTACCCTATTTTATATCCAAAATTCCAGTTTTTAAACCAATAACCTATCCAAAATTTTCTCATAATTTATCTTAGAATAGCATTAAATTCACCTTTTAATTTAACTTGTATAGAATTCATTACAGAATCAACCTCCTTGTCTTTAAGGGTTCTTTCAGAGTGCAAAAATTCAAATCTTAGACCATAAGCTTTTTGGTCAATGTTTTTTTTATCTCTATATATGTCAAATAAAGTTGTTTTTTTTAAAAGCTTACTATTTATTTGATTAACTGAACTTGTAATTTCTTGCATTGTTACTTCTTCATTAATTAAAACGGATAAATCTCGGAATACTTTTTGAAATTTATTGATAGGTTTAATTTTAGGTTTTGAATCTGAAATAATCTTCATAAGACTATCAAAATAGATTTCAGAAATAAAATAATGCTTTTTAAACCCTACTAAGTTGGATATTTCTTTTCTAACCGTTCCTATTGTCGCCAATTTATGTTTATCTTTCTTAAACGATAATCCTTCCTCCCATAGATGGTTTTTTCTTAGCATTTCTATTTCATAATAAACCCCAAGAGACTTGAATACACTTTCAATTATGCCTTTTAATTGAAAGAAACTACTTTCTAGTTTCCCATTAAACCAATGCTCTTCATTTTGCAGCCCAGTTGTAGCTACTAATAATCTATTTTCTTGCCCAAATTTATTCCCATTTTTAGAATAAACTTTTCCCCATTCAAATATATTTCCGTTAGGATTTCCGTTAAAATGATTGAATTTTAAGACTTCTACGGCACCATAAATTAAGCTTTTTCGTAAAGTGGCTGTGTCATTGCTCAGAGGATTTAGTAAAGAAATATGGTTGTTAGATTTTTCATCGAGAAAATTACCATATTCTCGTTTTACTAAGGAATTATTCATTATTTCGTAACAGCCTAAGCTTACTAAATGGTTGCTTATTTTTTGTTGAATAGAATGGTTGGTTTTTAACTTGGGAATGGAAGGCGAACTATTTATTTTTTCAGGGATCTCAATATTGTTGTACCCATATATTCTAAGAACCTCTTCAGCTATATCAATTTCTCTATTTACATCGTTTCTATATGCTGGGACATTTACCAAAGCTTTATTTGACTTTATACTACCTACTTTAATCTCCAGATAGGTTAAAAGCTCAGTTATGGTTTTGTTGTCCAAGTTGATACCACCAATTTTTCTAATTTTTTCAAAATTTATTTCAAAAGAGATGTCTTCAGTTTCTTTAAGGTGAACATCCAATATTTCAGAGGCTATTTCTCCTCCTGAAAGATCTGTTATAATTCTAGAAGCTTGAATTAATGCAGGCAAAACCATAGATGGATCAACCCCTCTTTCATACCTAAATGAAGCATCAGTATTTAAACCATGCCTTTTAGCAGTCTTCCTTATTAAAACAGGATTGAATAAAGCACTTTCAATAAATATACTCTTAGTTTTTTCTGTTACCCCAGACTCAAGTCCTCCAAAAACACCAGCCAAACACATCTCCTTTTTACTATTACAAATCATAATGTCTTCTTTGTCTAGTTTTCTTTCTTGCCCATCAAGGGTGGTGAAAAGAGTTTGATCTTTTGGAGATCTAACTATTATTTCTTTGCCAATTATTTTATCTAAATCAAATGCATGAAGTGGTTGCCCAAAGTTGTGTAGTACATAATTAGTAACATCTACAATGTTATTAATAGGCTTTATTCCTATAGATTCTAATATGTCTTTTAACCATTTTGGACTTGGTTTAACTTGAATATTTTTTATTACAATACCTGTATATCTCTGGCATTGAACGGAGTTTTCGATAGAAATATTTATTTCAATATTTTTTTTTGTTACAATCTGTGATTTCTCAGGAATTGCTTTGAGGGCAGAACTAGAAGGTAATAATTTTTTGAATTTTAGTGCTGCTAACAAATCTCTTGCAACTCCATAATGGCTCATTGCATCAGCTCTATTGGGGGTAAGTCCAATTTCAAAAATTGTGTCTCTAAAAACATTAAAATAGTTCGACGCTGAATCCCCGATATTTGCATCTTTATCAAGAACTAAAATGCCATCGTGTCCGTCTCCAAGACCAATTTCATCTTCCGCACAAATCATTCCAAAAGATTCTTGCCCTCTAATTTTTGTATTTTTAATTTTGAACGAACTATTATTTTTTGGAAAAATAGTAGTTCCAGGTTTTGCAACAACCACCTTTTGTCCTTTTTTCACATTGGGAGCTCCACAAACAATTGTGAAGTTTTCATTCTCTCCTAAATCAATTTGTGTAATACTTAATCTATCTGCATTAGGATGTTTTTCAACACTTTTAACTTCCCCAACTATTAGTCCTTGAAGTCCACCTTTTATGTTTTCGTATTCTTCTTCTCTTTCAACCTCTAAACCAATATCAGTTAAAAGAGCAGAGGTTTGATGGGGATCCAGTTTGAAATCTAAAATTTCTTTTAACCATTTGTAAGATATTTTCATAAAAAGTAGTGGTTTTCATTGTAAAATTAACTGCTTTTATTATCTGACAAAAAATAACTGCAATAAAATACTTGACTATATATACAACTATTAGTTTAAAAAATGTTTGATGATGTAAAATTTTTATATTTTTGGCGCTCTTAAAGTTGGTGCCTTAGCTCAGTTGGTAGAGCAATGGACTGAAAATCCATGTGTCCCTGGTTCGATTCCTGGAGGCACCACTTGTTAAAAGCTCTCATTATTTGAGAGCTTTTTTTAATTAAGTAGTTCTATAACCTTTCTTTTTAAATTTTAAAGAGTTTTAGATTGTTTCCCCGAATGATTAAAAGTCGTTATTAAACTTTTAACATCATTTTCTTATTAATCGTTTTTTTTCTTCACTTACTTTATTTCCACAATAAATACAATTAAATTTGTTACTCGTAAAATGGTTTTAAAAAACAACAAAACATTAATAATTTTTTATTTTTTAATTGCTTACGTTATTTTGCAATTCATTTGGTGGGGATACCATATTTCTTCCTTAACTGAACAACTCAATAATAGTGAGGATTATATTTCACGAAGATTGACCATGATAGCCGGAGAAGGTACGGTCTTTATAATTATAATTTTTTTGGGGGCTTTTTATGTCATTAGATCATATTATTCTGAAATAAGTCTTGCTAAAAAAGAAAAAAACTTTGCCTTATCTGTAACCCACGAACTAAAAACCCCTATCGCCTCCTCAAAATTATTTGCTGAAACTTTGTTACAAAGACAAGATCTGAGCAAGAGCCAAGTGACCACTAGTCTTGAAAAAATTGTTTATGAGCAAAATAGATTGAATGAATTGGTTGAAAAAATACTATTGGTTAGCACAATTGATGAAATGAAAAATGATATGAATTTAAAACCAGTATCCTTTAATTCTATTATAAATCAGGTAATTGGTGAAGACGAAAATTCTCATATTATTAATAATACTATTGCTGAAGATGTAATATTTAATGGAGATGACTTTTATTTGATTTCTTTATTTCAAAACCTATTAGATAACGCACAAAAGTATTCTCCAGATGGCTCAGAAATTAATATTTATTCTGAAAGTAATTCAAGTAAAATTATTATTTGTATTTCCGATCAAGGAGTAGGTATTGCAGAAGATGAGAAGTCAAAAATATTCGACAGGTTTTATAGAATAGAAGATGAAGAAACCAGATCATATAAAGGTACCGGATTAGGGTTGTTTTTAGTGAATCAAATTGTAAAAATGCATGGGGGAAAAATTATTTGTAAAAATAATACACCTTGCGGTAGCATCTTTGAATTACACTTTAAAAAATAATATGAAAAAAAAAGCAGGATTAATAATCCTTGATGGTTGGGGTATTGGAGCTAAAGACGATTCAGATGGTGTTTTTTTGGCAAAAACTCCTTTTTTTGACAACTTAATTAATAAATATCCCAACGCCCATTTAACAACATTTGGAAAAGAGGTTGGTCTTCCCGATGGTCAAATGGGAAACTCGGAAGTTGGGCATCTAAATATTGGTGCTGGAAGAATAGTATACCAAGACCTTTTGAGAATAAATAATGAAATTGAAGACGGTAGTTTTTTCAAAAACCCACAGTTATTAAAAGCAATTCAAACTGCCACCAAAAACAAATCAGCAATTCATTTGATCGGACTAGTATCCAACGGAGGAGTGCATTCCTCATTAGATCATTTACTGTCCCTTTGTTCCTTTTTAAAGGAAAACTTCTCTGGTAGAGTTTATATTCATGGTTTTTCCGATGGAAGAGATTGTGGTCCAAATACTGGAATTGAGTCTTTTGAAAAGCTACATCACCATATTCATAATTCAAATATTGTATTGTCTTCCATTATTGGAAGATATTTTGCTATGGATAGAGATCAAAGATGGGAGCGAATAAAAAAAGCATATGATCTTTTAGTAGATGGAATTGGAGAAATAAAAGAGGACTATTCTACAGCATTTAAAGAAAGCTACTCTAACGATATCACCGATGAATTTTTGAAGCCTGTAAAAATTAAAAATAATAAGGGGACTATTAAAGACAATGACTTGGTAGTATGTTTTAATTTTAGAACCGATAGGTGCAGACAAATTACTACAGCACTAACCCAAAATAACTTTTCAGAGCACGGAATGAAAATTAAACCACTTCATTTCTATACAATGACAAATTACGATAGAACATTTAAAAATGTGGAAGTAATTTTCGACAAGGACAATCTGCCGATGACACTAGGAGAGGTCTTAAGTAATAATAATAAAAAACAATTAAGAATTGCAGAAACAGAAAAATATCCTCACGTTACTTATTTTTTCAATGGTGGAAGAGAAAAAGAGTTTGACGGAGAGGCTAGAATTGTTGTAAGTTCTCCAAAGGTAGCAACCTATGATCTTCAACCAGAAATGAGTGCTGAAAATGTTACTTCCAGTGCGATAGAGTTTTTAAAGGAGAAGACACCTGATTTTTTGTGTTTGAATTTTGCAAACCCTGATATGGTTGGACACACAGGTGTTCCAAATGCAATTGTAAAAGCATGTGAAACTGTAGACAATTGTCTTGAAAAGCTCGTCAAATGTCTAACTGAGTTAGATTATTCAGTCATTATAATTGCAGATCATGGCAATGCGGATAAAATGAAAAATAAAGATGGTTCAGCACATACTGCCCATACGGTTAATATGGTCCCTGTAATTGTAGTGGATCGAAATGTGAAAGTTGTTGAAAATGGAAAACTTGCGGACATAGCACCATCCATTTTAAAATTAATGGAAATAGATAAACCAAAAGAAATGTCTGGTGTAAGTATTATCTAATTAACTGAACTTTCCCACTAACTACGTTTTTCTCCAAGTTAATTTTTTGGTAATCGTATTTTGTAGATTTCGGGTCAATTAAATAATAATAGATACCCTCTTTTAATTTTTGCCCCGATTTGTAGTGGTTGCCAATCCAATCATTTTGATAGTTTAAATTTTCATATACTAATTTACCCCATCTGTTAAAAATTAGCACATGTGGATTTGGATATTGATTTAAATTAATAGGTATAAAAAAGTCATTAATTCCGTCGTTATTAGGAGTAAAAACATTTATGTTTTCTATAGGGCACTGCACCCAAACTTTACAACTATCAAAAATTTCTTTATTACACCTGTCAGTAACATTAATAAAAATAAAATCAGTGGAATCTATAGAAACTTCCACAGAGTCTAATTGACTTCCGTCTGACCAGTTAATAGATATTGGCTCAAGCCCACCTGATAAATTACTATTTATGGTAATTACTTCGCCTAATTGATTGCAAAAATTTAAACTATCTGGAATGGACACATTAAGCGGAGTATAATCGCTGATGTATAAAGTAGCTCTAGAAGTATCTAATTGGCCAGAACATTTTTCGTAATAAACGGTTAGAACTACAGATTCAGTAGCTTCTAATATACTATCAAGAATAGGATTAATAAATAAGGTATCTCTTAGTTGTCCGCTTGGAATTGTTAAACTGTCTGGAATATAATCATAATCTTGACCAATAGTTGCAGTTCCTAGGAAGTCAAAATAAATTGTAAAATCTCCAATCGTATCTTGCCTTTCAAAATTAAAAAATGCAGAATTACATCCTTCATATAATATGGTGTCGCTATTGGAAATTCCACTTGACAGTTCAATATCCCCATTAGATGAGAAGCTCCCCGCTTCTAAGAAAACCCAAGAATCTAGACTTGTGTCAGAGCCATCTGCAATTGCCAGTCTAATATGGTAAGTTTCTCCACATTGCACCACTACATTAGCTTGAAACTTTTGGGTAAATCCATTACAAGACAATGTTTGAAAAACATTGGTATTGTTGATGTAATAATTACTATTAATTACATTATTAACAGAGCTTATTGTTATGGGAAGTGGAGGGTTAGAATTTGGTACAGTTGCAATGTTTATAGATCCGTTAGGAAACCCAGCTGGAGCTGAATATGGACCTGATATTCCAGGCCCTGAAATAAAAAACCCAAAAACATCGTTATATTGACTATTGACCCAGGTAAGATATTCATTAGATCCAAAAATGTAATTAAAACTCAGAGAATCAGAGTTAGGAATAAAATCAAATTCTAGTAGTGCAACATCAAAAACACCAGATACCGAGAAAGATTGACCTATTAGTCCAGGGACACTATTGGCAACATTTAACAGGTCAGGTTCACTAACATTATTAAAAGGTATATTTATAAATCCACTAAAATTAGGATCTAAAGCATTGATATCACCTGTTGACATTACAATCCCACTATCCATATTTAAATTAGTATTCAAAGCATTGAAAAACCCAATTTGTATTGCGTCTCCCATAAAAGAATGATTTGCAGAACTTACCCCACCACCTAGTAAAATATTATCAACTAATGAAATTGCAGTATTGAACGGAGCTGAATTATCTACTTGAATTTGACTATAAAAGTTTTGGTAAAAACTAAATAAAAGAGATAGAATTAAAATTTTTTTCTCCACTTTAAAAGAATTAATTTTCTCTAAAGTTAATAATCTATAAAATATTCATAGACATTCTAAGGTTTAGTAAATAAATCTTTAACTTGAATTAATTAATTTAAGTTTCCAAAATTTACTTATTATGACTCAAGATTATATTGATAAAAATAAAAATAGATTTTTAAATGAGTTATTTGAATTCATTAAAATTCCATCTGTAAGTGCGGATATTAAATTTAAAGATGATGTCCTAAATGCAGCTGGTTTTTTAGAGAATAATCTTAATAAAATTGGAGCTGATAATGTCCAAATATTTCCTACAGATGGGTATCCAATTGTTTATGCAGAGAAGATTATTGATCATAGTCTGCCTACAGTTTTGGTATATGGTCATTATGATGTACAACCTGCAGACCCTTACGAATTATGGGATTCAGATCCTTTCGATCCAGTGGTTAAAAAAACCAAAATACATCCAGAAGGTGCTGTTTTTGCAAGAGGAGCTTGCGATGACAAAGGTCAGATGTTTATGCATCTAAAAGCATTTGAAGCAATGTACAATTCTGGTGAACTTTCCTGCAATGTTAAGTTTATGTTTGAGGGAGAAGAGGAAGTAGGGTCTTCTAACCTAGAGAAGTTCGTTCGTTCTAATGTTGAACTTTTAAAGGCAGATGTAGTTTTGGTTTCAGATACTGGAATTATAAATAATACTACACCATCCATTTGTGTTGGACTTAGAGGATTAAGTTATGTTGAAGTAGAAGTTACAGGACCAAATAGAGATCTCCATTCTGGACTTTATGGAGGAGCTGTTGCCAATCCAATTAATGTATTGTCTAAAATGATAGCCTCATTACATAATGAAAATGGAACAATTAATATTCCTGACTTTTATAAAGATGTTGTTGAGGTGAGTGATTTAGACAGAAAAGAAATGGCAAAAGCCCCATTTAATTTGTCTGAATATATGTTAGACCTTTCAATTGATAATGTTCACGGAGAAGATGGATTTACTACCAATGAAAGAAATTCTATAAGGCCAACTTTAGATGTAAATGGTATTTGGGGAGGTTACATTGGCCAAGGAGCTAAAACTGTATTGCCATCCAAAGCTCATGCAAAAATATCCATGAGATTAGTACCTAATCAAAGTTCAAAAAAGATTACTGAGTTATTTGAAAACCATTTTAAAAAAATTGCCCCTGAATATGTGAAAGTTAAAGT
>PYIJ01033617.1_pt1 | contig 20369 bp, 20 predicted proteins | sample 3578051 | NCBI WGS metagenome assembly PYIJ01 (sample SAMN08408021, study PRJNA431606) | Marine metagenome isolate SA_KN192-05_S13_5m, whole genome shotgun... | biome: marine; feature: oceanic pelagic zone; material: water; isolation source: surface water sample, 0.2-0.8 um fraction ... | reverse complement strand
TGCCATTCAAGGCAAAGCCGCGCGTTTTGTTACCCGCATTGTCGGCTCGTATTCGGCGATTGTGGGCTTGCCAGTTTTTGAAACTGTCGCCATGTTGGCGGGGGTTGGTTTTACGGTTACGGAAGATGGAGAAAGTAATGGGTCATGAGGTTCTGATCAGCGTGCGCGACGGCACAGCCCGGATTGCCCAAATTGAAGATGGCAGGCTTGTCGGGTTTCAGGCCGCCCCGATGGGGCAAAAACAAGCCGACGCCGCCGACCGGCTGAACGGCCGCATCTATCTTGCCCAGGTTGAACGCGTGGTGCCGCATTTGCAGGCGGCTTTTGTTAATATCGGCCTCGATCGGGCCGGATTTCTGGGCGCGCGCGAGGCACGTGCTCTGGTGCCGGGTGCCGACCGCGAAACTCCAATTGAAGATTGCGTGCAAAGCGGCGACACATTGCTTGTGCAGGTCACGCGCCCGCCGGTGGGTGACAAGGGCGCGCAAATAACCGCGGATGTCACTCTGCCGGGTCGCGCCGTGGTAATCGCGCCGTGCCGCAACCGGATTGCCGTGTCACGTAGTATTGAAGATGAAGGCGAGCGCACGCGTTTGGGCGAGCTTGCTGGCCAAATTGTCGCCGGTGAAAATTCCGACCCCATTGAGGTTGAAGGCATGGACGGGCCGGCAGGCTGGGTAATACGCACCGCCGCAGTGGGCATGCAGGCCGACGATCTCGCCGCAGATATGACGAGCGTCGCCGCGCAATGGGAAGCACTTATTGATCAGGCCGAGGAGGCCCGGCCACCAAGCCTTTTGCACGAAGATTTGGGCCCGGTTGAACGCGCCCTACGCGACCTTGTACGCGGCAGCACTGAAATTATTTGCATTGAAGGCGAAGCCGCGTTTCGCGCCGCCCAAGCCTATTGCCGCCAGCATTCACCCGACCTAGTTGACCGCATTGAAAAATCCGACGATGACGAATATTTGTTCGACCGGCACAGTATTGACGAATACATCGAAGAAGCCCAATCCGCGCGCGTTGAATTGCCCTCAGGTGGCTGGGTAATGTTTGAAACCACGCAAGCCATGACAACGATTGATGTCAATTCGGGTAATCACGACGCACCAGCGCGCGCGGTTAATTTGGAAGCCACCCAAATCATTGCGCGGCAAATCAGGTTGCGAGGCCTTGGCGGGCTGATCGCCATTGACTTCATCGATATGACCGAAAGCCTCGACGGGGAAGCGGTTTTGCAGGCCCTAGATGAAGGATTTACCGGCGACAAACAGCCGGTGCGTATCGGCCCGATGTCGGAGTTTAGCGTGGTGGAAATGACGCGGCGACGCGGCGGCATGACGCTTGCCCAGAGCTTGCAACAAATCCGCCCTGCAGTGGATGAATAAACGCACGAGCGCCATTATGGGAAAATGCCCGATCTGCAAAGTTGAACCGTCGCAAGAGATGCATAAGCCCTTTTGCTCCAAGCGCTGTGCCGATATTGACCTGCACCGCTGGCTGGGCGGCACCTATGCCATCCCCGCAGTTGAACCGCCGGATGATTTTGACGCCGAGATGGAAGCGGCCTTGCACGAAATTGACACACCGGACGAAATTCACTGACGGGATTTAACAGGGATCTAACAGGAGGGGGCATCCATGCGTCTTGAAAACAAAGTGGCGATTGTGACCGGTGCGGCGTCGGGCATTGGCGCGGCCACGGCGCAGCTTTTTGCCACCGAAGGCGCGCGCGTGCTGGCCGTTGACCTGGATGAAACGGGCCTGCACAACAATCATGGCGAGACAGCCAATATTGATTGCTTGGCGATGGATATTTCCGACGCGGATGCTCCAGACATAATTATCGGCGAAGCAGTTGACCGATTTGGCCAGCTGGACATTCTGATGAATAATGCCGGCATCGGTTCCAATGCACTGGGCGAAGACATGGCTTTGGGGGTTTGGCAGAAGACGCTGGACGTCAACCTCACCGCCTCATTTCGTTTGTGTCAGGCAGCCATTCCGCATCTTAAAAACGCCCCCGCCGGACGCATTATCAATGTGGCCTCGGTGATGGCGCAACATACTGATTATGGTCTAACCGCCTATTGCGCCTCAAAAGCCGGCGTGACGGGCTATACGCGAACTCTGGCGTTGGAACTGGGCAAGTATGGCATCACCGCAAATTGCATTTTACCCGGTGCCATTCACACCGGCATGACAGCGGCCTCTTTCGCGCATGATGAAATTGCCGATACATGGGCGAAAAAATCACCCTTGCGCCGATTGGGGCAACCTATCGATATCGCGCGTGGTGCGCTGTTTCTGGCGAGCGATGACAGCGGCTTTGTGACGGGCCATGATTTAAATGTCGATGGCGGCATGCTCTTGCGCACCTAGATCGCGCGAGAACCCCAAGCAACTTGACAAGCAAAATAAGTTTGCCGACGCTGGATGACTATCTGTCCGGCACTGTGCGGCATTGAGCTGGCGCATACCGGATGTCAGGAGGAACAGATGAGCGAAACATCCCGAATGATGCCGCGCACCGCCCATTTTAACGGATGGCGCGACCCGAAAAACATACGCTGGCACTTGCGCAACCTCTCCACCCTCCCCTCGCTTATGGTGCCGCGCGGTGGCCCCGTCTATGATTTGCCGACCGGTACATCGCGCGATATCGAAAATTTCAGCTATGAGTGGCAGGGCAAAGCGCTGACGCTCGCTACCGCCATGGCGCAAGACTGCATTGACGGCTATCTCGTCGTGCACGATGGCAAGCTGGTTTTCGAACGCTATTTTGACGGCTTTCGTGACAGTGACCATCACATCTGGTTTTCCATGACCAAATCACTGATCTCAACCGCTTTCGGCATCGCACAAAGTCGTTTCAACATTGATGAAACCAAACCACCGGCCCATTATCTGCCGGAACTTGCCGACAGCGTGTTCGGGGAAGTTTCAATCCGCAATGTACTCAATATGGTGACAGCACTGGACTATACGGAAGAGTATGACGAGATGACACCCGGCAGCGTGCATCTGGAATATTTCCGGCGGCTGGGTTTTATGGCGGATTTTTCGCTTTATTCGATCGATCCTGCCCTCTCCGACGAACCCCGCGGCGTGCGAGATATGTTGCCGCAATTCCGCCAGGCCGATGGCGGTACGGCCGGTGCCATGTTTCAGTATCAGTCGCCAAATGTAGATGTGATCGGCTGGCTCGTCGAGCGCGTTACCGGCGAGCCGCTCGTTGATTTTATCCGGCAAAATATCTGGGCGCCGCTCGGGGCCGAGCATGACGCCGTGTTCACGACAGATGTGTCTTTCGCACCCATCGCGACAGGCGGCTTCAACTCCACTTTACGCGACGCAGCACGTTTCGGCCTTATGGCACTGAATGACGGTTGCCTTGGACAAGCCCAAATTGCACCGGAAAGCTGGATGAAAGATACCTATGATTTGCGCGACGAAGACCGTGCCGCCGGGGCCGCCAGCGTCAATACCGATGCCACACATGAGCGCTTCATTGACGGCTTCACGGGCTATCGCAGTTTCTGGTGGCAATTTGACGCCTCTCAAGGCGAACGCGTTGCCATGGGCGTTCACGGGCAGGTGATATATGTGAACCGTGCGAAAAATTTGGTCATTGCAAATTTCGCCAGCCCAGAAACAACAGCCAACCAATTGCGCCCGACCTACAAGCAAATGCTTGCCGGCACACGCGCACTTGCGGCCAGCTTCTAGGATCTCCACACAACGTTTATTTCTTTGCCTTTCGCGCTACCTTTTGGAACAATGTTTGTGAGGTTAAAAGAAATAAACTGAGCCGTAGAATTTATCTCTAATTCATGCGGCATTGGGGGGGGCTAAGAGATGACCAATCTCACGCAATTTATGAATGCGGCAGCGGATACACGCCCGAATGCCAGTGCCACGATTATGGGCACCCGCAAGCGCAACTGGCACGAACATCGCGAGCGCGTGGCAAAGCTGGCTGACAGCCTGCGTAAGCTGGGTGCCTCAGCCAGCGACAGCGTAGCTATTCTGGCACTCAATTCCGACCGCTATACCGAATATTTTCATGCCGTCTGGTGGGCGGGTGCCGCCGTGGTGCCGATGAATATTCGCTGGACGTCCGTCGAAAACGCCTATTCGCTGAATGATTCCGAGGCTGAAATATTGTTCGTGGACAAAGCCTTCGCACCTGTGGTCGATGAAATTCGTCCCGAATGCCCAAAGCTGAAAACGGTGATTTATCTTGACGATGACGAGACGCCGGAAGGCATGCTGGCTTATGAAGACCTAGTGGATCAGGGCAGCTTATGTGACGACGCCATGTGCTTTGGCGAAGACCTCGCGGGGCTCTACTATACGGGCGGCACGACAGGTTTTCCCAAAGGCGTAATGCTGCCGCACCGCGCTCTCTGGTACAATAATCTGGTGATGTCAAAAATGACCGAAGCGGGGCCCGAAAGCCTCTATCTGCATACCGGTCCGATGTTTCATTTGGCCGATGGCTGCGCCAGCGGCGGGCTGACGGCGGTCGGCGCAACCCATGCCTATATCCCGATGTTTGATATTGACGGCGTGCTGGACACCATCGAAACCCACGGGGTCACACACACCCTGATGGTACCGACTATGATCGGCATGTTGCTTGACTCGGACAAATTTGATCCGGCACGTCTGGCGTCATTGAAATATCTGACCTATGGCGCCTCGCCCATGCCGGAAGGCCTGCTGGTCGACCTGATCGAGCGCCTGCCGAATTTGAATATCATCCAAGGTTACGGCCAAACCGAGCTAGCTCCGATTGTGACGACCCTACAGCCCGAATATCATGTGCTGGGAGGCAATAATTCCAAATTGCGCTCGGCTGGGCGACCGGTGCCCGGCACCGAGGTTAAAATCGTCGATGAAGACGGCAATAAAGTTGAAAGAGGAGAAGTCGGCGAAATTTGTGCGCGCAGCATGGGTGCCATGCAGGGTTACTGGAAGCTGGAAGACCAGACAGCAGCTACGCTGGTAGATGGCTGGGTACATACGGGCGATGGCGGTTATATGGATGATGACGGCTTCATCTTTATCGCTGACCGCATGAAAGACATGATTGTCACCGGCGGCGAAAACGTTTTTTCAGCCGAAGTCGAGAGCGCCATTTCCACCCATGACGCGGTTTCCGCAGTTGCGGTAATCGGCATTCCGGATGACAAATGGGGTGAAGCGGTGCACGCGATTATCGTTCCGAAAGAAGGCATGGCACCGAACACGGATGAAATTATCGAGCATTGTCGTCCCCTGATTGCAAATTACAAACTGCCACGCTCAACCGAATTGCGCGCTGACCCATTGCCCCTTTCGGGCGCGGGCAAGGTGCTGAAACGCGATTTACGGGCACCCTTCTGGGAAGGCAAGGAGCGGCAGGTCAATTAAAACCGAATTTGTGGGCGTAGCCGGCAATATTTAGGGATCGACAATCTGTTCGAGCGATACTTCCGACAGCGATGACAACAGTCGTTGCACTGCCCCCCTAAGCTCACCAAGTGGCACCGCGTTTTCGAACAAAACATCAGGAACATTCGGCACACGCAAAATGATGCGGCGCCATTCATGGACCAATGAAAGCCGTAAAACAGCGTGATCCAATTCCGACAAACCCGATCCAGTGGAAAAGTCCATCAATCGCGCGTATAAATTTCGAGCAGCGCGCAAAACATCGCACGAAACCAATCGATCCACCATCCATGTGGGTAGCGGGTCTGTTACCGCAAGGTTCATCGCACCCTCATATTTCGATGTGACGAGGCTTATGCCGGAAGCGATGCGCAAACCCTCTGGCGCAATTTTGCTCGGATCATACAGAGCAAGCATTAGCGCCTGCCCCGCAGCCGCCCCATAAATGCGCGGCGCAGCCTCGCGGCTAAGATTGCGCCCATTATCGGTCAGGCGATAGTGGCTTTCACGGCCGAATTTTGCACTTTCAAGCCAATCCTCTTTGCGAAGCCTGTGCAGAGCCACCCGTGTGGCCTCCGGTTTCACACCAATTTGTGCAGTCAGTCGGTTGAGTGTTCGGGAGCTGATATAGCGATTATCTTCGCGTGCCAAATCGCCGAAAATCGTCACAATAAACGACCAGACGCGCGGACGTTCCCCGCCAAGGATATGGTGGACGGCAGGCGTCATGGGCCGCATGGAACTCCTTCCTCGATTCTTGTTTAATAATTGACCACCTGGTCGGCTTATGCAACGATTAAACGAAATTGATTGAGGGAGTCTACAGTCATGAGCGATACAATCCAGTGCCTTGAACATGATGGTTGGTTTGAAATCACCCTGAACCGGCCCGATCAGCTCAACAGTTTTACCGATGAAATGCATTTGGCCCTTCGTGCGTGCTTGCAAAAAGCTCAAGACAACTCTGCGCGTGCCGTATTATTGACGGGCGCGGGGCGCGGATTTTGTGCGGGCCAGGATTTGGGCGACCGAGACCCTTCAAAAATGGACGAGCCGCCGGATCTGGGCACAACGGTGCGCGCTTTTTATGCCCCGCTCGTGAAACAAATACGTGAACTGCCCTGTCCGGTTGTGTGTGCCGTAAATGGTGTAGCCGCGGGCGCCGGCGCAAATATTGCGCTTGCTTGTGACATCGTATTGGCAGCCAAAAGTGCCAAGTTTATCCAATCCTTTTCCAAAGTGGGGTTGATCCCTGACACGGGCGGCAGTTGGCATCTACCGCATTTGCTTGGCGAAGTGCGCGCCAAGGGACTGGCTTTTACCGCCGAACCTCTGAGCGCTGAAAAGGCCGAAAACTGGGGTCTCATCTGGAAATCGGTCGAGGATGCGAGCCTGATGCAAACCGCGCGCGACATGGTTGAAAGCTTCGCCAAAGGGCCCACATTGGGCCTTGCACTCACTAAAGAAGCGATCCAAACATCTTGGGATAATGATTTGCTAACCCATCTCGACAAAGAGGCCGAATTCATGACCCGTTGTGGCGAGAGCGCAGATTACGCCGAAGGGGTCAGTTCATTTCTGGAAAAACGCGCGCCAAATTTTAAAGGTCGATAGTCACGGACGCCATTAAACTGCGCAAAATCAGCTGAAGCAAAGGGGAGCCGCAAGAAGACTTCAGGCTTGGCGTGCCAGCCAAAAGGGAATGTAAAAAGAGAGCAGACAAAGATGAAGGATTTAACGCCAAAAAAATCGGATCTTGACCCGATTGAAATCGCATCAGTTGACGAGATCCAGGCGCTTCAATTGGAGCGTTTAAAATGGTCATTGAGCCATGCCTATGACAATGTTGCCATGTATCGCGAGCGTTTTGATGCTGCCGGCGTGCATCCCGATGATGTGACGGATTTATCTGATCTGGCAAAATTCCCGTTTACCACCAAGGGTGATCTGCGCGATCACTATCCTTTTGGCATGTTTGCCGTACCCGAGGAAAAGATCATTCGTGTCCATGCCTCCTCCGGAACAACCGGAAAACCCACAGTTGTTGGTTATACCAAACACGATATTGATGTTTGGGCGGATCTGGTCGCGCGCAGCTTGCGTGCCTCGGGTGTGCGCGCGGGCGACTTGGTGCATTGCGCCTATGGCTATGGATTGTTCACGGGCGGACTTGGGGCGCATTACGGAATTGAGCGATTGGGTGCACGCGTTGTACCAATGGGTGGTGGGCAAACGGAAAAACAAATCACATTAATCGAGGATTTCAGACCCAAGGCAATCATGGTTACGCCGTCCTATATGCTCAATATATTAGAGGCATATCGAGAAGCCGGTCTGGACTTGCGTGCATCATCGCTTGAAGTTGGGATTTTTGGCGCCGAGCCTTGGACCAACTCAATGCGTGAGGAAATTGAACAGGCCTTTGATATGCACGCGGTGGATATTTACGGTCTGTCAGAGGTGATGGGCCCAGGCGTGGCAAATGAATGTGTCGAAACCAAAGACGGCCTGCACCTGTGGGAGGACCATTTTTATCCGGAAATCATTGATCCTAAAACGGGCGCGGTCTTGCCGGATGGATCGGAGGGCGAACTGGTCTTCACTTCACTCACCAAAGAGGGCATGCCAATGATCCGCTATCGCACCCGTGATTTGACGCGCCTATTGCCGGGCACCGCGCGCGCAATGCGGAGAATTGAAAAAATCACCGGAAGATCGGACGACATGATTATCTTGCGTGGGGTAAATGTATTCCCAACCCAGATCGAGGAGCAGGTTTTGGCAACCGACGGTCTGGCCCCTTATTTTCAGATAGAATTGTTGAAAGAGGGGCGCATGGATGCCATGCGCGTGCATGTTGAAGTTGAAGCCGACGTCGCAAGCGAAGACGCCCGCTCTGCAGCGGCGGCCTCATTAGGCAAAAAGATTAAAGATATTGTAGGTGTTTCAACCGAAATCACGGTCGGTGAGCCCGGCGCGGTCGAGCGCTCACAAGGCAAGGCACGCCGCGTTGTGGACAATCGATAATACGGCATGGTTCGCACAATAGCCAAAGACTACGATGCCAAACGCGAAAGGATTCTGGCCGCTGCCGCAAATGTATTTGCAAATTGTGGGGTGACCAGCGCTTCCATGACAGAAGTGGCCAAAGCCTGTGGCATATCGAAAGGGAACATCTACCATTATTACGATAGCAAGCTGGGCATATTATTTGAGATACTGGACAATTATTTGTCTCGCCTTCGAGGTCGCGTAATCGCGATAGAACTAGATATCAGCGATGTGCAGGGATCGCTAGAAGCGCTATGCGCTGAGATTTTAAACGCCTATGAAGGGATGGATGACGAACATAAAATACAAACCGAAGGCATTCCCCTATTGCCGGAGGATCAGCAAAGCACTCTCAAAGGATATCAACGCGATATGGTGCACCATTTGGAAGCATTTTTGAGCGCCGCCAATGAAGACCTTAAATCGGACACGCAAGCCCTGCGCGCAGCCACTATGTCCGTGTTCGGCATGCTCAATTGGTTTTACATGTGGAACACGCGGAACGATGCTGACGGACGTATGACCTACGCCAAGACAGTCGCTGCCATGACAATGGGCGGTGTGCCAAAGCTCAGAGGGCTTTAAAAAACCTAGTGATCAAATTCGACATCGACCCGGTCGCTTACCGGAAAAGACTGGCAGGCCAAGACATATCCCTGTTCAATTTCATAATCCTCAAGCGCATGATTGGCGATCATGTCGACTTGACCTCTTGTTACCTTGCACCTGCAGGTCGAACACACGCCCGCCTTGCAAGCGTAAGGCGCGTCGAGGGCATGATCCAGGGAAGCCTCCAATATCGATTGATCGGCATTCATGGTAATTCGGCGCTCCGTGCCCTCTATCGTGACGCCCAATTCTGTAATCTTATCAGCAGATGTGACCGCTTTTTTTCTCTGTTCCAGACGCCCGTGCTGAGACGCGGCAAAAAGTTCAAATTTGATTTGCTCATCGCGCAAACCATGCGCGCGCAAAGCGTCGGCTATGGCCAACATCATGGGTTCGGGGCCGCAGATAAAAGCGGTGTCCATAGACGTAATATCAATCCAGTGCTTGAACAGAAGGCCACATTTTGCTCCGTCCACACGCCCCTGGAATAGCTCAATATCTTGAGCCTCAGTTTCCAAAATATGCAAGATGGTGAGCCGACCCATGAATTGGTTTTTCAGATCTTCAAGCTCTTCTTTGAACATTATTGTGTTCACGCCCCGGTTAGCATAGACAAGCGTGAATTTTGAATGCGGTTCCCGTTTCAAACTGGTCTTGAGAATGGACAGGACAGGGGTAATTCCGGAGCCACCGGCGAACCCAATATAGTTTTTTTCAAGTTCAGGTTCGAGAGGCGTATGGAAATTTCCCATGGGCAACATTCCCTCAACCCGCATGCCCGGTGTCAAAGTATCATTTGCCCAATTGGAAAAGGCACCGCCCTCAACGCGCTTGATGCCGACTTTAAGCCCCTCACCCTTACCGGCACAAATCGAATAGGATCTGCGAATTTCTGTGCCCTCAATGACCTGGCGAAAGGTCAGATATTGACCCTGTGTAAAATCAAAATCAGCTGTGTTGTCTTCCGGTTTGAGGGAAACAACAATTGCGTCACGAATTGTATTTTCTACATCAGTAACTATCAGAGAATGAAATTTGGACATTTCATCCCCTCAAATGCATTTGAAATAGTCAAAGGACTCACGACATGTGTCGCACCGCCAGTGCGCCTTGCACGGGGTTGAACCGAATTGAGACACAAGGCTGACCCCGTTCGCACCGCAAAGCGGACAGGCCTCTGGCTGTCCCTTGGCGCTTGGCGGCGCAATGCCATATTCGCGCAATTTCATCCTTCCCTTTTCCGACATCCAATCCGTCGTCCAGGGAGGCGAAATTTGCTGATTGATAACAAATTGGTCGACACCATGTGCGCCCAGCGCGTTGCGCACATCCTGCTCGATGACCCGTGTCGCAGGGCAGCCCGAATAGGTGGGGCTCAGCGTGACATTGAGCACATTTCCGGAATAAGCCACATTGCGAACAATCCCCAAATCGACGAGTGAAATTACAGGGATCTCGGGGTCGGGTACCTCGTCCAGCCATTGCCACACGGTCTCTATATCCGGATGCGCTACCAAGTGGCCTCCGGATAGGCACGTTGCAGCCACTGCATTTGTGTCAGCAAATGTCCCAAATGTTCGCTGTGCTGTTTGCCCGACCGACCGCCGGAATGGGCAAAACTTGTTTCCGGAATGGCAAGTGTTGCCGCACCCAGAACCGCCTTTGCGCGGGCGTCGAAACGGCTGCGTAAAGATGACGGCAAGGGCGCGATGCCCGTTTCATTCAGCGTTTCATCGCCAGCATCCGTTTCAAACAATTCGCCCGCAAATGTCCACTGATCATCCAATGCGGCCTGCATGCGCGCATGGCTTTCTTGCGTTCCATCCCCAAGAGCGATAATCGTCGTGGCGGAGCGTTCAACGTGGTATTCGACTTCTTTCAGAGATTTCGCGGCAATGGCGGCGATGCGGGCGTCACTGCTATTGACCAATTCAGACAGCAACTCAACATGAAAGGCATCAAAAAGGAATTGCCGCATCATGGTTTGTCCAAAATGACCATTTGGGCGTTCGACCAAAATCGCATTGCGAAAATCCCACGCATCTCGAAGCATCGCCAGATCGTCAGAACTGCGGCCCATGCCTTCCACCTCACCGGCAAGGCCCAACCACATTTGCGTCTGTCCCAGCAAATCAAGTGCGATATTGGCAAGCGCAATATCTTCTTCAATAACAGGGGCATGTCCGCACCATTCACTGATGCGGTGTGACAAGATGAGGGTATTGTCCCCCTGCCGTAGCAGGAATTCGAACAAGGGGCCGTGCATTACATTGCCCCTACATCGTCGGGAATATCGAAAAATGTCGGGTGACGGTAGACTTTGGATTGGGACGGTTCGTACATCGGGCCCTTATCCGATGGGGATGACGCTGTTATTTTTGATGCTTCAACAACCCAAATGCTAACCCCTTCATTGCGGCGGGTATAAACATCGCGCGCATTTTTAATCGCCATTTCGCTATCCGCTGCATGTAAAGATCCAACATGGCGGTGCGACATACCGTGTTGCCCGCGAATGAAAATTTCCCATAGCGGCCATTCATTGCGGGCGGTGGGGCTCTCATCACTCATTCGGCCGCCACTTTTTCGTTCGCGGCTTTTTTACGAGCGTGCTCCATCATGCCCTCGCGCACCCATGCACCGTCGTTCCACGCCTTATTGCGTGCAGACAAGCGCTCGGTATTACACGGCCCATTGCCATTGAGAACTTCAAAAAATTCGTTCCAATCCGGCTCGGAAAATTCGTAGTGCCCAGTTTCTTGATTAAAGCGCAGCTTCTCATCCGGAACAGTCAAACCAAGATATTCGGCTTGAGGAACCGTTTGGTCGACGAATTTCTGGCGCAATTCGTCATTCGAATTGACTTTAATGCGCCATTTCATCGACTGCGTGGAATGCACGCTTTCCTTGTCCGACGGTCCAAACATCATGAGCGACGGATACCAATAACGGTTTAACGCATCTTGCGCCATGCGCTTTTGTGCGACAGAACCTTGAGCCATCTTAATCATAATGTCATAGCCCTGACGTTGATGAAAACTTTCCTCTTTACAGATGCGTACCATTGCCCGCGCATAAGGACCGTATGATGTCCGTTGCAGCGGTACCTGGTTCATAATTGCAGCCCCATCGACGAGCCATCCAACCGCGCCCATATCTGCCCATGTCAGCGTCGGATAATTAAAGATCGACGAATATTTCATGCGCCCATCCAGCAGCATTTCCGTGAGCTCATCGCGGCTCACGCCCAATGTTTCAGCCGCACAATAAAGGTAAAGACCATGCCCGGCCTCATCTTGAACCTTGGCCAGCAAAATGGCCTTGCGTTCCAGTGTCGGCGCGCGTGTGATCCAGTTTCCTTCCGGCAGTTGCCCGACAATTTCGGAATGGGCGTGCTGGCTGATTTGGCGGATCAATGTTTTGCGATAGCCGTCGGGCATCCAATCCTTTGGCTCAATTCTTTCGCCCGCATCAATGCGCGCCTGGAAGGCGTCAAATTGCGGGCCGCTATCTGTATTCTCGGATTTCACCATTTGGGCATACATTCGCTCGTTCCTCATAGCTATTTGGGACAAATGGCCGTTTCTCAGCCGCAAACGCCCCTATATACATCTTGTGTAGCACGGTTCACATCATCACTCAATAATTATGTTACATAAAAATTGATATGAGAATTTTTTGTAACGTATTTATCCCTGTGTCCGCGCGCATCACTGTCAGAGCCAGAACCCAAAACTTTCGGTCTCACGCTGGAATAATCGGAAATCCTGGAGATATGGACATTAAAGCGGTGAGGGTCGCACCGGATCAGACCCGTCCCAGCCTTTGGCAGCATCTTCAACCAATTTGAACAAATCCAGATACACTTCATTATTGTCCCAAAGCTCTATGAAGTGCCCAACGATGTCTACAGTATCGAAATAAACCAGAGGGGCCCCGCCGACCGTGCATTCAAAAGCGGCCTCATGACCTCTGGCAGCATATTCCCGGCACGTCTCTTCAAAATTTTCGGGCATCATCCCAAAGTGATGAACGCCGGTTTTGCCGGCATCGAGAAACTCTTTGTAGACGGAAGGCGCATCATTTTCGCAATAGATCAGTTCAATCTGTACATCCCCGGAGTTACCCAGCGCGATAGAAATATCTGCATTTGATGCGCCGCCCCGGTATTTTTGATTTTCCAGAGGGGCATGCTCAAGCATGAAAAATGGCCCCACCTTAAGATATTCAGTCCAGTATTTAAGAGCCTTTTCCATATCTCTCACCACATAGGCAACTTGGCGAACGGTATATAAAGGTTGTGTCATAACTTTCCCTCCTCCGATTTAAACAACCAGCAACAATGCTTTAACGCTACTTTTGTAGCCATTTCTAATCAAGACCATGCGGAGCGTCACTCGCCCGATATAAAACCCCATTTTTGCGTCGGGACGGATCAAGTAACTCCGATAGAATAGAGTATATCAGGAATGTGTTTCTTGACCTTGAAGAAGCCAGCTGTCGCGTGCGGCCAAATCGCCTCATCCCAATCCCTGCGCCATTCTACGACCGTTATTCCGGACTCGTCCAAAGCGGGCTTGGCGTCAAGCATCCAGTCGCGCAAAGGGCCAGTTGGAATAAACGGCGTGGCGATCTGAGTGGCACCCGCGCGAGAAGCCCAACGGGCCAGATCAGCCGGTACACCTGCTCGAAGCTCAGTTGTATCCAAATTGCTCCGCAAGGCGGCATCCATTAACGCCTCTCGCTCAAACTCTTCTACCAAAGGTGAAACGGCTAAAGGAGAGCGCAGATGGCTTGCTGTGAGTGTCACGCAACCGGCGAGGTTCAAACAGGACAGGTCGAAGTCTTCGGGGCGACAATCTTCTTCAGTGACCAACAAAACAGTCGGGCGGCGAGGATCCGGGTTATCCGGCATCCGCGGTGGAGATACGCTGGGCAAGCCGTCAGGTTCTTCGCCCTCCAGACCTTCAACGATTTCTGCGAGATCAGCGGAGCCCGGGTTGAAACGGTTATTGGTAAACTTGGCGATATTCCAAGCCTGTGCATGATAGGGCTTCCCCCTCGTGTGGAGGCCTCCAACCCAACGCCACCCCAGCGTATTTGAAGCCGGGTCCCCATCAAGGAGGTGCCGAAAGAAGAAGTCCGCCCCCAGCCGCCAGGGCAATTCGAGCGAGAAGATCCAGATTGAGGCAAACCACATACGGGCATGGTTATGAAGGTAACCAGTTTCGACTAACTCTTGCGCCCAGCTGTCGAAATAATCGAGCCCGGTCTGCCCGGTCTCAGCGGCCTCTACGCGCTTGCGGAGGCCACGATCGCGATCAAGCGCGGCGAGGTCACGTGCCAGGCCCTTTTTGTATAAATCCCAGATAACGGGGCGGTGTTCCAGCCACCCTTTGAAATAGGCGCGCCAAACAACTTCTTGGATAAATTTCTCGGCTCCTTCTGCACCATGCGTCTGAACTGCTGTTGCGACCACGTCCTGTTCAAGAACAAGCCGTCGCCGCAAATATGGCGATAACATTGAAACATCGCGGTGTTGACTCATGCCTCGATCAAAATTGCGCCCGTTTGTATAGCGTTTTCCCATTTTGGGCGCGAAAACCTCTAAGGCCGCCTCGCCGGCCATACGGGTCGGAATAAATTGTTGGTTGCTCAGATAATCAGACTGCATGACGTCCCTCTATCATCAGTCTATGGGAAGTAAGTTGAAATATCAGCGTATCGAGGAGCCAAAATTTTTTAGGGCCGCGAATTGATGGGGATAATCTTTAATATCCCATTATTTGAGGGCGATACCACATTGGGCGAACACCTCCGGTGCGTTATTAGTGAATGTGAGGTTGTATTTCTTTTTCACCTTGAAATAAATCTCAACATAGGCACAGCGGTTTTTGATCTCATAATCCATGCCCCTGCCATCACCGCTCTTTCTGAAAAAGTCCTTCGGCGTGCTTGATCCCTTAGAGCTGTTTATACGTTTGCAGCTGGGCACATGATTGGATTTGTCATTTGCAAACCGCGCTTTTTTGAATGACGACCAGTTAAAACCACCGCTTTCGTGCGCATCTTTTAGAGACACAACATGGTCGGTATTGGTCGGGCATTTCATGCCGGTGTAAAACCCGGTCGATATATTGGTGGGGTAACTGCGGTAAGAATATAAATCCCTCGAATAGGGAGTGTGACGAGGCGACTTATCACGAGCCTCAGTATCGGGGGTGTCGGGTGTGTCTGAATTTCTGTGACAATGGTATTGACCCTTTTTAAGGTCTTTGTGGCATCCGTCACTGTTCAGGCCACCGCCAAGTGCTCCGGCAGGGCCAGAGCAAACAATGCTTATAAATATGAACAAACGAACCGGCACAAATCAAAAAACAACTAACAACAACCCTTTCAGGCTACTTTTGAAATCCTCTCTTATCAAGGCAATGAGGCGGGCCATATGCCCGATATTCAACCGTAGGAGTAAAGCTTCTCTACCTTATTTTCCGCCCATTTTCAGGCCGGCCACGCATCTGGACAGGGCACTGGTAATGACATATAAACCAAGGTCTTGACGCGCGTTCCGTGTCTCATCGCCCAGGTAGCTCAGTTGGTAGAGCAGCGGACTGAAAATCCGCGTGTCGGTGGTTCGATCCCGCCCCTGGGCACCATTGTTCCTCATTTCAATAATATGCGACGTTAAGTGCCCAAGAGCATTAAGGACTGAAAAAAAATTATCGATTGCTCTTGCCAAAAATAGCGAAGCCATAGATGCTTGGATCAGTGAAAAAAACGGGGTTTACAGACAAATACCAGTGACTTGGGAGCAGATATGGACCACAAAATAGGTGTTATTCCCATGGCCACTCGAGGCCAGCGTATTGCACTGATGTTTGTAACATCACAACAGCGAGGGCGTTGGATTTTACCAAAAGGTAATTTGGCGGCTAGCGAAACCCATGCCGAAGGCTGCAAACGCGAAGCTTTTGAAGAAGCCGGCATTAGGGGAAATATTATTACCGATTTTCCGATAACAGCTGCCATCAGCAAATCATCCGCGCAGGGCATTGTGCAGACTGCCGTTACTTATTATCCGTTTTTGGTGACTGAGCAACTTAGTGATTGGCCGGAAAAAGCCAAACGCGAACGCCACTGGGTTCTTTTGCGCGACGCACCACACATCACCGACCGCGATGATTTCAGAACCTTAATCAAGCAATTTGAGGCTATTTCACCGTCAGTGTTAAAGTCTGTAGAACATAAAATATAGCTGCTGCGATACTGGCTGATGCAGGAACAGTAATGACCCAGGCCGCAGCAATGGAAACCACAAAGCGTCGGCGCACCAGCTTTCGCTTTTGGCGGTGATTGGTGTTGTTAAAGGCATCGTCCGCCGTGTGGTTGAGTCTATGACTTGCCTTAATGCGCCTTTTATTTGGATTTTCGACATATTCGCGCAAGAAACCAATGCCGAAAATAGCGCCAATGGCAATGTGGGTTGAACTGACGGGGAGACCCAAAGCGGTCGCCAACAAAACGGTCACAGCTGAGGCCAGTGCCACACAGTAAGCGCGCGGCGCATTAAGTCGCGTGATTTTTTCACCCACCGTATTGATGAGCTTTGGACCGAATAAAAACAAGCCCAGAGCCAAGCCCAGCGCACCAATAAGCATAACCCAAAACGGCACAGCGACTTTTGCCTCAACCGTGCTAGTAGCGAAAGTGGATACAATGGCGGCAAGTGGGCCGACAGCATTAGCGACATCATTAGCACCATGCGCAAAACATAAAAGCGAAACACCTATAATAAGGGGCACATTGAAAAGATGATGAATATCCTTTCGGCGATTTTGCAAAGGCTGGGCTGCGGCCCGAATATAGGGAACCGATACGGCCCAAGTGGCAAGAAAAGCCAGGCCTGAAAAAATTAGAATTTCGTCAGCATCGGGTTTCCAAATTTTCTTCAGGCCTTTCATCGCCATATAGGCGACAAAGGCGGCAGCCATCAGACCAATAAGGATCGGCACCCATTTTTTGGCCGCTTGTAATTTATTATCGACCCGCAATATTTTGACTTTTATAAATAATAAAAGACTGGCGGCAGCAATGCCCCCTAGTACAGGCGAAATAACCCAGCTTGCCGCTATCTTGCTCATGGTCACCCAATTCACCAGACCAACGCCCGCACCGGCAATTCCTGCACCCAACACACCACCCACAATAGAGTGGGTTGTTGAGACTGGGGCATTAAGGTAGGTCGCTAAATTTATCCATAAAGCTGCTGCCAACAGGGCGCCCAACATAAGATTTCTAAAAGCATCGACACTGACGCCGCTGCTCGGGTCAATAATCCCCTTTGCTACAGTTTTTACCACATCACCACCCGCCAGAAGCGCACCTGCGCTCTCACATACAGCTGCAATAACCACCGCGGTGCCAATGGTCAAAACGCGCCCGCCAACAGCCGGACCCATATTATTCGCTACATCATTGGCCCCAATATTCAGCGCCATATAAGCGCCAATAGCTGATGCCGCGACCAGTATAATTATGTTTTCAGTTGATACATCTAAGTTCAAAAAGCCCCAATATCCGGCAGCAACAAGAAAAATGATCGATACCAAAAAGGGAAAGCGGCCAAAGCGCATCGATGCCGTTTGCCGTTTGCCGAATTCCAGCTTGCGCAAGTCATTTACGTAACGATTTTCAAGCTTTTTAGGAGCATCAGTCATGACAAGAAATCCATAATTGATTTCATATTTATGAACTACGATTCGCACAGTGTGTACAAAAACATATCGTTTTTTTGCAAAAAATTTACTTTCCGAAGAGCCAGTTGCTTGGGAAAAACCAAAAAATAGTCTTAGATTAGTTAAGCAGTCGCGCTTATAAAACCCACCGTACGTCCGATTGTTCTAGAAATTCATCTGAAAGGCTAGCTCCGTCTTTTCACGGCGCATAAGTTTGTCATAGTTTATTTTTTGACAGCGGCGGATTTTGAATCCACATAGGCGGCCAGCCCACTATAGAAGGCATGCGTCTGATCGTCATATTTTTCTACCCAGTCTTCTGGCCACGCGCTGGCTCGAGCAATCACAAGTTCGCGTGCGGGGTCAATGAAAATACTCTGTCCGCGGCTACCATCCGCCTGAAAGGTTCGATCAGCAAATGTCCACCAATGCCAACCATATCCCTTTCGCCAGTTTTTATCGACTTTGCCATGAGCCAAATGGGCTTCGGTTGTTGTCGTCGCATCGGCTAGCCAGTTGTCTGGTAGAAGCGATTCGCTTTCCCATACGCCATCACGGCTTATGAAGAACCCAAAGCGCGCCCAATCGCCAAGCGTCGCGTTAAAAAATGCTCCACCTATTTCCCGGCCACTACTTCCAGGGCGATCGATCACCCATGACGCATCGTGCTTCATGCCAAGGGGTTGCCAGATTTTCTGAGACATATAGTCGGCGGCATCCATTTTGGTTGTGCGAGTAAGCAACTCGAGAAGGATTTGTGTTTCGGCAGTGTTGTAATTAAATACTGTCCCCGGAGGCGACACGCGCGGAAACCGATGGGCAGCTTCGAAAGCCGACTTATTATTCAGTATAACCGCAGTCAACCCCCATTTGACTGTATCATCTGCCTCACCATTAAGGGGGTCGTCAAATCGAATGCCAGACGACATTTGCAATGCTTGCTTGATAGTAACACCGGCGTAGGCGGTATGTGCCAACTCCGGCAGATAAGCTTCCAGCTTGTCATTGACGCTGAATATTACGCCGTCTTTTATGGCAAATCCGATTAGGGTTGAAACGAGCGATTTGACAATTGAATAGCTGGTAAAATGGCTATGCGGACCGCTACCCTCGTTATAATTTTCATAAACTACTACGCCCTTATGAACCACAATAAGCCCGAGCGTTTCCATATCATGCATCATGCTTTCAATGGTGTGCGATTGACCCTCGAAGGTGTAATTGAACCCGACCAAGAAGTCTGAATCGTTGTCAAATCTAAATGTTTTGTCACCTCGGGCGACAATACGGGTGGGAAACAATTCGCTGACACTTTGAGCAGTCCAGCGAACTTTATCTGGGTCGCTCAGCGCATTAACGCGTGCGATAACGTGATGCGGGGGCAGGTAGCGCGCCGTCAGCCCAGTGATAATCAACGCACCCAAAATTACGGCGAACAAAAGTTGTGCTACAAATTTCACGGAGGCTTCCTTGCTGGTTCACGACTTCGAATTAACTATAAACCAATGAAAATGATAAGCCATGCTTTGAACAGCTTGGCACCACCGTATGAGCACCCGCCCGACCCGTTCTAAAGGTTCTTATTCTGTTTTAAGACCGCCTAAGTCCACTTCAATAAACTTACCACCATGCTCAGCTAATTTAACAAGTGTTTGAGCGGGCTTTATGCTGTCATCACCGGCCGCCAAGGCTCGCATTGTAGCAAGAATTTTTTCAGCACCAATCAAATCACCATAAAACATTGGGCCGCCTGTATCACCGGGCCAGCCGTAGCCGAACGACCAAATCACATCGATATCACTGGCTCTTTGCGCTTTATTCTCTTCCATAATGACCAGCGCTTCGTTGATCATGGGGTGTAACAGCCTTGCCAGTATGTCTTCCTGCAACACACCCAAGCTACCCGCCTCGATGCCCGTAACATCAGCGATAATACCTTCAGTGACTTTGCTGGGGCTACGTTGGCGGTTGTCGTCATAGTCATAATAACCGGCGCCCGTTTTTTGGCCACGCCGATTCAATTCGCATAATTGGTCGCGGATGGCATTTCCGGTTTTCGCTCCCTTTTTCCAACCAATATCAAGTCCGGCTAGATCGGACATTTGAAATGGACCCATCTTAAAACCAAAGGCATTGAAGGCATCGTCCACCTCCCATGGCAGCACCCCTTCATTAAGCAGTTTTTGTGCCTCTCTCTGGCGGGCAGCCAAAATACGATTGCCGACAAAACCAGGACAAACCCCGACGAGGGTTGCCACCTTGCCAATAGCAACTGCTAGCGCCATCGAAGTCGCTACGACATCATCAGCGGTCCTATCAGCACGGACGATTTCCAAAAGCTTCATGACATTGGCCGGCGAGAAGAAATGAAGGCCGATCACATCCTGAGGCCGCGACGTGACGGCAGCTATTTCGTCTATATTCAGTGCCGAGGTGTTGGTCGCTAAAATTGCATCTGCTTTACAAATTTTGTCTAGCTCAGAAAAAATCCGCTTTTTTAGGTCCATATCTTCGAAAATAGCCTCGATAACCAAG
>PYIJ01114639.1_pt1 | contig 20409 bp, 21 predicted proteins | sample 3578051 | NCBI WGS metagenome assembly PYIJ01 (sample SAMN08408021, study PRJNA431606) | Marine metagenome isolate SA_KN192-05_S13_5m, whole genome shotgun... | biome: marine; feature: oceanic pelagic zone; material: water; isolation source: surface water sample, 0.2-0.8 um fraction ... | reverse complement strand
AGGGCGCCAGCCAAAAGCTTGCACGATCTTGATGTACATCAGAGCTTTGCGTGGTGAGCGCGCCAACCTGATAGCCCGACATACCCTTAATACCCATGGTCTCACCGAGGCCAGTAGGATCGATATCGTGCTCGGCAGGTAAGACAAACAGCACCATGGCAAGCACCGCTGCCGTGAGGGCGCCAAGGCAGAGCCGCAGCAAGGTAGCTGGACTGCGATTACTGGAATTCATATTGCTCCATGTACTTGTTATGGCAAGCACGGCATACATTGTAAATCGCCCCGCCTGCGGCAAACAGCGCATCAGCGTCCTGAGCCTCGGCTGCGGATTTGGCAAGCAGTGCAGCACGGGTTAAACCCTGCGCATACTCATTCCAATCCGCTTCGCCATTTGTCAGACCCGGCATCATCATCAGATTGCCCCCTTCAGCGACCACCGTCGCAGCATGCATCACTTTTTGCCAGCCCTCGTCTGTGGTTGGCCGCAAATCAACCTCGCCCTCTTGGGTGAGGATAGAGCCCGCAGAGCTCCAAATGACGTCAGATGCAGGCTCAAGATACTCAGTCATGAACTGGTATTGGTTGCCAGTCGGCGCGTAGGGTGTCGGTGGTACATCGCCCGAACAGGCTGCCAGTAATATCGCAACGGTGACGATCAGACCTCGCTGCTCAATCACTTTCCCACCCGCTCTATTGTCAGCACCTTCAAGACGTTCTGCGCAGCCACCACTGAAAGAGCTTTGCCACTGTCGGTGTCATACGACCGCGGTTGTAGGCATCTCCCAGTCGTTTCAAGTATTCACTTCTGGTGGGGTAACTGAAGATCGTCTTCTGCGCCGCTGACAAACCAAGACCATTGCTCATCATCAGACAAATTGGCGCTAGCAGTTCCCCAGCGTCGTGACCGATGATTGTTGCGCCGAGAAGTTTATCCGTGCCCTGCTGGGTGTATACCTCGGCGTGTTGGACCGGCCGTGACTTGATAGCCGGATCCGCACGGGAGCGGTCTAAGTCGCTGAGATCAAATTCGAATCGGTCAAAAGCGATTCCTGACTTTTGCAAGCTATGGGGATTCGCGCCAACGCTGGCAACCTCAGGATCGGTATAGGTACAATGTGGAACAATCAGCCCATTGACCCTTGCCGTTGGCGCGAACAGCGCGTTCTGAATCAACGCTCGAGCTTGCGCGTCTGCATGATGCGTAAATTGCTGGCGCGCAGTGCAGTCGCCGGCAGCGAAGATACGTTTATTGCTGCTTTGAAGTTTTGCATTGGTGACCACGAAACCTTGTGCATCTACCCCAACACCGGCTGCATCGAGGTTAAGCTCTTGGGTATTGGGTTTGCGCCCTAGCGCCACCAAGATGCGCTCGCAGAGGATGTCTTGGTCACCAACAACAACCGTGCCCTCGCCTTTTACGGCGCTTACGCCTTGCCCTAAGTACAAAGTAACACCTGCGGATTGCAGCGCCATAGCTACTGCTTGACCGGCCAATGGTGTCTCCAACGGCAGCACGCGCTCCGCCATTTCAAACAGCGAAACCCTCACCCCAAGTTTAGAAAATGCTAAGGCCAACTCACAGCCAATGGCCCCTGCGCCGAGAATCGCCAGCGATTTTGGCGGCGCGGGCAGATCGAATATCGTTTCGTTTGTCAGTGGTCGTGCCTCAATCAAGCCGGGAATATTCGGGATGGCGGCACTAGCGCCGGTGCACAGAGCAATACGGCGAGCATTCAGCGGCGTGTCGTTGACACAGATTTGCCCCGCAGCGTTAAAGCCAGCGGAACCCAAAAACACATCAACCCCGGCCTCGGTATAACGCTCGACGGAATCGTGGGGCGCTATCCCGGCACGAACTTCGCGCAGCCATGCGAATGCTTGCTGGAAATCAGCATCTGGACGCTTACTGAAAGCGAGCAAAGACTTAGATGGCATGCAGCCTACGTTCAAACAATCACCGCCCATGCGATGCCGTTCGATAAGTGCCACCTTCGCACCCAAGCCCGCAGCGCCAATGGCGCTGATCAGACCTGCAGGCCCCGCCCCCACGACCACCAGATGATAGCGAGATTGTGGCTGCGGATTTTGATATCCCGTTGGACTCAGTAAACCCCAAGCGGTGTCGTCAAAATCTGCGCCAGGATAGCGTTGCGTATTCATGGTGACGCCTTCTCATCGGCTGCATTTGATGTGTCTAAGTGTTGATCCAGAGCGCCACTCGCAAAGCGAGTGATCAAAACAGTCAGTGCCAGCGTTGCCGCCAAGCCAAGATACAGCAAGGTATTGCCTACGGGTGACTCAGCGAGTTCACCACTGAATACAGCGGTCAAATTTTGCGCAATAGATCCCAAATACACATACAGCAAGGTGCCAGGCATCATGCCCAGCCAAGAAACCAGCAGGTAGGTTTTTAGGGGCACTTGGGTCAAGCCTAGCGCATAGTTGAGCAACGTGAACGGAAAGGCTGGGGACAACCGAGTCAGCAACACGACCAAGGCTCCGCGCGCTCCCACGGCACGGTCTAGTGCGGAGAAACGGGGCATGGCAGATAGTTTGCTGGCCACCCACTGTCTGGCAAAGAAGCGCCCCACCAAGAATGCGCAGGTTGCTCCTACTGTACTGGCGAAGGACACGATGGCAAATCCATAGCCTAGGCCGAACAAATAACCGGCACCTAAGGTCAATAGGCTGCCGGGCAGCATGAGCACTACGGCGCCAACATAAAAAGCGATAAAAACCGCCCAAGCGATAGCAGGATTGGCCTGCACCCAAGCAAAGAACTCGGCCAGCCAGTCAACAATCGGCAGCGTAAATGCTGCAATGACCAATGCGACTAAAGCGACGGCCAAGATGGCTTGCTTAGACACTAAAGCGCTTCCGCCAACTCACGCAGCGCAAATTTCTGCACCTTGCCAGTCGATGTCTTGGGTAGCTCAGTGAAGACCACGTTTTTCGGCACTTTGAATCGGGCTAAGTTATCCCGGCAATAAGAGATGACGTCGGCATCGCTCAAGCTCTCACCGCTTTTAAGCGTAACAAAGGCGCAGGGCGTCTCCCCCCATTTGTCGTCATGTTTGGCGACGACGGCGGCCTCCAGAATGGCCGGATGCTTGAACAACAGGTCTTCGATTTCGATGCTGGAGATATTCTCACCACCGGAAATAATGATGTCCTTGGAACGATCCTTAATTTGAATGTAACCGTCTTCAGTCCAAACCGCTAAGTCGCCAGAATGAAACCAGCCGCCTACAAATGACTCTGCCGTTGCTGCGGGATTCTTCAAGTAACCCTTCATCACATTGTTACCCCGCATCATCACTTCGCCAATGGTGACTCCATCTTGAGGCACTGGCTCAAGGGTTTGCGGATCAGCCACCATCAGCCCTTCAAGCATTTGTCCACCAACACCTTGCCGAGCCTTTAAATTGGATTGAGCGCTAGCCTCAAGGCTTCCCCACAGATCGACTCGCCAGGCACATAGCGTCACCGGTCCGTAGGTTTCGGTCAGACCATAGACGTGGGTGACATCTACACCTTGCGCTTGCATCCCTTGAATAATCGCAGCCGGAGGCGCAGCCCCCGCGGTCATGGTTTTCACAGGCTTTGTCACCAGTTGTTTTAACGCCTCAGGCGCGTTGAGCAGTGTGTTAAGCACCACTGGCGCGCCACAAAAATGCGTCACCCCAAATCGGCCAATCGCCTCGTAGACCGCATCCTCGCGCACCTGCCGCAGACAGATCGACGTGCCCGCATTCACCGCCAAGGTCCACGGGAAACACCACCCGTTGCAATGAAACATGGGTAGGGTCCACAGATACACGGGGTGTTCTCCCATATCCCAAGTCAGCGCATTGGAAACAGAATTCAAGTAGGCACCGCGATGGTGATACACCACGCCCTTTGGATTGCCCGTCGTGCCAGAGGTATAGTTCAGCGCGATGGCATCCCACTCATCTGCAGGCAAATAGGCACTCGCATCTAGCGCGTCTAGCGGCCCGATGTCGACTGGGCATTGATTTACCAAATCTTCGTAACTTTCTTCACCCAGCAGCTTGCCGCCGTCATAGTCGTTGTCGTCGATATGAATGACCGTTGGCTGATGCGCCATTAGCGCCAATGCCTCGTCGGTGACCGCCCCAAATTCCTTGTCCACGATCACCATGCTGGCTTCGCCATGTTCAAGGATGAAGGCAATGGTCGCCGCGTCTAACCGAATGTTGATGGCGTTGAGCACGGCTCCGGCCATAGGAACGGCATAATGGGCTTCAAACATCTCTGGGATGTTGGCGCTGATGATGGCTACGGTATCGCCCTTGCCAATACCTCGAGCATTGATGGCCGCGGCCACATTGACGCTGCGATAAAAGACCTCGCGCCAACTGAGCCTGCGCTCGCCGTAGCACACTGCCGCTTTGTCGCCATAGACCATGGCGGCCCGGCGCAGCATGGAAATCGGCGACAACGGCACAAAGTTTGCCCCGTTGGCATCAAGATGTTGTTCGTAAATATTCATGGGAATTCCGGATCGCTCTGACATCATAGGTTGGGTAGTTGGATTCTCTGCGCTTCGAGTTTAGCCAAGGCTGCCTCGTTCATGGTGATGGCCTTGCGAGCCTTCAGGTCCATTCTTAACGCCACGGCTTGCGCATTAACGCAGCATCTGCCCGTGCGCAGATTAAACATCAGATGGGCAAATGACTGCACCCGAGCGCCAACTTCAACAATGCCAGAAACCACTTGAAAAGCGTCCGCCGCCAGAAACATTTCTTCATAGCTGCGACGAAATTCTACCACTGCGCCACCTTCTTCCCCGCTGGCTTCGCTCTCGGGAAATACAGCACCCCACAGATGCGGCATAGAATCTGAGATTCGGCCCATGCAGTGATGGGGCACCAACAAGCCTTGCGCGCTGCATTCGTCGGGCTCAATCACGCCTGCACCAATCACTCGAAAACCTAGCGCGAGTGCCTCATCAAGCGTGAGGTTGTGCAGATCTAAATTGCGTTGAATCCCCCTTGGCCATGCATGGCCGATGTCTTCGGGGTTCACGCAACCCGCAAGTCCTTGCAGTCTTGCTACAATGCCTTGATCAGAAAATGTACAGAGCATGGAGCATACGACCACCCCACTGATCTCATTGCGAAGCTCAACCAACACCTGAAATTCTTCACCCGCCACAGCCGCAAAATACCCGCCCAATGGTGCTGCAATCCGAGACTCGGCCTGAAAACGAATATGTTGCCGCGCTATCCTTGCAGGCAAGCTTGGCACGCCCTCGCTGTCGATACAGCCATTGGCGAGTAAGCCAGACACCAGAGCTTGATAAAGCTTATGCTCACAAAAACGCACGTTGAGATGATCGTTTTCGTCACACTCCCAACGGTTAACGCTGCCTCGATAGGTCAGCTGCATAAAGAATCCTTATAACGTTCAGCAGGCGGTCATCGCGCGATGGCAGTCTACAGCAGCGCGGCTAAAGACCGGTGAGAAGAATGATAAAGACTGCAGGCACCACCACAAAGCGCATGAGGCGAGCCCACACCGAAAACCATATGGGGTTGGCGAAATTTAACTCATTTGCGCTGATGTCTTGCGCAAGCCGCCACGCCACAAAGGTTGCAATCAGCAGCCCCCCTACCGGCAACATCACCTGATTGGGCAGGTACTCTATCCAATAGTCTAGCGATTGCCCTGCCAAGCGCACTGGGCTCCAAGTACTGAAGGTCAGCGCGCTGATCACCGTGAATGGAAACAGAGTGCCAAACATAGCAAGCGTCGCTCGACGCCTAGTCAGTTGCCAGCGTTCCGCCACATAGCCAGTGACCGGCTCCGACAGGCCAACGATGGAGGTAATCGCGGCCACACAGAGCAACAAAAAAAATACCGCACCGACAACGGCTCCGCCGTCCATACGAGCAAAAGCGACAGGCAAGGTTTGAAAAATAAGGCCCGTGCCTGCCCCAACGTCCAGCCCGTTATGAAAAACCATGGGGAAAATAACCAAGCCGGCCAGCAACGCAACTGCCGTGTCAGCGGCGACGATGATCATTGCGGACTGGGCGATAGATATGGTCTTTGGCAGATAGGCCCCAAACATCATCATGCCGGCCATGGCGACACCAATAGAAAAAAATGCCTGGGCCAGTGCTGCAAGAAATGTCGAGCCGTCTACCTTTGAGAAGTCGGGCGTGAATAGGTAGTCGAGTGCTTGGGGCATACCCCCAGCGAACACATTGAACACCATGAGCAGCAGTAGCAGACCAAACAGCATAGGCATGAGTATTTTCACCGCACGCTCAATCCCTTGCTGAACACCCGCTGCAATAATCAACGCGGCGCTAAGCAGCGCGATGCTGCCCCAAAAAACCAGCGTAGGTGGGTCATCCAACAGCTCACTAAAAGTAAGCTGAGCTTGCGTCGCCGAAGACGCCAACATCTCTCCGGTCAGCGCTAGATAGAAGTAATAGAGTACCCAACCGGCGACCACAGCATAGGACATCAAAATGCCAAAGGCCGTGAGAATCGTCAGATTACCGACCCAAGACCATCGAACGCTGAGCCCAGATTCTTGTGCGACTGCGGCTATGGCAAATGGAGGTGAGCACTGAGCACGGCGGCCGAGCAAAAACTCCGCCATGAGAATTGGCACTCCAATGCCAAAAGCACACAGTAGGTAGATAAGAACAAAAGCCGAGCCGCCATTCTCACCGGTAACATAGGGGAAGCGCCAAATGTTGCCGAGCCCAACGGCGAACCCAATAGAAGCTAGAATAAATCCGCTTCTCGAGCCCCAAGCACTCCCCCCACTCGCCATCTAGCGGCCGTGAAATTCGGGTGCGCGTTTCTCAACAAACGCTTTGGCAGCGTTTTTGTGATCGTCGGTGGTAAAGCAGCGCGCCATACCGGCGGCTTCACGATCCAGTGCTTGGCTCAGCGTGCCGGTATAGGAGGCGTTCAAGTTGCCCTTCATATAACCCAGCGCCACAGTTGGCATAGCGGCAAGTTGTGCGGCAGTTTCACCTACCATGGCCTCATAGTCTTCGGCTTCTGCCACCTGATTAACCAGACCAAGTTCGAAAGCTTGTTGACCAGTGATCACCGGCGCCGTGAAGAGCAGTTCACGAGCTTTCGCTTGACCAACCAGATAGGGCAGAAAGTACGACACCCCGTAATCGCCAGACAATCCGACCTTCGCGAAGGCCGTTGTCAACTTAGCGCTGCTCAGGGCGACACGTAAGTCACAGGCGAGAGCCATGGAAAGTCCCGCACCGGCAGCGGCACCGGGCATAGCTGCCAGCGTGGGTTTGGCAATTTCATGCAATAGTTTGGATACTTCAAAACCACCGCGAAGACCTGCAATGCGCTCTTCCTGGCTGGGTGGCAAACCACCGCCAGCAGCGCTGGAAGCGAAACCTTTGACATCGCCGCCCGCGCAAAAGGCCCCGCCCGCACCGGTTAGTACGATACAGCGCACCTGAGGGTCTTGGGCGAGACGCGGCAACGCCTCCAACAGACTCTGAATCATCTCGCCGGTCATGGCGTTACGCGCGCCCGGTCGATTCATGGTTAATGTGGTGATCCCACCCTCATGCGACTCAATCAGTTGTTCCTGATCAGACATACAACCTCCTGCCATTTTTATTTTTCAGCTCGAAATGCTAACTCCGTGATCCACGCCTTGCCAGCACTAGCCTGGGGACATCACGCACCCAGATCCTGTGAGTCAGAGGTTTCGTCCCGACTGGTAAGCCAGTAGACCGCGCCACCTGAGACGATGAGTACCAAGGCCATCAGTCCTTCCAGCGGACGTTCCATCACCAGATAAACCAAGGTCCAGCATATGATCACCGCGTAAACCACCATGGGAATGGGGTACCAAGGCATGGTGAATGGCCTCGGTAGGTTTGGCTCGCGCCAACGTAATATCAAGACGCCCACTACGGTTAGCAGCGAGTTCAGCGCCAATATGGCGCCGGAAAACACAATGATTTGTTCAAAACCGGAGGTGACAATAAGCACCACGGTCAGAGAGATTTGAGCGATAACCGCCACCGCAGGTATGCCGCTTTTAGTCGTTTTGGCTAACACAGCAAACGTCTGAAAGTCCTCACCCATCACCTGTAAAGCCCGCGGCCCTGCCAACAACATCGCGCTGACGGTTGAGACCAACAATATGCCGAGCATGCCGCCCACCAATGCTGCTCCTGTTGAACCGAACGCGTAGTCGGCCACGACGTAGCCGATTTCTACTTTGCCCGCCATTGCTTCCATGGGGGCTACAGACAGGAACAGATAATGCAGAGCTAAGTAAAGTAGCGTCACCGCCGCAGTACCAATCATCAAGATGCGCGGCAAGTTTCGCGTTGGATTCTCAACTTCGCCGCTCAGGTAAGTCGCTGCATTCCATCCAGTATAGGCATAGTTCACATAGATCAATGCCACAGCAAAACCGCCTGAGCCTATGAGTGCTAGGTCCGAGGTCTCAGGCAGCCATGCAATCTCCTGCAGACTTTCGACCTGCCACCATGCAGCAGCCATGAAGGCGAGTATCAGCAGAATTTTGACGCCGGTAAACGCCTGCTGAAAAACACTAGACCCACTTCTGGCTCCCAGGTGCACTGCACCTACCGCCACCACCAACGCTACGCTGGTGATCACCACGGATAAATCGGGAAAGACCGACTTCAAGTATGTGCCCGCGGTTATCGCTGCCGCCGCGGTAGGCGCGGAAAAACCCACGGTGACCGATACCCAGCCCGAAACGAAGCCTGCTCCCGGGTGATAGATACGGCTAAGAAAATTGTATTCACCCCCAGAACGCGGCAATGCCGCGCCAAGTTCTGCGTAGCAAAGCGCGCCACAGAACGCGACGATGCCACCAATCAACCACAGCAATAAGATGATGCCGCCCTGCTGAATATCCAGCAATTGAAAACCAAGGCTGGTAAATACCCCGGTGCCGACCATATTCGCGATGACTAAGGTAATGGCAGTGCGCTGACTGAAAAACTGATTGGCTGGACTTGCAGTGCTCATGAACTCATTCGCTCTTTGCCGGCGGCAATCGCCACCGTTATTAACTTTCGCAATGGATCAACTGCCATAATTACACACCAACCGAGCTTCGAGCGAAGACTATGTCCACCCCATCTTCTCACACCCATTTCACGATTCGAGATGCGCGCAAACAGGACGAGCCAGAAATCCTGGCCCTGCTGCCCTATTTGACAGACTTTGATATTCCAGTCAGGCGAAATTCTGCAGACCTGTGGTCCGGGGACGCGGATCTTGCAAAGGCCATTTTATCGAACAGTGCACCCACCTCTTTTATCGATGTAGCGGAGCAAGACGACGGGACCGTGGCGGGCCTCATTATGGTGAGTCTTCGCGAGGAACTACTTAGCCACGCCCCCAGTGCGCACCTCGAGGCGATCGTCGTCGCTCCAAATGCTCGCGGCACCGGCCTCGGTAAACGCCTGATGACGCACTGCCAAGCCAAGGTTCGTCAGATGGGCGCCGCTTCACTCACCCTGCACGTGTTTGCGCGTAACGCGCGTGCGCGTGCGCTCTATGCGTCCGAAGGTTTCGACGAGGAGCTAATACGCGCCGTTAAATGGCTCGATTGACGGCCCTCAACTCAGCGCTAATCACTGCGATAATTACCCGGGCGCTTTTCAAAAAAGGCTTCAATTGCCTCGTGATGATCAGGCTCGGCATGACAGATCGCCTGATAGCCTGCCGACTTATCCAACAGTTCATCCAGCGACGCATTCTGACTCGCACGCATAAGCTGCTTGGTGAGCCGCACGGCATGCGGCGGATTGGCAGCAATGCCTGCGGCAAGAGCTTGCGCGCGTTCAACTAACACCTCGGGCTCCACAACCTCCGAAACAAGCCCCATATGCAAGGCCGCATCAGCTTTGACGGGTTCGCCCGCAAACGCCATCAGACACGCATTGGAGTAACCGACGACTCGAGGTAGGAACCAAGCACCGCCATCACCGGGAATAAGACCGAGCTTGGCGAAACTTTCGGCAAACATCGCATTGCGGCTTGCAATGCGAATATCGCACATGGTTGCAAGGTCGCAGCCCGCACCCACGGCTGGTCCGTTCACTGCCGCTATGATGGGTACATTTAGGCTGTAAATCGCCCGTGGAATCCGCTGGATACCCTTACGGTAAGCGTCAGCTTGATCCATAGGATCACCACTGAACATACCGGTGCGATCTCGCATATCTTTTACGTTACCGCCAGCGCAGAAGGCACTACCTTCGCCAGTAAGTACGACCGCACGGATGGCCATGTTGTCGTTGATCTCTCGGCAGACGTCGACAATGTCGTCAAATTGTTCCGGGCCAGTCAGCGCATTACGCGTCTCAGGGCTCGTCATGGTGAGCGTCAGTACGTGATTCGTCAGAGATCGATCTAAAAATGCCATGGGAACTCCATTGTTAGTGCACTAGGTTTCGCAGCGTCTGCCGCATGAAATGGTTTTGCCTCTGTTCGCCAAATAACGATGGTTAATGGCCGAAGGGACTACGGCGATAGCGAAGCATTTGGCCACTGCCAACGCCGCTATGCTGACCCGAGTCCAACGCAATCTGACCGTTTACCACCACCAGGTCGATGCCAGATGCTTCGGTTTTCGGCTCGTCGTACGTGGCTTCGTCAATCACATCGTCGGGGCGAAACAACAATAAATCTGCCCAGTAGCCGGGCTTTATTTCGCCGCGCTCGCCCAAGCCAAACGTCTTCGCCGACAGCGATGTCATGCGTCGCACTGCCTCAGACAGGGACAACACACCTCGTTCGCGCACGTAGTAGCCAAGCACCCGAGGGAATGTGCCGAACAGTCTTGGGTGCGGCTTGCCACGTAAATCCGGAATGCCGTCACTACCGACCATCATGTCTGCATGGGCCAAATTTGTTTCAACATCGGCTTCGTCGATGATGAAGTGAATGCACAAAGTGCGGTCACCCAGTGGAGCTGTGAGAATTTTGATGACCAGATCCGTCAGGGAGATATTCTCCTCGGCCGCAATGTCCACCAACATACGCCCCTCATACGCCCTGAAGGCCTTGCAACTGGCGATACGCACGACTTCTGCCAGTTCCTCACTCACCCGATCAAGATTGAAATACTCGATCATGCGACCGCTGCCTGCGGTGTAGGGATAAACGTCCAGAGTGACTGGCTGACCCTGGCTCAATGCCATGTCGACCCGCTGCAACGATTCGCGCACTTTTCCCCAGTTACCCTTGCCCGCTGCCTTGTGATGGGAGATATGTAAATGCACGCCACTGTCTCTGGCAATTTGTAGGCTCTCGTCTACAGCCTCCAACAAACGATCACCCTCGTTACGCATGTGTGTGGTGTACAGCGCATCGAAAGGTGCAGCCATCTTCGCCAGTTCCGTGACCTCTGCGGTATCACTGTAGCGACCCGGGCGATAAATCAAGCCGCTGGAAAAGCCGCAGGCGCCCTGCTCCATGGCGTGGGTTACATGCCGCTGCATCTCCTGAAGCTGTAGGTCACTGGGCGCACTCTTGCTGTCGCCCATCACCAAAGATCGGACGGTGTTATGGCCCACCAACATCATGTTGTTGATCGCAGGTTGCCGCGACAACGCGGCCGCATAGTAGCCATCAAGATCGGTGAACTCGCCTTCTAAGCCCGCCAAGATCCCCCCGCTAGCAGCGACAGAATCCTTGGTGGGATCAGCAGGGATCGCGGAAAATCCGCAATTACCACTCACCACAGTGGTAACGCCCTGTGACAACTTAAACTGCATGCCCGGGTGACGAAAAAAAGCGCCGTCGTCATGCGCATGCGTGTCAATTAAGCCCGGACACAAAACTGCTCCGTCGGCGATAATTTCGCGGCCACTTGGCGCAAGACCCTCGGTAAGCGTACCAACTTCGTTGATGCGGCCCTCGCGCACGCTGACGTCACCGATAAGCTCCTCGCCGCCGCTGCCATCTAATATCCGAACCTGCCTGAAAATCAGGTCATTCATCGCGCTCTCCTAATTAATACAGCGGCCCTAAAGACCGTAGCTGGCCGGTTCCGTACGCACCCATTCTCCAATGCGTTCACCAATCATAAAACAGGTGAGATTGGTGTTCGCTCTGGGCACCGAGGGCATGATCGAAGCATCTGCTACAACTAACTGTTCTAATCCGTGACAGCGGCCCATGGTGTCAACGACAGCCATGGGGTCCTCCGCCGGCCCCATCTTCGCCGTGCCGCAAGGGTGATAACCGGAACCTGAGAACTTGCGGCATAAGTGCTCTAAATCAGACAACTCGGTGCCGCGTGATGGGTCAGGAAAATTCACTGATTCGATCATCTCCGCCAACGCACCAAACCGGGTAAAGGCTAGTGCGTCGCGCATACAGCTGGCTAGGCGACTGGCATCACGAGGATCCTCACAGAATCGGTTTTGCACTCCTGGCGCGGTAAATGTCCCCGCATCGGCAAGGGTCAACTCGCCCCGTCCGTATTGATACTCCAGCACCGGCGCTAGCATGAAAGATGGCGGGCCGCCGGGCCTGCCCGCGAAGCTGATTTGCTCAATCTGTAGATCGTTGCGCTTATCCGAACCCTCCGCCGTATAACGAAGGATGGTTTGTATGATAGGTCGGTCAAAGTCAATCAATGACGGATCGCGAACTTCACAGACAACACCCAAGGCGGGATGATCACTAAGGTTTTGGCCAACCCCGGGCGCATCTTTAACCGTATCAACTCCCAGCTGAGCTAGCTGGCCCGTTGCACCAACGCCGGAGCGGAGCAAGATCGTTGGCGACATCAGTGCACCCGCGCAAAGAATCACCAGGCGGGCCGACACGTGACTCACTGTATCGCCGTCTGGCAGATGACTAGGCTGCACCTCAGCACCCGTACAGCGCCTACCCTCGAACAACAGCCGACGCACGGTGGTATCGGGACGGATATGCAAATTGCCCCGGATACGCGCAGGAGCGAGATACCCCACGGCCGCAGAAATGCGCAACCTGCCCAGTTTATTCATGGGCTGAGGGCCTGCCCCATAACCATTAGGATCATTAGCGTCCGCGCACTCTGGATAACCCAAGGCAGTGGCTGTATCCAAAAATGCCTGATGCTGCGGTTCCATCTCATTGTGGGGATAGCGGCGAATCGTAATGGGGCCACTATCACCGTGATAATCCTCGCTACCGAAATCGAGATCTCGCTCCAAGCGTTTGAAGGCTGGCAGCACGCAAGCCCAGTCCCAGCCAGCATTGCCCTTCTGTGCCCACTCATCGTAATCCTCAGGCATGCCGCGCAGGGCTATCGTGGTATTTACCGCTGAAGAACCGCCAACCACTTTGCCTCGGGGGAAGCGATCTTTCCGGCCTTGGGTTGGTTCATACTCGAAGCCCCAATCGTGGGCGGTGTAGGAGTTATTGTGGGAATTGACCAAATCATCGGGGGTATCAGCCAGCAGTGGATAGTCTGGCCCTGCTTCAACTAGGCAAACGCTCAAGTTAGGGTTCTCACTTACCCGTGTGGCGATGGCGCTGCCAGCACTGCCTGCGCCGATAATCAATACATCGAACGTATCTTCCTGCCTTGCGTCTTTCTGCATCGCGTCTGATTCCCTTCCAAAAACCACTGACTCCCCCATCGTGAGATTGAATCAAAGCCCTAAGGAGGATGATAGTCTTGCGCAAATCGATTTAGGCGAAAGTAGTGATCGAACTCGACGACATTTCCAGCCTAGTTTTATGTGGCGGTCAAGGCAGACGTTTTGCTCGCCGAGATAAACCCCTGGTGCCCTATGCGGGCGAGCTAGGCCTGTTACCCATGGTGGACTATGTCATCGACCGCCTGCCGCCAACGGCCGAGCTGCTGATCAGCGCTAACCGCAATATCGAGGACTACGCACAGCGCGGCAACGTTATTCAGGATTTGAAATCAGGACTCACCACGCAAGGTCCGCTGGTGGGAATTTACGCTGGCTTGGTCACCTGCTCAACGCCATGGCTACTGGTGTGTCCGGGAGATATGCCAGTGCTGTCCGATAAGTGGTACGCACCGTTACTCGAGGAGGTCGGCGGTGAGCACCGCTCTCGAGTGCTACACGATGGCGAGCGCCTGCAGTCATTGCTATGCCTAGTGCCCAGCGCCCTGGCAGAGGAGTTGGGCTCTTTCATCCGCTCAGGTGGCTATGCTGTCAGACAATGGCATACGCTTGCCGGAGCGATTGTATGCCCTGCAAACGAAGGCCCAGAGGCCTTCGTCAATATCAATAGCGAGGCAGATTTGGACAACTTATAGGCTATTCGCCCATCTGCGATTGCAGATAGTTCTCAAGCCCCGTTCTTTCAATCAGACCGAGTTGAGTTTCAAGCCATTCCACATGCTCTTCTTCTGAAATCAAAATACCTTTAAACAGATCACGACTGCCAAAGTCGCCGCAGGCTTCGCAGACTTTGATGGCGTCTCGCAAATCTGGTACTGCGATCATCTCCAGCGCCAAGTCGCACTCCAGCACCTCTTGCGCATTCTGGCCGATCATGAGTTTGCCAAGCCCTTGCAAATTGGGCAGCCCTTCAAGGAACAAGGTACGTTCGATGATGGAGTCGGCATGCTTCATTTCGTCTATCGATTCATGCATCTCCATCTTACCCATTTTCTTCAGGCCCCAGTCGTCAAGCATCTTGGCATGCAGGAAATACTGATTGATGGCGGTCAACTCGTTTTTTAGAACCTTGTTCAAGTGATCTAAGATTTTGCTGTCTAAACTTTTCATCTCAAGTGCCCCTGATTAACGCGCTGCTAACGTTGACGCAAAAGCCTCATGGGATCAAGAAAAAGATTGCATAAGTCATTGTTTTTAAACGATAATTAATATCATTAGTAGATCCAAGCAAGAGCATTATTGCTATCGAGAATGATTTGCATTTAGAATCCTAAGGGATCCAGTTTTGGACCTTGGTCTATGTACATCTGCCTGTGTCAAGCCGTTACCGATCACGACATTGAAGCTGCCGTACGCGCTGGCGCCCACACAATGCACGAGGTTCAACAGTCATTAGCCGTCAGCACCGGCTGTGGTACCTGCGCAAGTGCAGCCCAAATGGTTATCGATCAGACCCTCGCAAAAACTGCGCAGCCAACCGGCGATGCAAATTCTTCCGGTCTGCGACTACAAGATTTGACCAAGAGCGATATCAACGCCCTTGTCTATGCCGCCTAATAACACCCCTACTCTGCACTAGACTCAGCACTCAGCAGCCGCTCCTTGCAAACGCCATCAACATCGGCAGATGCTTTAGCAGGCAACGCATGTCCTTCGACTGTTTAGCCTAGGACTCTTCTGCTATGTTCCTAGCCACGGGACGAAGGCAAAGGATATGAATTCAAGACCGCCGGTAGATTACATAGAGCGCACTAAGGCACTGTATTCGAGCCTAGGCCACGACCCCTATCAATGGGTTGATAATCCTGGCCTAGCACCTTGGTCGCCACTCAAGAAACCGCTGAGTGAGAGTAAGCTCGGCGTTATCGCATCAGGTGGTATCTATCGGCATGGCCAAGTCGCCTTTCACCACAAAGACGATCTGTCCTACCGCAAAATCTCAACCCGGACACCCATAGAGCAGTTGCGTGTCACGCACTTTGCCTACGATGTGTCTGCAGCCCGGCAAGATCCCAACGCCGTCCTGCCGCTGAATGCCCTCAATCGGCTGGTAACGTCACGGCGCATTAAACAGCTCGCCGAAAATGCCCTGACTTTTATGGGTGGCATTTACTCCAATCGCAAGGTCGCGAATGTGCTAGCGCCGGCAATAGTCGCGGAACTGAAAAAAGAAGAGGTGGATCTGGCCATACTGATTCCTGTCTGACCCGTATGTCATCAGTCCGTTGGACTGATCGCTCGAGCACTTGAAGCAGAAGGCATTGCCACGGTAAGCCTGAGCAGCGCCCGCTCTATCACCCAGTCGGTTGGCGCACCAAGGGCAGTATATCTTGACTACCCACTTGGCCAGACTGCAGGCAGGGCTGGCGACTTGGCGGAACAATGCGCCGTGCTTGAGGCCGCGTGCAGTGCTTTCGAGACACTTGGTGAGCCCGGTGCTGTCCTAGATCTAGCCATACGCTGGGCCAAGGATGATGCTTGGAAAGATCGCGTTATGCGTCCTGAGCCTGCATCGATGGACGCGAATGGCCCGCAGTCACCAGATCCCCTCGCCGGAGACCAGCGTACGCCGCGCAGAGATACGCCCCAGTACCAGTCCCCGTTGGATGAACAAGCAGCAGATCCCAGTTGCCCAAGCTGTGTCTTTTTGGCCGAATCAATCTAAGCGGTTACGCCGGTTGACTCTCTTGCGAACTGCCCCCAGCGATGCCAGTTGCGACAGAATCATACCGGCCAACATCAGGGCGCAGCCCGTCAGCTGCCGCGTGTTCAGCAGTTCACCCAGCATCAAATAACCACCAATGGCGCCGAACACGGCCTCTAAACTCAAAATGATCCCCGCATGCACTGGATTGGCCTTCGCTTGAGCGACAATTTGCAGAGTGTAGGCGACTCCTACGGTAATAATCCCTGCGTAGATTAAAGTGGGTACTGCCGCGACTAACTGCGGCCAAGTCGTGGTTTCTCCCGCAAATACCATCGACGCTATGGCCCCTAGAGCCGCGCATACAACGAATTGACCGCAAGCGAGTTGGACGCCCGGCGCGTACTTAGTGAAGTGATCTATGGCGAGTATGTGCGCAGCCCAGATGCCTGCGCCAGCAAGCTGCAGCAGATCACCATAGCCCATTTCATACCGGTCATTCACGCCGAGCATAAACAAACCAGTCGCCGCAACAATACATCCCAGCCATGTGACCAAACCCGTCGCCATACCCAGCATTAAGCCGAATATCGGCACGAAGACCATATACATGCCGGTAATAAATCCAGCGTTCGAGGCGGTGGTATAAAGCAAGCCAACCTGCTGAAAAGACGAAGCAGCAAAGAGAATGGTGCCGAGCACACAAGAGGCATAAATCAGGTAACCGATACCCGGCCCCGCCGTTATCTCTTGTCGCTGGAGGTACCAAATGACTGGTAAAAGACTCAGCGCGCCAAGGACAAATCTTGCCCCAATAAAAGCGAAAGGTTCGAGATAGTTCATGCCCAATACCTGGGCCACAAAACCAAATCCCCAGATAGCCGCGGTCAGAAGCAACAGCAGATTTGCGATCATATGTGCGATCCATCGTCGCCTGACGATGCAGGCATTTCGGATTTAGGGTTTTGCTGCAGCCATACGCGCTGCCGAGCAATCAGCGGATGCGGCGCACTTGTGGTTTGCTGCGCCAATCACCCTTAGGGGACTCACAGTGGGCTGACGCGTAGTGTACCGAAATCGCCCGTCGGAATTCATCGGTGCGATTTCTCCCGGAGCCGTGAATCAACAGGGGATGAAACAGCAGTGTATCACCAGGCTGCATTTCAATATGCTGACGTCGCTCTAGATCAACGTCTTCGATACCGAAAAAACCGTGATTCAGATAATCCCAATCTGGTGTGCCGTGGGTTAACACGCCTTGCCGATGCGAACCGGGAATGACGGCTAAACACCCATTGGCTCGGCTAGTGGGCAACATGGCCGTCCAGCTCGCCACGATAGTAGATACTGGCCGCATACTGAAATAACGTATGTCTTGATGCAGCGGATGCTTACCGTCTACCCGCGGCGGTTTATTGAAAACGTTGCTGGTAAGACTGTAAATCTCGTCGCCAATCAGGCTCTGCACGCAGCGCACCAACTCCGGCAGGGCTGCGAAGCGATTCAAAACGTCATCATCTTCCAAACAAAACAACTTGTTTACCCCGTGCAACGCGCTTTCGGGCTCTATGGCACCCTTCACTACCATCACATCCCGCATGATTTTCATGGCACCACTGCAAGGATGCAGACCCGTAACGATGTCCAAAAATCGCTGATTCAGATCAGCCAATGTATCCGTTGGCACTAGCTCAGGCAGTAACAGATAACCCTCTTCGGTGTATTGTTGAAGCTGCATCTCACTCAGCACGACTCGTCTCCCTCCTCAGCCAGCCTGCTAATCTGATCGGATATCGGTTCTCTTGCAAGCTGGGGAATAGCGACAACAACCGCAGCAATCATGTTGGCTTTAAACCGCGAGGTTTAGGTAGCAGTAACTTGCCAACAAAAAAAGCCGCGATAAAAATCGCGGCTTTCGACTGCCCCCAGGCGGCTAACCGCCGAAATCGTCGAAGGCGATGTTCTCTGGCTCAACTCCAAGATCTTCCAACATGTTTTGGACGGCCTGAGCCATCGGCGGTGGCCCGCACATGTAGTATTCACAGTCTTCAGGATTAGGGTGATCCTTCAGATAGTTTTCCAGCACCACGCTGTGGATGAAACCCGTGTACCCATCCCAGTTATCCTCTTCCAAAGGATCTGAAAGAGCGACGTTAAACGAGAAATTTTCATTTTTAGCAGCAAGTTCCTCGAACTCTTCAATATAAAACATCTCCCTCAAAGAGCGCGCGCCATACCAATAACTCATCTTGGTCGTCGAGCCCTTGCGACGCAGCTCGTCAAAGATATGCGAGCGCAGTGGTGCCATGCCTGCGCCGCCTCCAATCCAGATCTTTTCCGCTGGCGTGTCCTTGACGAAAAAGTCACCGTAAGGGCCGAAAACCGTAATTTTATCGCCTTCTTTGAGGTTAGCCACATAAGAAGTCATTGCGCCGGGCGGAAGATGATCCATACGCGGCGGTGGTGGCGAGACGCGGATGTTGAACTTCAGAATACCGCGCTCTTCTGGATAGTTAGCCATCGAGTAAGCGCGTATCGTCGTCTCGTCGACATCTGACTTCAGGTCCCAAAAGTTGAATTTGTCCCAGTCCTCTCGATACTCCTCCTGAACATCGATTGAGGACCAGTCCATTTTGTAGGGCGGTATTTCTAACTGCACGTAGCCGCCAGCGCGGAAAGCAACATCGGCGCCTTCGGGCAACTTGAGATTCAGTTCCTTGATCATAGAAGCGACGTTTGGATTCGCAATTACCTCGCACTCCCATCGCTGCACGCCCAGCGCGTCGTCAGGCACCTCGATCTTCATATCCTGCTTTACAGCTACTTGGCAGGATAAACGCCAGTTATCGCCAATCTCGCCACGGTTAAAGTGACCCTCTTCTGTGGCTAAGATGCTTCCACCGCCATCAACGACGCGACACCGACATTGAGCGCAAGTGCCGCCGCCGCCACAGGCGCTGGCCAAAAATATGCCCTTGGACGCTAACGTACCCAGCAGCTTGCCTCCGGCCGGCACTTCTACGGACTTATCCGGATCGTCATTAATCAATATGGTTACATTGCCCGCACTAACGAGCCTAGATCGGGCAAATAGAATCACGCCAACCAGTGCCATTACGGTAACGGTGAACATGACAACGCCAAGCAAAACTGTCGAATCGAACATGCTGACTCCCAGCTAAATCAAATATCGATACCGCCAAAGGACATGAAGCACATGCTGATCAGTCCAACGGAAATAAAGGTTATGCCCAAACCCCTGAGCCCTTCCGGGACATCACTATATTTGAGCTTTTCCCGAACCCCAGCTAAGGCCGTAATGGCTAACGCCCAACCCACACCGGCACCAAGACCAAATACCACGCTTTCAGCGAACGTTTGATCTTGGTCGATCATCATCAAGGACGCGCCCAAAATAGCGCAATTCACGGTGATCAGTGGCAAAAACACGCCAAGGGCGTTGTACAGAACCGGGACATAGCGATCGAGGACCATTTCCAAGATCTGAACCATGGCAGCGATCACGCCAATATAGGAGAGCAGTCCCAGAAAACTCAGATCAACATTGGGAAAGCCCGCCCACGCCAACGCGCCCTCGCGCAGGAAAAGGTTAAAGATGAGATTATTCACTGGCACCGTGATGGCCAGTACCACGACAACCGCTACACCCAAGCCAAAGGCCGTGGAGATCTTTTTCGATATGGCGATAAAGGTACACATACCAAGGAAGAAGGTCAGCGCCATATTTTCGATGAATACGGCGCGAACAAAGATGCCCAGATAATGTTCCATCAGATGGCCTCCTTGTATTGGCCATTGGGAGCAATCTCATACTCGGGTTCTTCCACCTGGTCTGTCTTCCATGCGCGAATCGCCCAGATGAACAAGCCGATGATAAAGAACGCACTCGGTGCTAGCAGCAGCAGGCCGTTAGGCACGTACCAACCACCGTTAGCCACTGTCGGGATGATCTCAAAAGCCAGCAACGTCCCAGATCCCAGCGGCTCTCGAACCAGCGCGACACCAATCAAGATAACGCTATAGCCTAGGGCGTTGCCGAAACCATCGAGAGCCGACAACAAAGGGCCGTTT
>PYIJ01219968.1_pt1 | contig 20640 bp, 18 predicted proteins | sample 3578051 | NCBI WGS metagenome assembly PYIJ01 (sample SAMN08408021, study PRJNA431606) | Marine metagenome isolate SA_KN192-05_S13_5m, whole genome shotgun... | biome: marine; feature: oceanic pelagic zone; material: water; isolation source: surface water sample, 0.2-0.8 um fraction ... | reverse complement strand
TTTGGTGTGCAAACGCTTACTGGCTCTGGTAGCACAGAGGTCGTTAACTTGACAGACACAGTTACACTGTTAATAACAACCGGTGGATCACAGGCCTTTTCATTGGCAGATGGCGTTGAAGGACAGATCAAAATAATTTCAATGAAGACCAACGGCGGAAGTGGAATAGTAACGCCTGCAAACTTCGTAAACGGCACGAGAATAACATTTGATGATGTAGAGGACACAGTAACACTACTTTATCAATCAACTGGTTGGGTAGCCCTAGCACGTCAGAACGCAACGTTCTCATAAGGATAACGGATGAGATATAAAGAGATAGACATCAACATCAAGGCCATCCCAGACAAAGAGGACGAAGAATTATTGAATCAGTTGATGGGTGCCAAAGGCGCATCGGTATCAGACACTGACAGCAAAGCAGATAACACAGGAGAACCTAACAGCGACAACCCAGGCAAGGTTGCATCAGATGATCCAAACACTGTGCCAACAGTTTATCCACTACAACAAGAATTAGAATTGAAAAAACAAGAGGCAGGCAAGGATCTTGGGCAGTTCTCAAATATACAACAGGACGCCGACGAAAGGGCACCTGACGAAACTGCAAGGCAGGATCCACCGCTGGTCCAAGCGCCAGAGACAACAGACGGAGATCAGCCAGGTGTTCCAAAAGAAATGAAGAACAAAGAACCAAAGACAGAAAGTGAATTCATTAGAAGACTAAAGACATTATCTGGCCAAAATTAGGGAGCGTAGATGGCATTCAGAAAACTAGTAGGTTCATATAAAGATTATAACCTTAGCACACATATTATTGAAGATGGATATCTTGCAGTAGATGTCGATACCGGTAGCCTAAGAATAGGTGACGGATCCACTCCGGGAGGTACATTAATAGCATCGGCAGGAGGTGGTGGAGGAGGCTCTGCATCTGGACTAAAATTTGGAGATACTACTTCTTCTACTATTTCAATCGCAGATGGCGCCACTTTGAACCTTGTTGGTACAGGCGGTGTTACAGCAACAGTTAGTGGAGATACTTTAACAATAGACGGATCTGGAGTGTCGGGAGGCGGAGGTGCCAGTAGCCTAGGCGATCTAACAGCAATAGGATCAACTTTATCTTCACCAACAAACGCTGACTTGACTTTGAACAGCAGTAACGGAAACGTAGTTATTGAAGGTATAAGAATAGCAGGTACAACCATATCAACAGAGGATTCTACACCCGGAGTTGAAATAGCTGGCAACCTGATTCCAAGCCAAAACGGTGTTTTCACCTTAGGAAGCACAACCAGAAGATGGCAAACGGCATTCTTAGCGGCGGAAACAATTGATCTAGGCGGAGCAAAAATTTCATCAGACGGAACAGGAACAGTCTCTATCGCGGCCACAGGTGCGGTCTTGCCGGTAGGAAGCAAACTTAACGAAAACCCTATTTCTATATTAGGTGTAACTGGAAAAACCGCTGTAAGACCAGTACAAAATGTGAAAGTTTTTGTCAGTGACGGAAGCACCACTTTTACAGATGTGCAACTTTTAGAAAAAGACGGTGATCTAAACCTTGAATTCAATGCAACAGTTGAAACAATTCCAGTTTACACCGAAGCAGGACAGACTTTTACCCTAGCTGACGGAACTCCATTGAGTAATCAGGTCACTGATGTAACCCTATTCCAATTTTAAAAACACACAATAAATACACTTGTTGATAGGATATCCATCCGGTGACGGCAAGAAGGCCGGGGACAGTACGAGAACATTATGGCAGATAAAACACCGGTACGAGTAGTCTTTAACAGTTCAAACGTGGCCACTGGAATGGCCGAGTTCCAATCAGGTGAAACTGTACCCGTAGCAAACGGTGGAACTGGCCTAAGTTCAATAGGATCAGCAGGACAAGTCCTAAGAACCAACGCGGCAGGCAATGCCCTAGAATTTGCAACACTTGAAGATCTAGCAGATATTATATCAGTAGGATCTACATTAACAGCACCGTCAAACGCTGATTTCAACATTACCACAGCCGGCACTGGAAATATAGTGCTTAATGATTTAAGCATCAGCGATAACACCCTTTCAACTAATAGATCCAACGATGATCTTAACATCAACGCCAGTGGCACAGGAACCGTCGTACTTGAGAACCTTAAAATAGGTACTAGTGGATCGACCGTAACAACAATATTAGATGAGGACAACATGTCATCTAATAGTGCGACATCTCTAGCGACACAACAGTCAATAAAGGCTTACGTGGATTCAGAAGTTGGCAGTGTAAGCACAACCGCTATCAGCCAACTTAATAGTAATGTCACGGTTGCAGATGCAGGCTCAGGCACAATTACAGTTACGGTAGATGGATCTACAATTGGTGATTTTACAGCATCAGGATTACAACTAGGAGGCTCTGGAGCAAGAGTGACGACTGTGTTAGATGAAGACGGATTCGGCACAAACAGTGATACTGCATTAGCAACACAGCAGAGTATCAAAGCATATGTGGATTCACAGCTCACTGCACAGGACTTAGACTTTGCCACTGATGATTCAACCGCCCTAAACATAGACCTTGATAGTGAAACTTTACAAGTTTCGGGAGGAGCAAACATCACAACAAGTGGTTCCAATAACACTATCACAATAGCATTAGATACAACGCTCACAGGACTATCATCTGTTACATCAACAGCATTGGTCACGAACAATATTAGTTCGTCTGATTCTACAGCAGTGAGAATAGACGACGCACTTAATGTTGACGGTGCGTTAGACGTTGGCGCAGGATTTACAATAAGCAACGGCCAGTCGATCACGTCAATACTAGACGAAGATGCCATGGGATCAAATAGTGCAAACGCATTGGCTACACAACAGTCAATCAAAGCATATGTAGATACGCAAGATGCCAACATAGCATCAGACACTTTAACATTTACAAATAAAACATTCGATGTTGAAGGAACAGGAAATAGTATTTCAAATATCGATGTGGCAGATTTCAAAGCATCAGCTATAGTATTAGAATCAGAAGGCATTGGATCAAATGACAACGATACCACTTTGCCTACATCAGCCGCTGTAAAAGATTATGTTGACACACAGATCACAGCAGAAGATCTTGATATCACAGCAGATGACTCGACTGCGATATCGATAGACCTAGATTCAGAAGTATTACACTTCGCAGGAGGTAATGGAATAAGCACATCTGTTAGTGAAAATACAGTAACAACAGCAATAGACACTGGCACAGTTGTAACCTTAACAGATTCGCAGACATTAACAAATAAAGTTTTAACCAATCCAACTATAAACGCATTCAGTGGTACAGGCAACGGCAGTATCACAGGAACATTAAGCATAGACAACACAACCACTAGTGATTCACTTTTAATCACAAGTACGGAAGACTCAAATTCTGCCGGTCCTGTCATTACATTGAAGAGAAACAGCGGTAGTCCTGCTGACGCAGACTACCTAGGTAGAGTAAATTTCAAAGGCGAGAATGATGCTGACCAGGCAGTAACCTATGCTAGAATATCAGGAAAAATACTAGATGCATCTGATGGTTCAGAAGATGGCGCCATAGAATTTAACACCATAAAAGCAGGGTCAAGCACTATATCTGCCAGACTTGCCAGCGACGAACTTAAACTTTTAAATGGCACAACATTAGATGTTGACGGAGCAGGAACATTTGCTGGATCTGTGACTGCAACTAGCATTGTGACAAATGATATTGTTTCTAATGGATCTAATGCAGAATTGACAATTGCTTCGTCAGGCACAGGTGACACAATTGTTGACGCAGGCGGCGATATCATACTTGACGCTGACAACGCCGATGTAATTTTGAAAGATGGTGGCACAGAATTTGGAAGATTGAGTAGAGTATCGTCAGATCTTGTGGTTAAATCTGCAACAAACAATAAAGACATTGTATTCAAAGGTGTGGATGACTCATCAACCATCACAGCACTAACGCTTGACATGAGTGAGGCAGGTGCCGCTACATTCAATGATATTGTAGTGTTAGGCACTAATAAAGAATTACGTTTCGTCGATACAAATGAGTCAATTAAATCTGATGGTTCAAAATTAATAGTAAAATCAGGTGGAACTACATTCAACCTACCAACAGCAGACGGGTCAGCCGGACAGGCATTAGTCACTGATGGAGCAGGAACACTATCTTTCGACACAGTAGCGACGACAATATCCGATGACACATTGGCCACTGTTCGAAATAACAAATCTTTAAGCACAGCGGCAAGAACAATAGACAGCATAAATGCAACATTCATTGACAGTGCTTTCTACTTCGTAGTCCATAATGATCTTGTAAATGAGGTCATTAGTGCAGAAATGTTATCTATCACTAATAATGATTCAGCATCGTTCTTAGGAAGCAGAAGGGGAATAGAGTCAGCAGGCGGTAGCAATATTCCAACTTTAACAACTGATGTCACCAACGGTCAATTCCGACTAAGAGCAACGGGCACATCAGCCGATTGCAAAGCAAGTTTCTACAAAGTTGCGGTGTCATCAACCACAACAGATGCCACAAGAGGCAACACTGTGACAACCAGTAACACAGACGTCGATAGTGCCTCCGAATCAATTGACACATTCGCTCATGCAACATTCAGAGGTGCAAAATACTTTATCAGTGTTGACAACGATAGCAAAACAGAGATGGATGTGGTTGAAGCACTTGTTGTACACAATGGATCAAATGCCTTTATAACATCATATGGCCACACTAGATCAGGATCTAATGCGTTGATCACATTGACAGCCGCGATATCGGGTGACAATGTTGTTGTCAGTGCGGCAGGGCTTGAGCCAAACCTAAATTTAACAATACATAAAATTCTATTAAAGGATAATATGACAGCTCAAAGTAATGCAAATCAAAAAGCATTCGCGGCAGTCACCACTAGTTCTACTGCAACGGCAATTGACCTAATGGATCTTGACGAAGCAAATGGTGCTGTATACTTTATTGTAGGTGCAAATAGCACGGAAAACGCATTCAGCATACAAGAGGTATACACTGCGGCCACACCGGGTGTCCCGGCGGTTGCGAATGGTCCATTTGTGTCCACAAAAGGCACAACACAGCTTGAATTCACAGCCGCATTTGACACAGCAAGTGAAAACAGCCTTGAGCTATTTGCGTCAAGTACATCAGGCGGTAGCACCACAGTTTCGGGCTACAGAATATCTGCACTAGCTGGCTAAATAACACTATAACAACAATCATGCGGGAGATATGGAACCATGACAACAAGAAACTTTAGAGTAAACAACGGACTTGAAGTAGGTGATATTGTAATATCAGCTTCAGCCAACACAATCACAGGCGGAGCAACGGCGGCTCCAAGTGCTGATGGGCAGTTCGCAAACAAGAAATACGTAGACGATTCGATAGCGGCTATTTCAACTGCGGCTATTTCACAACTTAACTCAAACGTAACTGTTACCGACTCAGGAACAGGTAAAATTGAGATCACAGCAGACGGCACAGAAGTGGCGGACTTTGCAGTAGCGGCAACAACAATCACCGCCACAGGGGCAATTAACCTTACAGCAGGTTCAGACGTAGTCATACCGGCCGATGTTGGAATCACATTTGGTTCTGGTGAAAAAATTGAGGGTGATAATACAGACCTTACAGTAACATCAGGAGCAAAAATTAATTTAACAGCAACATCAGACGTACACATTCCAAATAATGTAGGAATTGTGTTCGGTGATGCAGGTGAGAAAATTGAAGGTGATGGTACTGACTTAACTATAACGTCGTCAGGTGCACTTAACATTAACAACACAGGTACATGTACAGTGTCCGGTGCGTTGACTGTTACAGGTGACCTAACAGTAAATGGTACGACTTCAACAGTAAACTCAGTAAACACTACTATAGCAGATAACCTTATTGAACTACAATCAGGAATCTCAGCAGGAAGTAACGATTCGGGTATCATCATCGAAAGAGGAACAACAGGAAACAACGCGGCAATCATCTGGGATGAGTCAGCAGACAAGTTCACGATGGGTACGACAACAGCGACAGCCGCTGACAAATCAGGCGGTATATCAGTATCTGTTGCAACATTAGTTGCCAACCTAGAAGGTACAGCAACAGCGGCACAGTATTCTGACGTAGCTGAAAGATTTGCATCTGACTCTGCATATGCACCAGGAACAGTTGTAGCATTAGGTGGCGCTGAAGAGATAACACAGGTAAATGAAGAAGCATCAGACGAAGTGTTTGGTGTTGTTTCTAGCCTAGAACAAGCGGCATTTAAAATGAACGACGGAGCAGGTAATAACGATACTCACCCATATATTGCAATGACTGGAAGAGTAAATGTAAAAGTCATTGGTCAAGTAAACAAAGGTGACAGACTTATTTCTGCATCGGTACCAGGATATGCTAGATCGGCTACAAAAGCTGAATGTACGGCGTTCAACGTTATTGGTAGAGCATTGACTAGTAAATCAACAGCAGGACAAGGTTCAGTATTAGCGGCAGTAAGAGTAAGCCACTAGTAAATACTCATACTTTTTAGTAGAATCAAAAAGGCGGCTTTCGAGTCGCCTTTTTTTTTAGACAATCAAATCTAGTATAGTTTGTAACTTGCCTTTAATACTTTTATTATTCAGTGTATTTTTCAAACCCATGTGTAAGTTCTTTGGCCAACACTCAAAAGCGGTCCAACAGTAGCCCGAATGTTCTTCGTTGAGCTTAGGAATAAATTCAGATTCTATTGCTATAAGGTATGTATGAAAGAAAAACTTTTGATCATTAGACGTAAACATTTCTAAAGGTATTACTTTTTTGAATTTAGGTAAACTACCGGTCTCTTCTTCGATTTCTCGTTTAAGTCCTTCGAAAGCAGACTCCGTAAATTTAGATTTACCGCCGACCAATCCCCACATTCCTTGTGTTTTCTTATCAGTTCTCTGTAGAAATAGAAAACGTTTAGTGCTTGTTGAATAGAACAATGCTCCGGAACAGACTATATTTTCTTTCATAAGTTATTATAGCAATTATGGCGTCTGGGCGTCAATTGATGAATTGTATCCTGTATCGCCGCCGCCGTCAAGCACTATGCTCCAATTACCTTGAGTATAGACACCTTCATATGATTTGACCCATTCTGTACCATTGAATCTGTACTGAATACCTGTGTTTTGATTAGTGACGTAGTGTTGTGTGCTATCAGGATTACTTGCATCAAAGGCAACGTTCCATTTAGTTGTTGTGCTGTTGTATTCTATAATATCTCCAACACTAGCTACAAGTGAGCCCCAAGTGGCACTTTGGAAACTTGCTGTGCTATCTCCAACATCATTAATGACCAAATATCTGTCACCATTTGCAGGTGTTCCCGGATCAAATGTTGCAGGGTTGATTATTTTTTTCACCGCAGTCAGTGTGTTGCTTGGGATAGTGTCTTCATCTATTGTGTATAACAATATTGTGTCATCCAAGGTGGTCGTTGCTATAGTTCCTATGATTTCATTGCCGTTCGGTTGAGTTAAACGAATTTGCGAAGTACCGTTTATTACTTTGCCGTACTGGTCTATTAACACTTTCCAGTTAACTGCTGGACCAAAAGTTTCAAAAGGATCAAAGTTGTTTGGTTCATTAGCACCTGTATGGAAACCGTCCCCACCTGATTTGACATTGACCCCTGTGGTCCCTAAGAGGCGTAATTGGTTTCCTGTGACAAGTAATCCAAAGTTATTTGGTGTAATGAAACTTTGTGATATTAATGGACCACTAATCAATCCTTTAGCAAAACCACCTTCGTCATCATACATGCTCATTATAATTTTTTGCACAACTCCTAGTTTTTTAACTTTGACTGGTGGTGATAACCAAATTGGCATACTAAAATTCATTGTGGCTACATCAATCTCGGAGTCAGCGCCTACAGGAATTGTTCTCGAACTAAATGTGATATTACCCAACTCAACATAACTTAAACTTGTCCAGTCTATGTAATTGTCTGTTTTTTGAATTTCAAAATCCGGATTGAACAAATACAAAATTTGTTCCATAATTTGTAGTTTTTGATCTGTGTTTGATGAAAAAATATCCGCCGTAACTTCCAATCTAAAAGGCGACGGCATTACTTTTTCAACCGTATACCCGGCACCTAGTTGGTTGGTGTAGTTGCCATCGGAATCTACGTCCCTTTCTCGTAAGTGTTGTTTTTCAACATAAAAAGGATTTTGCATTCTTTCCCTGTCATAGTTTAATTCCCTCACATAACATGCAATTTTTGGTGCATAATTAAGTGCATTTTCACTATTATTTTTGATAATATTTGCGACCTGTCTTGTTGGATCACCATAAACTACAGGTACAGCTCGTAATGCAATTGATCCACCTTTTCCTCTGCCCGTCTCCACAGAGAAGTTACTTAATATCCTTATAAATTGGGTAAGAAATTTCCTAACCTGTCCTTCGTAAAAATGTAGCATTAGTTGTCAGCCTTTGGTTTGAGTGCTTCAGTTAATGACTGCCTCTGTTTCACTGTAAGTCCATTAATTGTAGATTCAGTTGTGTTGTTAACAAATCCTGTCTTATAATTTAACCTTGAGTCGTTGTTTGTCATGTTGATTCTGACACTATCCTCAATTTTAACCCATCTATTTCCGTCATAACGGAATAGCCTATTTGGCAAATAATCTGTCCTTAAGAAATAATCGCCTTGATCGACACCGCTAGTTGGGAAAGTGATACCAAATCCTGCTGGATTTCCATTAGGTGCAACTCCATCTCCATCTAAATAAAATCCATAGTGTGAACTTGCTGGAGTATCTATTGTTGCATTTACAGTGTTATCACTGCTGGCTCTTTGTTCTTCAGTGTTCACATTTTCAGTTCTTATGTTACCTCTTTCATCAATAGGCGCAACGTAAAATTGTTTGTAGTTGAATCCTGATTTTGGAGCATCAGCTTCTGCCTGTGCTACAATTTGGTCATTAATTGTTTTTTCTCTATTGAATGTAGACATGTAACTAGCAACAGAGTTTTCGGTTGTTGCATCACCTAAAATATCTCTAAACTCTTGTGAATCAACTAGAGTTTTCATTTTCAATCTTAGTAGGTGTGGCCACCATGTCTGCGAAAATCCTTCTGCCGCTCTGTTCACATCTTCCACGACATAGTATCTTTTCAACGCTATAGGTATACTTTCATCTAAAGAATAATCTTCTTTCATATGTGGGAACTCAATAACATCTCCACCCATAGGTTTTCTTCCAATTCTCTCTACAATGTCGTTTAAATGCACTGTGATGAACAATGTGTCATTCTGTAAGAACATACCAAACTGTGATAGATTGAAATCAACGTCCTGTACATTGTATATGCCTCTTACCACGTAGATATCACTAGAATATTTTCTGTCTCTATTTTCTAAAAATAGTAGATCCTGGATTGTTCTTTCATTCAAACTGTCTCCAGAATACTGTGGTAGGGTAGGACTAGCGGCACCGTCCTTGTTTGTGTCTCCTTGATCGTATGGACCTAGGTACTTGTGAAAATGTAAATCTGTTCCGCCGACCGTGAACATCTCCTTGATGTTACGATCGAAGAATTTGTAATCATTGCCTTTTTCAGGCTTGAAAATGGATAATCTTGGCATATCACACATATTTATTGCATAGGCAAAGGCAATAAATATGAGTATGTCAGAACTACAAACAGGACAACAAGAGATATTTGATTACGTCAAAAACAACCTCGGTGAGGGCATGATTGACGTTGAATTAGACCCAAAACACTATCAAACGGCACTGGAAAGAGCTATCAACAAATTTAGGCAGAGGTCGTCTAATGCCGTTGAGGAATCATATGCATTTTTAGAATTAAAGAAAGATCAAAATTCATACATCTTACCTGACGAAATTATAAACGTAAGAAGTCTTCACAGAAGAACAGTTGGTTCTCGAACCGAAGGCGGAGAGGGCGGAACACTCTTTGAGCCTTTCAATCTAGCATACACAAACACATATCTACTGAGAGCAGGAGCAACAGGGGGACTGGCAACTTACTATGCTTTTGCATCATATCAGGAACTAATAGGAAAACTTTTTGGAAGTTTTATACAGTTCCATTTCGATGTTGCAACTAAAAAATTAACTATAACACAAAGACCTAGGGCAGACAACGAAACTGTGCTTATGCACACAGACAACTTCCGGCCTGATATAACGCTTTTCAAAGACATCTACGCTAAACCGTGGATTAGAGACTACACACTGGCAGTATCAAAAGTTATGCTGGGCGAAGCAAGAGGTAAGTTTTCTACTATAGCAAGTCCGCAGGGCGGCACAACGCTTAACGGATCTGAATTAAAAACACAGGGTCAAGCGGAAATGGAAAAACTAGAAGCGGATATTGGCAACTACGCTGAAGGTGGTACACCTCACAGTTTTGTTATTGGTTAATTATTAATCATATATTTTTAAATAAGTTTGTCATGACAGATCCACGATATAAAAGATATAAAGATTGCAGTCTAGAGGACCTTGAAGACATAGTAACCGATCTTGAAAACATGTCTATCAGTGCTTTGAAAAATAAAAAATTAGGCATTAGAAAAACAATCCTGGGTGCGGTAAAAGAAGCAAAATTAGTCATTGAAAAACGCTTGAAAAAATAGTATAATAAGAAATGTTGATAGGAATTGTAGGACTTATAGGGTCCGGTAAAGACACGGTGTCTGATAGACTCGTTGAGAAACACGGTTACATTAAAGATAGTTTTGCTAGGAGTTTGAAAGACGCAGTAGCATCAATGTTCAATTGGGACAGAGACATGCTCGAAGGCGATACCGAATCTAGTCGACACTGGCGAGAACAACCAGACAGATTCTGGAGTGAGAAATTTGGAAAGCCTGTCACGCCAAGGTGGGTCTTACAATATTTCGGCACCGAAGTGATGCGAGGGCAAATGTATGATGCAATATGGGTAGACAGTTGCATGGGACGATACAAAGGTCTTAACACAGTGATAGCGGACACGAGATTCCCTAATGAGGTCAAAGAAATACGTAAACAAGGTGGTAAGATCATACGTGTGAAAAGAGGACCAGACCCAGAATGGTTTATAAATTACATAGAGGGCAACATAGAGCCCAAAGGCATACACTCATCAGAATACGCATGGGCTAAAGAAGAGTTTGATTATGTCATTGAGAACAGCGGTAATCTAGACAGTCTATACTCTAAAATAGATGAACTAATTGTCAGCAACAAGATCACCCATTCTCCAGCCGAGACGTCTGACCCCTTGCAACCGTTGGCAATTGGCGCAAATAGTTTTTAGATTATGACTAGTTGTATTACGCATATTACCGTCCACGAAAAATACATCTAGTTGAGCTTGACTGACAGCTTTAAATCCGCATAGCTCACATTTTTTACTTTTTTTGTAACCAGACCTCTGAAGAGGAGTGACCCCTCCTATTTTCTTTCCTGTTTTTTTCCTTATGCAAGTATCACAGAGACTACGCCAATAAACCTTACCGTACCGCTTGTAAGCGTATGCTCTAGGCTTTGACTTACAGGATTTACACAATGGTCTGTCTTTGTACCGCATAATTGTATTTACGTTCCCTATATAGGCACCTCGAAAATGGTAAATTATGTCAACAAAACCGTATGATTGAATAAATAACTCTAGTATACGTACAACTTGCAAGGAGAACACGTAAAATGGCAAATTTGACATCACCAGGAGTAGAGGTTTCGGTAATAAACGAGAGCTTTTATGTACCATCAGATGCGGGTACAACACCACTATTCATCGTAGCATCATCACAGGATAAACAAAATGGAGCAGGCGACGGAACGGCATCAGGAACTACAACTGCAAACGCCAACACTGCTTTTTTAATATCGTCACAGAGAGAATTAACAGAAACTTTTGGAGATCCAAAATTTTACACAGACGCATCAGGAAATCCATTACACGGAAATGAATTAAATGAATTTGGCCTACAAGCGGCATACAGTTTCCTAGGAGTAGCCAACAGAGCATTCGTACTTAGAGCAAATGTAAACACTGCAGAATTGGTTGGAAGTGCGTCTAGACCTACAGCAAGACCTAACGATGGCACATACTGGTTTGACCTTGCATCAAGCGTTTATGGTTTATTCGAGTGGTCACAAACTGATCAAAAATTTACAGCAGTAACACCAACACTTATCACTGCATTGACTGATCTAGTTGGTGGTGTGTCAACAGGAATACCAAAGACTTCAGTGGGTGTAACTGGCGACTACGCAATTAACACAACACATGTTTCTAACAAAATTTACAAAAAGACTGCAAGTAACACGTGGGTAGTACTAGGATCTACTGACTGGCATGAATCTTTACCGGTTATTACAGTAGCGTCAGGTACATCAGTTACAACTAAAAACATGCAGATAAACGGAATCACTATCACATCAGGTGGTACAGCATTATCAGATGTAGCAACAGCAATTGGTTCAAACGTTACTAACGTGTCAGCAAGTGTAAATTCAATTACAGGTGACTTAGAAATCTTCCACAATGGTAAGGCTTTAGGTGACTCTGCCGCAGGTACAAACACAATCAGATTCGAAGAAGGAAATGGTTTATTAGCGGAACTTGGAATCACAGCAGGCATATACAACGGTGTGAAATTTTTACAAGACAAACACACTAACAGACCAACATGGGACAACGCGACATCAAGTGAAGACAGACCTAACGGATCAGTTTGGTTCAAGACGACTTCAGCAAACTCTGGAGCAAATCTTGTGGCTAAACTTTACTCAACATCGAGCGGTAGTTTTTCACAAGTTGCTAGTCCACTGCATAGCACTCACCATCAAGCGATCTTTAATTTAGATCCAGCAGGTGGAGGAGCAAACTTATCAGTAGGTGACCTATATGTACAGTTCAACATTACTGAGGAGTCAATTACAGCGGCAGATGCAACTGATTCAACTCCGAATGTTGGTAACTTCCAATTCTTTAGATACGAAGGTGGAACAACAAAAGTTACAAGTAACAGCACAGCACCAACTTTCACAAGTTCAGAAACTTTCACTATCAGTGAATCAAGAAAGAACCAAGAAGCAATGAGCACCCCGGTCACTATCACATTAGGTGGCACAGGCGCAGACGACTTTGTGGCGGCTGTAAATGCTAAAGTTGACCCAGATGCGGCGGCTACGACAACAACTAAGTTGATCAATATCAAGGCATCGAAACTTACAACAGGTGAGATTGTTATCGAACACTTACTTGGCGGTGAGATTAGAATGTTCGATGGCGAGTTAGGAACACCACTAGCGGATGCAGGATTCAGTCAGACAACAGCACACGCTTATGGAAGTTTCACAGCGAATAGTTCGACTTTGCTTGACAACTTGTATGATATTCCAACAGGTGCAACAATCGACTCTAGTGCAAACACAGGTATATTGGCATCTAACTGGAAGAGATTAAGCTACACTGCATCATTAAGTGAACCAACTAATGAGCCAGCAGACGGTACATTATGGTACCACACTGCAATCGATGAGGCAGACATCTTGGTGCACAACGGAACAACTTTTATTGGATATCTAAATGCTTACAGCAACACAGATCCAAATGGTCCGCAGTTCAGTGCAACAGCACCGACTACACAATCAGATGGTACTGCACTTGTTAATAACGACTTATGGATTGACACTAGTGACTTAGAAAACTATCCAAAGATTTACAGATACAACACAGCGGCAACATTAAGTTCTACAAACACAGCTAACCAAGTGGCAGTAACAACCACTGGAGCGGCATTTGAACTACTTGATAAAACAGACCAAACTACAGAGGATGGAATTGTTTTTGCAGACGCTAGATTACACACATCAAGTGAGAAAGCAGATTCACTTGAAACTGGTGGCGCTGGAGATTCTAGTAGCATCAAAGATTTATTGAGTGATAACTTCTTAGATCCAGATGCACCCGATCCGGCAAATTTCCCACAAGGTATCTTGCTTTGGAACACAAGAAGATCTGGTTACAATGTCAAAGAATACAAGAACAACTACATTAACACTACAAAATATCCAGGAAGCGGATCAGCTGGTTTAGGTAACATCAGACAAAGTAACGAGTCTGTGGCTACTTACTTCCCAGACAGATGGGTAACGAAATCAATAAACAACGCAGACGGATCTGGATCTTTTGGTAGAAAAGCACAGAGAAAAGTTATAGTTGAACAATTGAAATCAGAGATCGACACTAACCAAGCAATCAGAGAAGACCAAAGAGGCTTCAATGTAATTGCTACACCAGGTTATCCAGAATTGATTGCAAACATGATTAACTTAAACACAGACAGAAACAACACAGCATTTGTTGTTGGAGACACACCTTTAAGATTAGAAGGCACTGCAACAGCAATAACAAATTATGCGAACAATACAGCTGGTGCACTTGACAACGGTGAAGACGGCCTAGTAAGTTCAAGTGATTTCCTAGGTGTGTTTTATCCGTCTGGACAAACAACAGACAACACAGGTAAGTCAATTGTTGTTCCACCTTCACACATGATGTTGAGGGTATTGGCAAATAACGATAATATAGCTTTCCCATGGTTTGCACCATCAGGAACTAGAAGAGGCGTTGTTGACAATGTTACGGCAGTTGGTCACATAGATCAATCAACAGGAGAATTCCAAACAATATCTGTGACGGAGTCAGTGAGAGATTCAATGCACGAAGTAAAAATAAACCCAATAACATTCTTCAGCGGAGCAGGTATTGTTAACTTTGGAAACTTAACCAAAACAACGGCAAGTTCAGCTTTAGATAGAATAAACGTTGCAAGACTAACAGTGTTCCTAAGAACACAACTAGACGCAATCGCTAAACCGTTTATTTTTGAACCTAATGATGAATTGACTAGGAATGAAATCAAACAAGCGGTTGAGTCATTCTTGTTAGAGCTGACAGGTCAGAGAGCATTATTTGACTTCTTAGTGGTTTGTGATGAGACAAACAACACACCTACGAGGATTGACAGAAATGAACTGTACGTGGATATAGCAATTGAACCAATCAAATCAGTTGAGTTTATCTACATACCGTTAAGAATCAAAAACACAGGAGAAATTGCAAAGTTAGGGAACTAATTTTGAATAAATAGGAGAAAAAGATGGCAATATCAACTTTATCAAAATTCACAGTACCTTTAGCAAACGATCAAAGTTCCGCATCACAAGGCTTATTGATGCCAAAACTACAATATCGTTTTAGAGCGATACTGGAAAATTTTGGAGTATCAACACCGAGATCAGAACTTACAAAACAAATAATCGACATATCAAGACCAAGCGTTACTTTTGACCAAGTAACACTTGATGTTTACAACTCAAAAGTTTATGTTGCTGGTAAACACACTTGGGAAACAATTACGATCAACCTAAGAGATGATGTAAACAACTCAGTTTCTAAACTGGTTGGTGAACAGATTCAAAAACAATTTGATTTCTTTGAACAAAGTTCGGCGGCGTCGGGTATCGACTACAAATTCACTACAAGGATTGAAATGTTAGACGGTGGTAACGGTTCAAGCACACCAAATGTATTAGACACATTTGAACTTTATGGTGCATACATTGAAAACGTCAACTACAATACACTAGCATACAACACATCAGATCCAGTAACTATTTCACTAACAGTGAGATATGACAACGCAGTACAGACACCACAAGGCACAGGACTAGGTACAGCGGTGGCTAGAACAATCGGTACATTAAGTACTGGTGGTGGACAGTAATACACAAGATTAAGTTAGCAATTATACGGAAAAAGCGTCTTTATAGACGCTTTTTTTGTGACTATAAATAACACTATGCCGAGAATCAACGACTACTTACAGGGTTTCCAAGACGGTCTTCCAGGAATGAAAGACTACCAACACGCATCAAGATTGTACATTGACGACAATTTCAAGTTGATGCCAAAACAGAAATTTCTTTTTCATGTTGTTTTCAACACAGACGAGAACTTATTTGTCAACGGCTTCGAGCCACATGAAAAGCTTCAATTGAATATGTTGGTCAAGGCCTGCGACCTACCCAAGTATGACATGAGTTACGAAGAGAAAGTGCAGTACAACAAGAAGATGTACGCCGCAACACGAATTGCATATGAACCAGTAAACATAACTTTCCACGATGATCACGCAGACACTGTCAACGCATTCTGGAAGAAATACTACGAGTACAACATAGCAGACCCAGTAGGTATGAACACTGATGCGAGAATCACGCCAACAAAAGATGATTACTACGATGCAATCGACAGACGAGTAACAAATAAATTTGGTATGGACACTCCTAGAATAAAAAGGAATCCATATCTGAGAGGCGTAGAAATATTTGTTCTACATAAAAAAAGATTTACGTCCATGACCTTGGTCAATCCTGTGATAGGTAGTTTTTCTCATGATAATCTAGACCAAGCAGATGGGGCTGGTGTAATGAACAACACCATGCAAATATTATATGAGACCGTGATATACAAAGCGGGTATAATCAACAGGAATTCGGTGCCAGGTTTTGCAACAATCAATTATGACAATTCTCCTAGTCCTTTAACTGTGCTTGGCGGTGGAACAAACAGTATATTTGGACCAGGCGGTGTAGTAGATGGCGTAGGATCTGTAATAGGAAATTTACGAACTGGAAACATACTAGGAGCAATACTAGGAGCGGCCAACACATACAACAACGCGAAAAAAATCAAGAAGTCAGATGCAAAAGAAGAACTTAAAGGCATAGCAAAGAAAGGCGTGTTGGAAGTTGGGAAGCAGGCAGGAACAATAACAAACCAGGTGGCACAATTTTCTGTAGGTGCGGCCGCACTTGCTGGAACAGCCGCCATTGCATCGGCTATAGGGACAGTGGATAACAACGACCAAGCTAACAACACTATCATTTCAAATCCAACAGTAGACACGACAAACTTTCTAGGAGAGGATGAATCGTTCAACCTCGTGTCAAATGACGAGGACGTCAGAGACGAGATAGCGGCGGCACTATATTTCAGAGACATAGGTTCTCGTAAAGGACTCACCATAGCTGAATCAAACGTTGAATACGAAGGATCGTCTGACGCTATCAAGAATGTTTACACCAGTAAGGCTACCACTGACATTAGGAAATTAGTCACAGAAGGATATATAAAAATACCAAGAGACTCCAAGGACGTACAGGTAGTTGTTGAGAAGGAAAATATATAATGGCTGAATTTTATACAAATCTACCACCCAAGCAAAAAGATCAGTTACAGGAGACAATTAACAAACTGACAACCACTACATATCAGACCGATTACGAATTCAACGTGGGCGAATATGATAGCACTATTGCATTCTTTGTGAAAAGAAATTTTTCAAGGGTAGCGGCCGAGTCCACTGCCTATGCCATACTGGCACAGGCCAAGATAGACAACATTAAACCACAACAGATACTAGATCAACTGACATATGCTACTCCAGCTCTTTTATCTGAATTCATCACAATAATATTGAATGCAAACAGATACAAGTCAAGTAGACTAGGTGTCAGAAAAACACTTACTACCAAGGAGACTGTATCTAGAAATATCATAGACTAATGTTACCGAGATTTGCTAGGGGTAAGTTCTCTCCCAAGAATAAAGAGAAATACGTGGGCACCAAGACACCTACCTACAGATCAAGTTGGGAACATTCATTCATGAGATTATGCGACGAGCATCCAAATGTATATCAATGGGCATCTGAATCAATCAAGATTCCTTACAGACATCCATTCACAGGCAAATACACAGTGTACGTTCCTGATTTCTTCATAGTTTATCAAGACAAGCAGGGCCGTAAACATGCCGAAATGGTAGAAGTGAAGCCAATGAGTCAAACAAATATGAGGGACGCCGGAAAAAGCCAGGCAAAGAAAAAACAGGTTGTTATCAACATGGCAAAATGGGAAGCGGCCAATGCCTATGCAAAACAGAGAAAAATAAGATTTAGAGTGCTGTCAGAAGAACAGTTATTCCACAACGGTAAACGTAAGTAATAACACAATGACAAAAAAATTAGAAGACATATTAAATTTACCAAATGTCAAAGAAGCATTTAAAGAGGTCGACAAAAGGGAAAAAGACAAGAAATTAAAGGAAACCACAAATGGAAATCCTTCAACTAAAAACTTAGATCCACAGACACAAAAAAATCTACAAAAGAGTTATGCCGAATTCGACAAGGTAGCGGCGGCCCTTCCACAGGTCAAAGGGCTTGGAGAACTATCAGATTTAGAATTGGACAAACTAGCTGTGGAAGCAGAAGAAAGTTACAAAAATTTAATGGATTTAGGCATGAATGTAGACTCCAGATATTCAGGAAGAATCTTTGAAGTAGCAGGTAACTTTCTCAGAAATGCTATAGATGCCAAAAGTGGCAAGATAGATAAAAAGCTCAAAATGATTGAATTACAACTTAAAAAGCAGAAACTTGATCAAAGCAACAAGGACGGGGGTCCAATTGAAGAAAGCGACGGTTTCGTAATATCTGATCGTAATGAATTGATGAAGAAACTACTTAAAAAAGACTAAATATTGCATATGAGCACGTTTAAAGACTATCTAACAGAATCAGCAAAGTCGTATGACTATAAAATTAAGGTAGCTGGAGAATTAGAAGATAATTTTGCAAATAAGTTAGAATCAGCACTAGCTAAGTTCGAAGTTGCAAAGATGTCAGCAGGTAAAAAAACACCCATTATGACACTGCCACTTGACTTTCCTAGGTTAAGCAATGAACAGGTTACAATCTTTGATGTGACAACAAACTATCCAGCATCACAAAGAGTAATGCACGAATATCTATCAGATATTTTAAGAGTTCCGGCAACACACATTGTTGTGAGAAAACCAGGTGAACCTACAGAAGAATATCAAGAACAGATGCAGGTTGCAAAAAAATCAGAATATCAAAACAAATTACTGGACATCGAAATGAAAGATGCACCAAAAGTTAACGCGGAAGAATTCCATTCAACAAAAGCAAATACAAGTTTGTTAAAAGAGTTACTTAAAGACAGAGAAGAAAACAAAGACGCTCCGAAAGAAAAAGAGAATGTGATGAGTAAAGAGGAAGTAGGAACTCCAAGTCCTTTCTCTAAAATAACAAAAGTACACCCAATAGAAGGAAAAAAATAGTTATGGAAATGATTGACGTTTTAAAGAAATTACAAGAAATCGCAGAAACAAAACCTGAATTGGTAAAAGATGCTGTGGAAAATGTTGAAAAAACAAATCCAAAAGAAGTTGCAGAAAGCAAAATGAAAGACTATCTGCATAGCGAGGCAGAAAAAATGTCAAGAGAAGAATTTTTAAAGAAACACGGTGAAAGCCTAAGAGGTTTTTACAATTCTATCATGGGATCCGAAGACGACGACGAAGACAGCATTGCAGGAGAGGGCAAAATGATGAAAAAAGAAGATACAAAAGAGACTGTAAAAGAAGACATGCATATCACCACTGATACTCCAGAGGAAGCGGGTATGCTAATGAAAATTTTGAAAATGGCAGGACTACAACCTGTTGATGCAAAAATGATGGGAATGGAACCTAAACATGACATGGATCATGATGATGCTATGGGCAGTATGCAGATGGCAAAGATGCGTGACATGATGATGAAGCCAGACATGGAGAAACAAGAAGAAACTTTCGCAAACACACCAGACGAAAAGGTTCAGGACGTAGACAGTTTGGTAAATGTTCATTCCGGTGGATTGAACAGACAAAAGAAAACTTATCCGAGAGTTTCGCCTGCAGACAATCCAATGGCGGCAGAAGATAAAATTACTGAAGAAGACCTTGCTAATAGCCTAAGAGCACAGTACGAAAGTTTCAAAGAAACTTATCAGAAAGCGGCTGAAACAAAAGCAAAACCTGATTTCTTAGACATGGACAAAGACGGCGATAAAACAGAACCTATGAAGAAAGCCGTTAAAGACAAAGAAGAGAAAGAAAAGAAGTAATACTTTTCTACTCCATACCACAGCGTTAAATACTACACTATGGCGTATGTATCATTAGACAGCGACCAAATTAAAAAGGCGCACAAGAAACACAAATACACTAAAGAACAAGTTGAACAACTTGAAAAGTGCATGGACGAGAAAACAGGTCCACTCTATTTCATGAAACAGTTCATGAAGATTCAACATCCGACCAAAGGTGAGATGAAATTTGACCCTTATCCTTATCAAGAAAGATTGGTAGAGGCATACAACAACCACAGATTTTCAATATCAATGTTGCCCAGACAAACGGGAAAAACAACCTGTGCATCTGGATACCTAATATGGTACGCCATGTTTAAGCCTGACTCACAAATACTAATTGCCGCTCACAAATATGCAGGTGCATCAGACATAATGTCAAGGGTGCGTTATGCATATGAGATGTTGCCAAGTTGGATCAAGGCAGGTGTAACACAGTACAACAGGAACAGTATAGAATTTGATAACGGTTCAAAAATAATGGCAACCACGACAACAGAAAACACAGGACGGGGTATG
>PYIJ01266258.1_pt1 | contig 20822 bp, 21 predicted proteins | sample 3578051 | NCBI WGS metagenome assembly PYIJ01 (sample SAMN08408021, study PRJNA431606) | Marine metagenome isolate SA_KN192-05_S13_5m, whole genome shotgun... | biome: marine; feature: oceanic pelagic zone; material: water; isolation source: surface water sample, 0.2-0.8 um fraction ... | reverse complement strand
TAAATCTGTCTCACAATTTTTAAGTTTTTCCTCATCAGAAGAACGCATAACTACAGAAGTTCCAAAGCGATTGTCCTTATTAAAAGGGTAGCTTCCTATTTCAACTTCAGAATATTTATCTTGCAGATCAGTTAAGGCGTCAGCAACGTTGCTTTCAGGCGTAAAAACGTCAATTGATTTAGACTTCACCACTTTACCAACAGTTAGGTGTTTTCTCGCTCCTTCTAACATGCCCTGCATGATGCTTGGGATCCCAGCTAATACAAATACATTATCCATTTTAAAACCAGGCGCTCTGCTGACTGGATTCTCAATAAGCTCAGAACCTACTGGCATTTTAGTCATTTTCATTCGTGCATCAGTCAATTCGCCGTCTTTATAGTACTCCTTTAAAATACCTAATGCTCCTGAATTGATCTCTAGTTCAACTCCGAAAGCTTTGGCAATACACAAAGAAGTAATATCGTCGTGCGTAGGCCCTATGCCGCCCGTCGTAAATACGTAATCGTAAGTTGATCTGAGGTAGTTAACGGTCTCCACAACTATTTCTTCCTCATCTCTAATTACCCTTACTTCTGCAAGTTGAATTCCTATTTCATTCAACCAATTTGCGAGATAAGATAGATTCTTATCTTGAGTACGACCGGATAAGATTTCGTTGCCAATAATTATAAGTGATGCTTTCATAAAACCATGTCAAAAATTGCTAATCAATATATCTCAGGGAGATTGATTAAAAGATATAAGAGATTTTTTGCAGATATTCAACTTGATAATAACAAAGAGACCATAACTGCGCATTGTCCCAATACAGGTTCCATGCAAGGTCTCTTAGATAAAGGAAATCCTGTTTTTGTTACAAGAGCAGACGATCCAAAACGTAAGTTAAAATATACTCTTGAAATTATAAAATCTAGCACTGCAAACGTTGGGGTTAATACACACAAAGCCAACAGAATTGTAGAGGATGCGATCGAAAAACATATGATACCTGAATTAGGTAGATACGATTCATATAAAAGAGAAGTTAAATACGGAACTAACTCTCGCATTGATTTTCTATTAAGTGATAATGATAAACAAACTTATGTAGAGGTAAAAAATGTCACTTTATCAAGAAAAAAAGGAACTGCCGAATTTCCAGATGCAATTACAGAGAGAGGCTCAAGGCATTTGATCGAACTTTCAAAGCTGCCTGATAAAAATACGAGGGCAGTCATGCTATTTCTCATTCAACGGGATGATTGCAAAAAATTTCAAATCGCGAGAGATATTGATCAGACATACTATGACAACTTTAAAAAAGTCATAAAAAAGGGAGTAGAAATAATATGTTATAACTGTTCTTTTGAAAGTGACCAAATTCGTGTAAATAAAAAAATAAAACTCATTAATGAATAATACATTGCACAATACTCAAGATTTTGAAGGCATGCGAAAAGCTGGTAATTTAGCTGCATCCACTCTTGATCTTTTGGTCGAGCATGTAAAGCCTGGAGTATCGACTGATGAACTTGATTACTTTGCATTTGAATTCATTACAAAAAATGGTGGCTTGATTGCCCCCTTATTTTATAAAGGTTTTCCAAAGTCTATTTGTACATCAATTAACCATGTCATTTGTCATGGAATTCCATCTTCAAGAATATTAGAAGAAGGAGATATCGTTAACATAGATATAACTGTCATCGTTGATGGTTGGCATGGAGATACTAGCCGTATGTTTCCTGTAGGCAAAATAAATGCAAAGGCACAGAAATTAATTGATTGCACTTTTGAATCAATGCATGAGGGGATTAAAGCAGCAAGCCCAAAATCCCGTCTTGGTGATATTGGTTATGCAATTCAGAGTTATGCTGAGAAACAGAATTATAGCGTCGTGAGAGATTTTTGTGGGCATGGACTTGGTAAAGTATTTCATGAATTTCCAAACATATTGCACTACGGTGAAAAAAATACAGGTGATCAAATTGAAGAAGGCATGTTCTTTACTGTGGAGCCCATGATTAATGTTGGAAATTATGATGTAAGAATGCTGAAGGATGGATGGACAGCTGTAACAAAAGATAAGAGTTTATCAGCTCAATTTGAGCATAGTATTGGTATAACCAAAGAGGGATTTGAAATTTTTACTAAATCTCCTGCGGGGCTTGATAAACCATAAATTTAAGATTAAAAAAGTATTTATATGATACCTAGATATTCAAGAGCTCCTATGACTGATATCTGGAGTTCTAAATCAAGATTTAAAATTTGGCTCGATATTGAACTGTATGCTTGTGAAGCTATGGAAAAATTGGGAACTGTTCCAAAGGGTACAAGTAAAAAAGTTAAGTCAAAGGCTAAAATAAATGAGAAGAGAATTGATACTATTGAAAAGAAAGTAAAACACGATGTTATAGCATTTCTTACATCTATATCAGAATATGCCGGTCCTCCCGCACGTTTTCTTCATCAAGGCTTAACTTCATCAGATATTTTAGATACAGCATTCAATATACAGCTCATGCAGTCATCCATAATAATTGAAAAAGAAATAGCTCAGCTTCTTAAATCACTCAAAAAAATAGCTCTCAAATATAAAAATACGCCTTGTATAGGAAGAAGCCATGGTATTCATGCAGAGCCAACAACCTTTGGTGTAAAAATGGCAAACTTCTATGCAGAGTTTAAGCGAAACCAAGCACGTTTTAAAAAGGCGACAGAAGAAATATCGGTGTGTGCAATTTCAGGTGCGGTAGGCAATTATGCCAACATAGATCCTCGCGTTGAACAGTTTGTTGCAAAAAAATTAGGCATGAAAGCTGAAACTATATCTACTCAAGTTATCCCACGTGACAGACACGCTGTTTATTTTAGTACTCTTGGAATTATTGCCAGCTCAATTGAGCGCCTTGCTACAGAAATCAGACATTTACAAAGAACAGAGGTTCTTGAAGTTGAAGAATTTTTTTCAAAAGGACAAAAAGGTTCTTCGGCCATGCCGCATAAAAGAAATCCTGTACTAACTGAAAACTTAACTGGACTTTCAAGATTAATTCGAGGCTACACTATACCCGCTTTAGAAAATGTTTCTTTATGGCATGAAAGAGATATCTCGCACTCAAGTGTAGAGAGAATAATGGCTCCTGATGCTAATATCATAATTGATTTTGCACTAGCACGTTTAAATAATGTAATCGCAAACCTTGTTGTTTATCCTAAAAATATGAAAGCTAATTTAGATAAGCTAAGAAAACTACCCATGTCAGAAGGCTTAATGCTCGCCATGACTCAAAAAGGGCTATCTCGAGAAAAGGCCTATAAAATTGTACAGCGTAACGCCATGAAAGTATGGAAATCTGATCTAGACTTTGAAACCGTACTGGATACGGATAATGAATTAAAAAAATATTTAAATAAAAAGGAAATATCTAAAATATTAGACCTTAAACACGCAACAAGAAGAACGGATTATATTTTTAAAAAAGTATTTAAATAATTTATTGCGAATAATAAATAGCTAGTGCAAACAATCCAAATATAAGAATATAACCCCCAACATAATAATGCTGATTTAAACTAGCATTTCGAATTACATTACTATTATTCTTTTTAGGCTTGGGTTTAGAGGTACGCTTCTTTTTTTTTGTTACAGGCTTTTTTTTCTTTGTAATTTTTGAAGCTGCTCTCTTTTTAACCACTTTCTTTTTTGAAGACTTTTTTGTGGTTGCATATTTTATGTACATTTTGGGCATAATAATTAGATATTATCTTTACCAATGATCTCTTCTTTTGCCTGAAGTAAAAATTGGTCCATGCTTTGTCTAAGTTCGTCGTCAGTTATGGATATTCCTTTTTCATCAAAATCTTTTCTGACTTTTCTGAAAACATCCATATCTCCATCCTCTTCAAGATCAGATTTGATTACTTCTGCAAAATATTCTTCAACTGCTGGTCCCGATAAACGAAGTTTTTCTGCAGCCCAGACACCAAGATACTTATTTCGTCGAGCCAAAATCTTAAATTCTAACTCTTGATCTCGTGCAAATTTACCCTCAAAACCTTTTTTTCGTTCATCTAGTTTTTTCATTGTTTCTTTATACTTTTAATTAGAATTGATTTGAATTACATTTCTATCATAACAAATTTTTACACTACCTGCAATGACATCATCGAAGACTTTATATGAAGGTAAGGCCAAAAAAATAATTAAAGGCCCGAAAAAAAACACACTTATTCAGATTTTTAAAGACGATGCAACTGCCTATAATAAAAAAAAGCATAAGATATTTAAAGGCAAAGGAGTCATCAATAATAAAATTTCTGAGCACATTATGGAATTCCTTAAAAGTAAAAAGATTCCAACTCATTTTGAAAAAAGATTAAATGATCGAGAACAATTGATAAAAAAATGTCAGATCATTCCTATAGAGTTTGTAGTTCGAAATGTTGTTGCTGGTTCTATTGCTAAAAAATTAGGACTAAAAGAAGGAACCAAGTTAAAAAAACCGTTATTAGAGTATTATTACAAAGAAGACAGTTTAGATGATCCAATGATTTCTAGAGATCATGTAGAAACATTTGGCTGGGCTAATAGATCAGAGTTAAAAAAAATAGATGCCATGTCTCTTAAAATTAATTCTTTACTCACTAATTTATTTAAAAAGAAAAATATCATTCTGGTAGATTTTAAAATTGAATTTGGGAGGCTTGCCTCTAACCCAAAAAAGATCGTCCTTGCAGATGAGATTAGTCCTGACTCATGCAGATTGTGGGATATAAAATCAAAACAGAAACTAGATAAAGACGTTTTCAGAAGAAACCTGGGTAGCCTCATGGGTGCCTATGAAGAGGTTGCCTCACGATTAGGAATCGTGCATTAAAGGTTAAATGCTAGCCAAAATCTATATCACACTTAAAAAAGACGTTCTCGACCCCCAAGGCTCAGTTATTGCCAATTCCCTCAAGTCATTAGGTTTCAATAACATAGAGGATGTCAGGCAAGGTAAATATATTGAAATAAAACTAGATAGTGAAAATGAAGAATCAGCCAATAAACAAATTAATGAAATGTGCGAGAAGCTTTTGGCAAACTTGGTTATTGAAGATTATAAAGTAGAGATAGATTAAATTAATGAAGTCACACGTTATCGTTTTTCCAGGATCAAATTGTGATCGTGATGTAGCGGTAGCCATTAAAAATATTTCAGGTCATCAGCCACAAATGGTATGGCACAAAGAATCGTCAATTAATCAATCTGATCTGATCGTTGTACCAGGAGGGTTCTCTTACGGCGATTATTTAAGATGTGGTGCCATGGCATCAACATCCCCTATCATGCAAGATGTTGTAAAAAAGGCAAAAGAAGGTGTTCCTGTATTGGGAATTTGTAACGGGTTCCAAATTCTGATCGAAAGTGGATTGTTAGATGGTGCGTTGATGAGAAATAGTAGTCTGAGCTTTATATGCAGAGACATATTAATTAAGGCAAAAAATCAAAACTCTGTATTCACAAAAAAAACCCAAGTGGCAAAAATGCCAATAGCGCATAATGAAGGTAATTTTTTTGTAACTTCTGAACAATTGAAAAAAATTCAAGACAACGACCAAATAGCCTTCCAGTATTGTGATGAAAATGGAAATATCAGTGAACATTCAAATCCTAATGGATCACTTGAGAATATTGCTGGCATTCTTAATGAAAATAAAAATGTATTAGGCATGATGCCTCACCCAGAAAGAGCCGCTGAGTTGGCACACGGATGTGAAGACGGTAAGACTATTTTTGAAAGTATCTTAAATTAATGACAAACCACAATTGGCAATTTCAAACAGAGCAGTCTCTTGTTGAAAATCATGGTCTCAAACTTGATGAGTTTGAGAAAATAGTAGAAGGCTTAGGCAGAGAACCTAATCTTACTGAACTGGGTATCTTTAGTGCTATGTGGAATGAACATTGTTCTTACAAATCATCAAAATTTTGGCTCAAAAAACTACCAACATCTGGTGAACGCGTTGTACAAGGGCCAGGAGAAAATGCTGGAGTGATTGATATTGATGACGGAGATGTCGCCGTCTTTAAAATGGAAAGCCATAATCACCCTTCTTTCCTTGAGCCATATCAAGGTGCGGCTACTGGAGTTGGAGGGATACTTCGAGATGTCTTCACAATGGGTGCTCGCCCCGTAGCTAATTTAAATGCCTTGAGATTTGGAGAACCCAACCATCCAAAAACAAAACATTTATTATCGGGCGTTGTCAGTGGTATTGGTGGATATGGCAATTGTATTGGTGTGCCGACCGTCGGTGGTGAAGTCAATTTTCATCCTTCATACAATGGCAATATTTTAGTAAATGCCATGACAGTTGGGATCGCAAAGAAAGATAAAATCTTTTACTCTGCAGCGGCAGGAATTGGAAACCCCGTTGTATATGTAGGATCAAAGACTGGACGTGATGGCATTCACGGTGCAACCATGGCATCTGCTGAATTCGACGAGGACTCAGAAGATAAAAAGCCAACAGTTCAGGTTGGGGATCCATTCACTGAGAAATTATTATTAGAAGCTTGTCTCGAATTGATGAAAGAAGAAGCGATTATTGCAATTCAAGATATGGGAGCGGCTGGATTAACGTCTTCTTCAATAGAAATGGCGTCCAAAGGTGATGTGGGTTTAGAAATTAATCTTTCAAAAGTACCGATGCGTGCACAAAATATGACAGCATACGAATTAATGTTATCAGAAAGCCAAGAACGCATGCTTATGGTCCTCGATCCATCAAAAGAAGAAATGGCAAGAGATATTTTTAAAAAGTGGGATCTTGAATTTGAAGTGATTGGGAAAGTAACAGATACAAAAAGACTTATTCTCATGATGAACGGCAAAGAAGAAGCCAGCATACCTATTAATATATTAGTTGAAGATGCTCCTGAATATCAAAGAGATTACATTGTTGAAGAACCATCTCCAATTAAAGAATACAAATCAGAAGACTTCGATCAGAATAATATTTTAAACGACTTAAATACCATGATTATGCATCCTGATCTTAGTAGCCGGAAATGGATATGGGAACAATATGATCATATGGTCATGGCAGATACTGTGGTAAGACCTGGATCCGATGCAGCAGTAGTGCGTGTTCACGGAACCAATAAAGGTCTGGCCATGAGCACAGACTGTTCTCCAGTATATTGCAAACATAACCCTTATGAAGGTGGTAAACATGCAGTTGTTGAAACATGGAGAAACATAATAGCTTCAGGCGCCCTACCAATTGCTATTACAGATTGTATGAACTTTGGTAACCCTGAAAAACCTGAAATCATGGGACAATTTGTAGAGTGTATTCGAGGCATGGGCGATGCTTGTTCAAAATTAAACTATCCTGTCGTTTCAGGAAACGTCTCACTCTACAACGAAACTAATGGCGAAGGCATATATCCAACACCAGCTATAGGAGGTGTTGGGTTAATCAAAGATTTATCAAATGTAAAAACTCTTTCATTAAAAGAAGATGGTAATTTTCTATGCGTGGTAGGGAAAACAGCTAATCACTTAGGCAGTTCAAAGTATATATCTATTATTCAATCTAAAGAAGAAGGCGGAACACCTGAAATTAACTTAGACACTGAATTAAGAAATGGAAATTTTGTAATGGATGCAATAAATCAAAAATTAATTGCTTCAGCACATGACGTCGGAGAAGGAGGTATTTTAGTGGCTATATCGGAGATGTGTATGTCAGGAAATCTTGGAATAATAATAGAAAATGAGTCAGACTTTCCTCATGGCTATTTCTTTGCAGAAGATCAGTCTCGTTATCTATTAGAATTAAGTCCCAATAATTATGACGAATGCCAAAAATTAGCAAATAATAATGATGTTCATTTTGAAAAAATAGGCATAGTTGGTGGAGACAAAATCAGTATTAAAAATATAGGTGATCAACAAATTTCTGCATTGAAACGCAGTTTCGAAACGGGCATTGAACAGATATCTCAGTAATAGATAATCAAAACTCAAGGAATTTTTTTATAGAATATTTATTATTGAATAAATATTAAAAGCAGTTAATTGTAGTGTTATGAACGAAACAGTACAAAATAATATCAAAGACATAGTTGATCAAAATGATGTTGTTCTTTTTATGAAAGGCACCAAAGTTCAACCTGAATGTGGATTTTCTAATGCTGTTGTAAATGCCCTATCATTTATGAATATCGAATATAAAGACGTTAATGTTTTAGAAAGTGACGAATTAAGACAAGGAATAAAAGATTTTACAAATTGGCCAACAATTCCTCAGCTTTATGTAAAGGGAGAATTTATTGGTGGTTGTGACATTATATTAGATATGCATAAAACTGGTGAATTATCAGAGGTATTAAAAGAAAAAAATATCGCCCACGATTAATCGAGCTTTGATAAATATTCCTGAACAGTCTTAAAGACAGTATTGCCCCTGCTGATTAGATCTTGCTGCCAACGCTTGTTGTTTGGATTGAATGTGTTCAATAGATTTTTTCTACTCCAATGATTCATTATATCTTTTTCATTATTCAATTGATTGTTTTGTGTCCATCTATTTTCAGCCCTTAAATTTTTGAAAACAGTTGTAGGACCAAATGTTCCAAACTCTTGAGTGATTGTTAACCACTCAATTGATGAAAATTCTTTTACTATACCTGAGTGAATATCTCCTGTTATTCGGTAACCCACTCCTTGTGTTGGATCAAGTGGAGATACATGATCACCAAAAAGTGAAACTAGTATATTATATTTATCTTCTTTGATATCATCAGGCACAAGTATGGTGTCATATCCTGATTTGCCTAATCCAGTATGTAAATCTATACCAAAAACCTTTTTTGTATTATTAAGATTCTTTTTCAGCCAATCTAAAATCATCTTAGGTCCCTGTTGAAGTGTATCACCGCCATATTGTAAACTCTGTGGTCTTGTATATTGCCCCTGTGCAAACCATTGCTTCACATTGGTGAACCCATACTTCAACAATAAACTAATACCCCAAGGCAAAAACATAATATCTAATTTTGTTGGAATACTCTTGGGGTTTAAGAAAGTATCTATTTTCTCATATCCTTCAGGTTCACCTTGATGATCCTTTATAAAGTTTCTGTTCATATCAACATTATTTTCATTCACCCTTCTGTGCCATGCCATGCCATAAGGGTTAATGATATGAACAAAAACTATGCAATAATCAGTAATTGGATTGGCGTTTTTGAGTTGTTCTAAAACTGATAATTGAATAGCTGAACCTGCAAATCCCTCAACGCCATGAATGCCGGAACTGTATAGTAATAGATTATCGCTATCGATTGACCCAATAGTTGCAATATCGATGCAAAGATTTTCTTGATTAGGTCCTTTGCAATCTAGAGTAAGCACATCATGACTAACTTGGTGACCTAGACCCTTCAGTTCATGAGTGGACTTAATGAATCTATCTCGTGCTTGAAAGTAATCTTTTGAAAAAAAGTGCGATGCACTCATTTGAGATTTATCGAGAATAATACTCGATAACTAGTTTTGGATCCATCTGCGTTGCGTATGGAACTTCAGCAAACTGAGGTGTGCGAATAAATGTTGAAGAACATTTCTTTTCATCAACAGTAATATAGCCTGGAATATCACGCTCTTGACTTTTCATTGCTTCAACAACAATCGCCATTTCTTTTGACTTATCTTTAACTTCAATGACATCGCCTTCAGTAACACGATAGCTTGAAATATTTACTCGTTTACCATTTACTTTGACATGACCATGATTGATGAATTGTCGTGCTGCAAAAACAGTTGGGACAAACTTTGAACGATAAACAATCGTATCTAATCTTCTTTCTAGAAGAGCAATTAAATTTTCTCCTGAGTCACCCTTTTGTCTGATAGCCTCTTTATAACAATTACGGAATTGTCTTTCATTTAGGTTGCCATAATAGCCTTTTAATTTTTGCTTAGCATGCAACTGAACACCATAGTCAGATAATTTTCCAGTATGCTTCTGTCCATGTTGGCCAGGTCTGTATTTTCTTAAATTAAACGGGCTTTTGGGTCTTCCCCATAGGTTAACACTTAGACGTCTATCGATTTTGTGTTTTTGTGCTATTCGTTTTGTCATATATTGTGATCCGTGGTTTATACTGTTTTCCTCAATATTGTCAAACCAGAATACTAAATTTCCTCAGTTTTCCTATAATCTGACAGAACCGTGACTACTCCTCTCAGAGTTGCAATTTCCCTATCGCTGAGATCAGCCCGGTGAAAGATATTCCTGAGATTTTGCTTCATTTTTGGCATTTTTTCTTCGGGTTGAAAGAAACCTCTGTTTTCCAACTCTTTTTCAATATGATCAAAAAAATGCATCAGTTCATTTTGATTGCCGCGCGTTAGTGAATTCTCATCAACTACTTTTTCATCATCACGCATTAATGAAAATATCGAATAACAAAATACATTAACAGCATGTGAAAGATTCAAAGATGAAAAGTTCTCATGCGTATCGATCGTCACACATCGTGTCACTAAAGAAAGATGGTCATTGGTCAAGCCAGATGCTTCACCACCAAAAACAACGGCTAACTTATCATTATTGTGTTCATCATGTATTTCCTTAATGATAGATTTATTGTCAGTGAACTGTTTACTCATATCGCGTTTTCGAGCCGTATAAGCGATGGAGAGTGTGGAATCGCTGAGTGCTTCTCTTAAGGTAGAGTAAACTTTTGCGCTCTCTATAATTGACTTGGCATCGACTGATACTGCATGTGCCTTTTCTGATGGCCAATCTAATTTAGGATTGACCAACCTCAGGTCAGAAAAACCAAAATTATACATGGAACGTGCAACCAGACCTATATTTTCAGGAAGTTGAGTATCAACCAAGATAATTGAAATATTATTTAAAGACATGTACTAACTAAGAACTGTAGCCTTTTCTTTCATCAATTTGTACTCAACACTATCAATCAATGCCCTAAAGGAAGCTTCTATAATATTTTCTGAAACACCAATTGTGTACCAACTCTTTTTATCTTTATCAGAACTTTCAATTGATACTCTGGTAATCGCATCAGTTCCTGTGTTTAAAATTCTCACTTTATAGTCGATAAGAGATAAATCCTTAATCAATTCAGCATAACCACTTGATTGAAAGTTATTCCTTAAAGCATTGTCCAATGCATTAACCGGACCTACACCTTGTCCCGTACCTATAAGTTCCTCTTTACCAAATTTTAATTTAACTTCGGCATCTGATATTGTTTTACCTTCACCGCCTGAATTATTTACGTTCACATTAAAATTAACAACTTCAAAATAAGTGGGCATTTCAGCAATGACCTTTTTCACCAATATTTCAAATGAAGCATCTGCACCATCGTATGAATATCCAATAAATTCACGTTCTTTCACTCGATCAAGAATTTTTTGTATGGTTTGATCATCCTCATTGATCTGAATTCCTGTAGACTTTAATCGCGCAAGAATATTTGATTTTCCTGATTGTTCTGAAATGATGATTTGACGATGATTGCCCACTAACTCAGGATCGATATGTTCATAAGTTTTAGGATCTTTGTTTACTGCTGAAACGTGCAATCCTCCTTTATGCGCAAATGCTGCCGAACCTACATAAGGTGCTGTTCTGTTGGGTACACGATTTAATATTTCATCTAAAAGTCTTGAAAGTTCCGTTAACTGACCAAGATTTTTAGTATCAATGGATAAATCAAATTTATCGATATATTCATCCTTCAAAGCAAAAGTAGGAAGAAGAGTAATTAAATTAGCATTTCCGCATCGTTCACCAAGTCCATTAATCGTACCTTGTACTTGTCTGACCCCAGCATGAACTGCGGCTAATGAATTTGCTACAGCATTTCCAGTATCATTATGTGCGTGAATACCAAGTTGGTCGCCTGGAATATCCTTTACAACTTCTGAAACAATCTGTTCTACTTCATGGGGTAATGTGCCTCCGTTGGTATCACAAAGAACCATCCACCTTGCTCCATTGTCTTGTGCTGCTTTTAAACACTTTATCGCATATTGAGGATTAGCTTTGTAGCCATCAAAGAAATGTTCAGCATCAAAATGAACTTCCTTCTTGCTGCTTGATAAAAAGTTAACAGATTCCGCAATATTTACTAAGTTTTCATCATTGGAAATTCCTAACGCTAAATCTACATGGAAATCCCAAGACTTACCCACTACGCAAGCTGACGGGGCACTTACGTTAATCATGGCAGCTAAACCAGGATCATTTTCAGCACTCCTTCCTGTCTTTTTGGTCATGCCGAAAGCCGTAAACGTAGAATTTTTAAATTCCATTTTTTCAGAGAAGAATTGTGTATCAGTTTCATTTGCACCAGGCCATCCACCCTCAATATAATCAACGCCTAAGGCATCAAGCTTTGATGCGAGAATTTTTTTCTCATCTACGTTAAAATCAACGCCGTAAGTTTGCGCTCCGTCTCTCAGTGTGGTATCAAATATAAATAATTTTTCTTTCATTTATTTAGTTTTCCATGTGGTTTCTGCACCTTTATCTTCTAGTACTATTCCTAAATTTTCCAACTCATCTCTAATTCTATCAGCTTCAGCAAAATCTTTATTTGCTCTTGCAGTGTTTCTTTGATCAATTAATGACTCAATTTTATTTTGATCTACGCTTATATTATCTTTACCCCATGATAACCATTGAGAAGGTTCATCATTCATCAATCCAAGAAATTGAGCCGAAATTAAAAATTTATTTAATGAATCGTGATCATTACTTTTACAATTTTTGAATAATTTATGCAATTCAGCTATTGCCTGAGGCGTATTCATATCATCATTTAGTGCGTTCATTACATTTTCATCAATCTTAACGCTTAAGTCAGGCTTAAAATCAACTTCAGAAAAATATTGGTACCACTTATCTAGTGTTTTTTTACTTTCTTGCAGATTATCATTTGTCCAATTCAATGGCTGACGATAATGAGTAAGTATCATGGTAAATCTAATAACCTCTCCTTGATATTTTTCTTTAAGTTCATTCACCGTTACAAAATTTCCATCAGATTTTGCCATTTTATTTCCTTCGACTGTGACAAAGCCATTATGAACCCAATAATTTGCAAATTTTTCTCCATTCGCACACTCACTTTGAGCGATTTCATTTTCGTGATGAGGGAAAATTAAATCTTGCCCACCACCATGAATATCAAATGTTTTACCTAATAATTTTTCACTCATTGCTGAACACTCTATATGCCATCCAGGCCTTCCCTTGCCCCATGGACTATCCCATCCAGGCTCGTTATCTTTAGAAGGCTTCCATAGTATAAAATCTGAAGCTTCTTGCTTATAGCTTTCAACATCAACTCTTGATCCAGCAATCATTTCTTCAAGATTTTTTCCTGATAATGATCCGTATTTAGAAAATTTAGTAGATGAAAAAAGAACGTTATTCTCTGCAACATAAGCATAATTTTTTTCAATTAAAGTCTCAATAATATTAATCATTTCAGCTATGTGATCCGTTGCTCTGGGCTCAAAGGAGGGTTCCATTGCTCCTATATATTTCGCATCAGCGTGAAAATAATTAATGGTTCTTGAAGTTAATTCATTGATATCTTCATTATTTTCTTGAGAGGCATTTATAATCTTATCATCAACGTCAGTAATATTTCTCACGTATGTTACATGCTCAGTACCGTATATGTTTTGAAGAATTCGAAATAAAATATCAAAAACTATAACAGGTCTTGCGTTTCCTACGTGTGGATAGTCGTATACTGTGGGACCACAAACATACATTCTGATATTTTTTGGATCAATTGGTTCAAACATTTTTTTTGAATTTGAGAATGTGTCGTATAAATTCAGTGACATTTATAACTCAACTCTTTGTATGATTTTTTCTCTGCCCAGTAATTGAATAAGTAGTTTCATTTCTGGACCATGATTACGTCCTGTAAAGGCTTCTCTAAGAGGCAAGAATAACTCTTTTCCTTTTCTGCCAGTTTTCTCTTTTATGGCCGAAGTCCATAGTCCCCATGTTTCATCATTCCATGGATTATCAGGGATCAATTCCATTGCAATCTTAATATAATCTTTATCAGAAGGCTTAATGGTCTCACTATTAAATACAATGTCTGTCCATTGTTTTATATCTTCAACAACATTCAGATTGCCTCTGATTGTTTCCCAAAACTTTTGATCAATTTTTTCATCAATCTTTTTTAATCTCTCTTCGATCTCGCTAAAATTGTATTTTTGAACCTGTTTTTTATTGAGAGCATTCAATACATCAATTTCAATTCGACCAGGTGACGTTGAAATTGTACTCAATTTAAATTCACTTTTTATTTGATCTATATTGTCTTTTAATTCGATAGAATTAGACGTGCCGATGGTCGCCAATAAACTTAGTATTGATATGGGCTCCATATTCGCCTCCCTGAAACTACTAATGGATATGACATTGTCTCGTTTTGATAATTTATCTCCACTTGATGCTTTTAGTAAGGCGTGATGGGCAAAGGTTATTTTATTTTGATCCAACGCATTGATAATTTCTACTTGAACAGCCGTATTGCTCGTATGATCATCTCCTCTAATTACGTTGGTTATACCGTAGTCAATATCATCAACAGCTGAACTAAAAGTATATAAAGGAACGCCGTCCTCTCTAAACAAAACAGGGTCGGACAAACTAGTTAGATCTATATCTATTTCACCTTTAAGTAAATCATCCCATTTCATACGTTCAGTTTTTAATAAGAATCTCCAGTGGGGTTTTCTTCCTTCTGCTTCGTAGTCTTTCTTTTGTTGGTCTGTTAATTCCATTGCAGACCGGTCGTACACTTGCTTGCCACCAGCTGCGATGAGCAATTTTCTTTTTCTTTCAAGTTCTTCGGATGTTTCATAGCAAGGGTAAATTCTGCCATCAGCTTTTAATTTTTCGAATTGCTCCCTGTATCTGTCGAAACGAGACGATTGATTGAACGTTTCATCAAAATCAATGCCCAGCCAATCAAGATCATATTTGATCTGAGAAATATATTCATCTTTTGATCGTTCTAAATCAGTATCATCAATTCTTAAAATGAATTTCCCGTTGTTGGTACGTGCATACAGCCAATTAATTAATGCTGTTCTAATGTTTCCAAGATGCAATAAACCTGTTGGACTTGGTGCAAACCTTGTTACTGTTGTCATTTAATTTTCCATATCTCTAAATGCATTTGTGATCGGATATCTTCTATCATAGCCAAAATTTCTTTCAGAAATCTTCACGCCTGGCGCTGCTTGTCTTCTTTTATATTCTGAATTGTAGAGTAGATTTTGAATTCTTTTAACTAATTCTTTATCAAATCCTTGATCTACAATCTCTTTTACTGAACTTTCTTTTTCAACAAGATGGTACAATACTTTATCCAATACATCATAGGGTGGAAGTGAGTCACTGTCTTTCTGATCCTCTTTTAATTCAGCTGTAGGTTCCTTGGTTATAATATTATTTGGTATAATCTCATTTTTATCGAGTAACGATAAAGAGGGCTTATTTTTGTTTCTCCATTCCGACAATTTAAATAGGTCAGTTTTATAAATGTCTTTAACAACAGAGAACCCTCCACACATATCTCCATAGAGTGTCGAATAACCAACAGATACCTCTGATTTATTGCCGTTTGTGATAACCATGTGGCCAAATTTGTTTGAATAGGCCATCAAAATCGCTCCTCTTGTTCGCGATTGAATGTTCTCCTCAGTGATGTCTTTTTCTGTTCCAGAAAAAAGATCATTAAGTGTGTTGTCGTAGGAATTGACAATGTCATTGATAGATATGTTCATAAGTTCAATGCCTAAATTGTTGCCTAGTTCTGATGCATCTGTATTGCTCTCAATACTCGTATATTTTGAGGGCATTAAGATACCTTTTACTCTTGAAGGACCAAGTGCATCAGTGGCAACAGCTGCACTAAAAGCGCTATCAATTCCTCCTGATATTCCTAATACAACGCCTGGAAAATTATTCTTTTCAACATAATCTCTTAAACCCAAGATTAAACTGGAGTAAATGACATCATTCATATCTGTATGATCAGAGAACGTATCTTCTATTAAAAATTTATGGTCTTCATCAAATAAAAATTCCTTAGACTCTGACTGACAGTACTTAAGTTTGTAGATAACTTTTTCTTGATCATTCAGGAATGAACTTCCATCAAAGACTATTTCATCCTGACCTCCTACTTGATTAACATAGATGAGAGGTGCAGCGATAGATTTTGAAAATTCGATAGCTTTCTTTTCTCGTTCATTAATTTTATTGATATCAAAAGGAGACGCATTGAGAGATACAGCAAGATCGATTTGTTGTTTGCCAATTTCAGTGATGGTTTGATTTACCCAAATATCTTCACAAATAAATATCCCCAGATTAATACCTTTAAAATCTATAACACTTACTTTTTCACCATTTGAAAATATTCTCTTTTCATCAAATACTCCATAGTTTGGAAGTGCCATCTTGTAATGTTTATGTAAGATCTTTCCATCATGAATGACTACTGCAGCATTAAATAAATGTCCTTCATCTAACCAAGGTGTACCTAGTACAACAGTTGGGTGCTTCCCTTTTGATACATTGACAATTTCATCAAGCGCTTCATGAACTTTTTTCATAAAAGCAGGCTTCAAAATTAAATCCTCTGGCGGGTAACCAGTTAACATAAGCTCTGAAAATAAAATTAGATCAGAATTATTATTTTGTAAGTGGTCAATAACGATCTGTTTGTTGAATGCAATATTCCCAACAACTGGGTTTGATTGAACTACTAATAATGAAATTTTTTCTGTCATTTGACTGATATTACAACTAATTAATTTAGTCGCAATTACTTGGCAATTATAATTTTTGACTTGTGAGGTTCTTGAGATTCTCTGAGCTTGTCAGATATTAAGAAGGCAAGTTCTAATGCCTGGTTTGCGTTAAGTCTAGGGTCACAATGAGTATGGTATCTGGCAGATAAATCTTCATCTTTTATCGCTTGGGCACCGCCAATGCACTCAGTCACGTTTTGCCCTGTCATCTCCAAATGCACTCCACCAGGATATGTTCCTAAAGAGTGATGAATATCAAAAAATGACTCAACTTCTTGAATAACCCTCTCGAAAGGTCTCGTCTTAAAGCCAGAATTAGCTTTCATAGTATTACCATGCATGGGGTCGCATGACCAAACGAGGTTGTAATCTGAGTTAGCAAAAGGCCCAATTAGTTTTGGCAACTTCTCTTCAACATTATCAACCCCAAATCTACATATAAGGGTAATTTTACCAGCTTCATTTTCTGGATTTAATACATCTATCAACTTCTTTAATTCATCAGGATCTAATGTTGGGCCACACTTAATTCCAATAGGGTTTTTAATGCCCCTACAAAATTCTACGTGAGCTCCATCAAGTTGTCTTGTTCTATCACCTATCCACACCATGTGAGCGGATGTATCATAGACTTCGCCAGTTGTACTATCTGTACGTGTTAAACATTCCTCATATGGTAAAAGGAGTGCTTCATGACTTGTAAAAAAATCAACATTTCTTAATCTTTTTGTATTGCCAGATGAGATACCTATGGCATCCATAAAAGATAATGTATCTGATATTTTATCAGCTAGATCTCTGAATTTTTTTCCTTGAGGACTTTCATCAACAAAACCCATGTTCCATTGGTGAACTTTATTAAGGTCAGAAAAACCACCCTTTGCAAAAGCACGTAATAAATTGAGAGTTGCTGCTGATTGAGTGTATGCTCTGATCATTCGTTGAGGATCAGGCACTCTTGAAGACTCAGTAAACTCCATATCATTAATGATATCGCCTTTATAACTATCTAATTCAATTCCATCAATTTCTTCTTTGGGCGAACTTCTTGGTTTAGCAAATTGTCCAGCCATTCTCCCAACTTTAACAACGGGGCAATTGCCTGCTGCTGTAAGTGTTACAGACATTTGTAAAAGAACTTTGAAAGTATCTCTTATGTAATCAGCATTAAAGTCGTCAAAACTTTCTGCACAATCTCCACCTTGTAATAGAAACGCTTTTCCTTCTGAGACTTTAGCAAGATGTCTTTTTAAATCTCTCGCCTCACCTGCGAAAACTAACGGTGGATATGTTTTTAGTTGGCTTTCAGTTTTTTCTAACTCTGATTTGTCTGGATATTCAGGAATATGCTTTGCCTTGTATCCTCTCCAACTATTTGTGCTCCATTTACTCATTTTTAAAAACTCTATATTTTTCAGCCTTATAGTACCAAATAATCTAAATTACTAGAGTCTTAGCTAAATATACTGATTTTATTAGATAAATTTGATTTACCCAACGGGTGAGGTGATTTGCTCTATGCCCTTGCTAATTTTAGGCAACACATCTTCCTGATCGAGTTTCTTGGTTTGATCATATTGAGGGTGTGCCAAAGTCGCTAGATCTTTTGCTTTTGTTAGCGCGACTTCATAAAAACTCTCAGGACTTGCAACTTCATCAATATATCCTGGTTCAATAGAATCTTTTATTGAATACATTTCAGCGTTGAGAAGTGCCCTTTGCTTGTGTGATTTTGTTAATTTAAATTTTGCAATTTCTAAAATAGGTGTTGGTATAATCATATTGTTTCTTAATTCATTTGCCCCAACCTTAAAGTCACCTTCACAGCCAACACGGTAATCACTGCTGCATAAAAGAAAAGCCCCAAGAGCTATAGCGTGTCCACTACATGCAGCAACTACAGGACGAGGAAATGAGAAAACTCTTTTCAGCATTAAGAATCCAGACTTGACCATAGCTGCAGCATTTTCAGGACTCGACATCATAACCTTTAAATCAAATCCGGCTGAAAACATACCAGGTCTCCCTGTAATTAAAACTGAACCCTTATTAGTTGGTATTTGATCCATAATTTTTTCAAAATTCTGGATCATCTCTGGTGAAAAAACATTTACTTTTCCATCATCCATATGAATGATAGATACATCACCTTCAGTTTCAAGAGTTACTGTCATAAGCCTTATCTTAATTTATTTTTAAAAAACGTATAGTATAAAAAAGAGACTATTATTGATAGACCAATTATAACTGGTCCAATAATTTCAAATATAGCAAAAGTGCTAATACCCAAAAGAAATATTATACACAATTCAATTTTACTTTTTATGTAGCCTTCTTTGAATGCTGCTTGGAAAATCAAAAAATTAATTGGGAGATAGAGAAGTGTTGCTGTAATAGCACCCGGACTAAAATCAGTATAATAAAAGCTAAAAAATATATGAAAAAAAGCATTAACAACCTGAGTGGTCATTAAAAAAAATAATATCAAATGCGCACTGGTTCTATTATTTTTAATAAGATGAAAAAAAATAAATATTAGTAAGAGAGAGCTTAGTATAATTAAAATAGTCTCAGTAGATATAGAATTATTATCTGAAAAATATTTTAATCGCCATTCTCTAAAATTAAAAAGAACATGTTCCTCAAAATGATGAATAGCATAGATTAATGGGCTTAAAACAATTAAATTTTTGAATTTATCCAATTAATATTATATTTTACGCTTTAGATAGATTTCGTTGTTGCCATTTATACCTGTCATTTCCCAGCCTTCCTGACCAAGTTTGTTTATAGCAATATTTCTCATTTCAAGCTTCCAATCTTTATCTTTATTTTTTTCCTTAAATTCTTCTGTTTCTGGATTGGAATAACCCATGGTAGTTGAATTATGGAAGTTAACAATTTTATATTCCCATTTATTATGACTCATAATTTTCTCCCAAAATTATTTTTATTTATAAAGTTTACTCGACTGTAACTGATTTAGCAAGATTCCTAGGTTGATCAACGTCATTACCTAGCTCAACAGCCGTGTAATACGCCAACATGTGTATTGGAACAGAGTATACAATGGCTTCAATCGATTTTGGTGTTTTTGGTAATCTAAAAATCTTCCATATATTTTCAGAACTAGACTCAAGACTTTCATCATCTGTAATCATTAATATTCTGCCGCCTCGAGCAATAACCTCTTGAATATTGGACACTGTTTTATGAAATAGAGGACCTGGTGGAACGATGCATACTACTGGCAAATCTTTTTCAATTAAAGCAAGTGGGCCGTGTTTCATCTCGCCAGCTGGATAACCTTCCGCATGTATATAGGAGATTTCTTTAAATTTGAGTGCACCTTCTAGTGCTAGGGGAAAAGCTGTCCCTCTTCCCAAATACATTACACCTTTAGAGTCTATTATAGCTTTTGCAGTCTCTTTTAATTCATAAGATCTTTTTATTGCCTTCTCTAGAATTTGTGGAGCCTGCATAATTTCCTTACAAATCTCTCTATTCTCCTCGATTGTAACATTGTTATTCTTGGTACCACAATGCAGTGCCATTGATAACAAAACCGACAATTGTGCTGTAAATGCCTTCGTGGAAGCTACTCCAATTTCTGCACCTGCTTTTGTATATAAGCAGTAATCACTTTCTCTCGCGATAGAACTATTTATAACATTTACAATACTGAGAGTTCTAACTTTTGCATCTTTACAATAATCTAATGCAGCTTTTGTATCTGCGGTTTCACCTGATTGAGAAACAAATATATATAATGCCTTATTATCAAGAACAGGATCACGGTATCTAAATTCCGACGCCATATCGCACTCTACGGGCAGTCTTGCATATTGTTCAAAATAATATTTTGCAACCAAGCAAGAGTAGTATGCTGTGCCACAGGCAATTAAATGTACCTTTGAAATATCATTGAATTTTAGTCC
>PYIJ01145050.1_pt1 | contig 21207 bp, 17 predicted proteins | sample 3578051 | NCBI WGS metagenome assembly PYIJ01 (sample SAMN08408021, study PRJNA431606) | Marine metagenome isolate SA_KN192-05_S13_5m, whole genome shotgun... | biome: marine; feature: oceanic pelagic zone; material: water; isolation source: surface water sample, 0.2-0.8 um fraction ... | reverse complement strand
TAGAGATACAGGCAGGCTTATATGGCATAAGAAAAAAAGATAGAAAAACAATAGAAATTCTCCAAATGCTTGCATTAGAGGATAAGGCCAAAGCCTATGCTAGAACTTTGTCTGGAGGAATGAGAAGACGTCTTCTTATTGCTAAAGCAATGGTCCATGATCCAGAAATATTGATCTTAGACGAACCAACAGCAGGTGTTGATGTGGAGCTTAGAAGTAACTTATGGGAGAATATTCATAAACTAAATCAAAATGGAAAAACTATAATCATTACTACTCATTATTTGCATGAAGCAGAAGAGCTATGCAATGAAATAGCAATTATTAATGAAGGTAAATTGATAGCTCATGATACTACAACTAACATAAAATCCTTTTTAGATAAAATAACGGTAATTGTTGATTATAATGATAATAATTTTAATTTGTCAGGACTTAATGAATTAAATTTAGAGATAAAAATTAAAGATAGACAAGTTCAAGTTAACTATAAACCCAGTGAAGTTAATTTTAATGTTATGCTTAATGCACTAAATTCTTCAGGATCTCAAATAAAAAATATGAAGATAATAGAAACTAAATTAGAGGATGTTTTTCTTCAGCTTACTCAGAAGTAATTTTTCTAGGGAAAAGCTTATCTAGTATAACTGCAAGCGCAGGAAGTGTTGTCATTGCACAAACCATGTTGATTAAGAACATGAATGTCAATAATGATCCCATATCAGCTTGGAATTTTAATGCAGAAAACGACCACGTAGAAACACCAATTGCAAGAGTAATTGCTGTGAAAACAACTGCCGCACCAGTATTAGCAAAGGTATGCTCAAAAGCCTCAGTTATATTCATGCCCTCTTTTAGGCGTGTCTGAGTTCGATTATATATGTAGAATGCATAGTCAACACCTACGCCAACCGCTAAAACCATTACCGGAAGGGTAGACACCTTTAGGCCTATTTGTGCTAGGTCCATAAATGCATATCCTAACATTGTTGCAAATGTAAGAGGTACCGTACAACATATCGTTGCTCGCCAATCAAGATAAGTTACAAAAACTAAAATTAAAATAACAATGTAAACAATTATCATCATTGGCAGCTCACCTTTTTCAATAACTTCATTAGTTGCATACTGAATCCCTACTGACCCACTTGCCAGTCTATTTTTAATTTCATCAGATTCAAAAATAATACTTTCGAACTCCGGATTATTTTTGAAAAATTCCTTAATACTTATTTCTGATCGTTTAATATCCTTTACCATATGGTTTACATTGTCATCGAATGAATCAATATCTCTATAATAATTAATAAGTGTAGGGCCAAGCATTATATTTCTTGTGTTGAAGCCATTCTCATAACCAAAATCAGTAAACTCATCGTCCGTAAATATTTTTGGGCTATCAATATTTAATAAATCCTCAATATTAGTTTCTTCACCTCCCAAACTATCAACAGCTGGTATTACATCAGTTCCTTCTGCTGGCCTTGCAATCAAAGTTTTGAACGTTATTGTATCATCTAGTTCACGGAACTTTTCATTATATTCCTCAATACTATGAATAACCGTATTTAATGTAGTTGCCTTATGATCTTCTGTGAAAACATAAATGGGCATTATAGAACATTGTTCATTTATCAAACCAGTTGATGGATCTACAACACTTGTGGCAAAACCTAATGCTTGTTCATTGCGGGGTAAGTAAGACCATTTTAGATTACCCTCAGCGTAACCACTTAAAGCTCTTTTTGCCACGCTTGATAGAGATATTACTTTTGTAACTCCTGGAATATTTTCTAAGTACCAATGGAGATTATTTTGTGCGTCCATAACATATGTAGACCTGCAAGGATTAACACCTCCGACAAAGGCCGCTTCGGTAATTACTACTAAGACATCTGTAGTAACATTGTATCTTTTGGTTATTTCATTTATATCTTGATTAAATCTTGCTTCCGGTCTCAACTCTGGAGCCCCAGCATGTAAGTCTCCAACATGCCTCTCACTTGCTAAATATGCAGCACCTATAAATAATACAGCGCTAACAGAAAGTGTGATAGCTGCCTCTCTGGGCCTTGCTAATTTTCCAAAATAGCCCATAAGATTTTGTCTATAAGAAATTGCAGACTGTGCTCTAGTGGCAAAACTCTCATTGTATCGTGCATAAGACGCTGCAAGGGGTAACATAATTAGATTAGTTACAATTTTAAAAGCCACCCCAATAGAAGCAGTAATACCAAGCTCCTGTATCATTCCTATTGGCAGTAATATTAGTGTACCAAACCCAACCAAGTCTGTAACTAACGCCATTGACCCTGGTACAAGCAATCTGGAGAAAGACGCCCTAGCTGCATATTCAGCAGTTTGTCCTTCAATAACTTCCTTTGTAATTTGATTCACCTGTTGAATGCCATGAGAAACGCCTATAGCAAAAACTAAAAAAGGCACGAGAATTGCAAGAGGGTCTAATCCAAAACCAAGTATTTTCAGCATCCCAAATTGCCAAATAAGAGATGTTAGAGAGCAAATTAATGGAAGAAATGTTAATGTCCAAGATCTAGAATACCAATAAACAGCTAAAACGGTTAGAAAGAAGGCTAGTCCAAAAAAGATAACGACATTATAAGCTTCACTAGCAATATCAGAAATCATTTTAGCAAAACCAGTTATTTCAACTCTATACTCACCTTTTTCATACTGATCTCTAATAGTCTCAATTTCTTGACCAAGTTTAAGATAATCTAATTTTTCTCCAGTCTTCGGGTTATATTCTGTTAATTCAACTTTAATCAGTGAAGACGTAAAATCATTTGCAACGATACTTCCTACATGGCCGCCAGTTAGAATTCTTTCTTTTATATTTTCAATTATTTCGGGTGTAAGGTTTTCAGGTATAACCGTCCCAGGTATTACCTCTGAACTTTCAAAGCCCTCCTCTGTTACTCTCATTACTCTGATATTAGGAGTCCATAAAGATTGCATTGATCCCTGATTTACTCCAGGAAGATATCTTATAGTATTATTTAATCTGAAAAGATTAGATAAATATTCTTTTGTAAATATATCCCCTTCAGTGGTCCTGAGAGCTACAGTAATACTATTTGTTCCGCTAAGATCATCTTGATATTCATAATAAGTTTTTACAAATGAGTGGCTATTGGGAAGCTGTTTAGCGAAACCAGCATCCATTCTTATTTGAACTGCAAAGTAAGCCATTACAATTGTAATGAGGACAAATACTGCAAGAACAGGAAGGCGAAATTTAAAAAACCAATTTTCTATTTTTTGTAACATTATAAGTATTTATAATAGTGGCTCAAAATATGGAAAAAAACCTAATTTGTACAACTAAATCTTATAGTTACTAATATAAATATCAGCTGCATAAAGTGTACTGAAATTATGACATAATTTTTAAAAAATTATAAGATACTGAAATATATAATTTATTTTTTAATATTTATGAACATATGCTCATATATTTCTATGATCATGTCTAAAATTGTGTATAATTAAAATATGCCCGAGCTTCAACAAAAATTAGATTTTGCAAAAATATATGCAAAAGATCAGATCTTTAAACTGAAAAGAATGTGGCAAATGTCGCGTAACGGAAAAAATGCGATGAATAAAGATCCTGCATATAATGCGGCAAATCCTAGTCATTTCATACCGATGATAGAAAAAGATAGGTACATTGAAAGAGTTGATAGTTTTGATCAGATGATATCAGCTACTCATAAACATTTTTGGGATCCAAATGACAAATCTTACATTGATTTTAACGAGCCGTTTGATATGGAAAATGAATACATAGTAGATCCTGATGTCTTTTGTATGGAGCTTAGAGTTCCTGCAATTGCCGACAGCTTGACTGAAAAGCAAAAAATTAAATTAAATAATGAAAGTTTTAGATGGACTCTTTCTCAAATTCTACATGGTGAGCAAGGTGCTTTATCTTTAAGTGCAAGCCTTTGTCATGTATTAAAAGATCCGGGTGCACAAGAATACGCGGCTAATCAAACTCGTGAAGAAGCTAGACATGTTACTGGGTTCACGAATTATATAAAAGCAAGATGGGGATCTCCATATCCAGTAGGTCCAACCCTAGGACGAATTTTAGAACAAATTGTGTCATCAGACGTTGTTTATAAAAAAATTGTTGGAATGCAAATGATGATTGAAGGTCTTGCAATGGGAGCATTTGGAATGGCTCATCAAGATACAAATGATCCTCTCCTAAAAACTCTTTTGAAATTTACAATGAGTGATGAGGCATTTCATCACAAGTTTGGTAAAATTTGGGCAGACAGAACTGTTCCAAAACTATCTGAGTCAGAAAGATATAAAGTAGAAGACTGGTCAGCAATGATATTCAAAGATTTACTTTATAATCTCGTTAATCCTTGGGAAAAGAAAGAAATTTATCAAAGTGTTGGCCTGGACCATAAATTTGTAACTAAACATTTTATGCAAGAAATTGATCGAGACTCCGTTATACGTGAAGAAATGATGGAAAGTAACAATATATTCAGAGTACTGTGTAAAACATTACTTAAAGCGAATATTATAACTGAGAGAACAAGAAAAACTTACGCTGAATTTGTAAACATGGAAGAGCTTAATGCAGAAGATGATGAGGTCGCAGGAATTGACATAGCAAATGAAGGATTAGCTCAACTTGAACAAATCAATAAAGGCCGTAAGGTAGCTTAATTCCTAAAATTATTTTGGTGATTTTTTCTGTAGAATTCTTTGTAGTGTTCTTCGATGCATTTTCAATCTTCTAGCTGTCTCAGAAACGTTTCGATTGCATAACTCATAAACCCTAAGTATATGTTCCCATTTTACTCTATCAGCAGACATAGGATTCTTTGGAGGTTCTGGGCTAGATGAATAAGGTGCTTTTAAAGCTGCTTCGATATCGTCTGCATCTGCAGGCTTCGCTAAATAATCGCAAGCTCCTTCTTTCACGGCTGCAACAGCAGTTGGAATATTTCCGTATCCTGTGAGCATAACAATTTTACTATCGGATCTTTTCTTGGAAAGTAGAGATACTATCTCTAAACCATTTCCATCATCCAACCTTAGATCGACTACAGCATATTTTGGAAATTTTTCAGATAGTAAAGACTTGGCCTCTTGAATCGAAGCGGCACCATACGCTTCGTATCCCTTTCTTTTCATAGCAGTGATAAGTCTATTCCTGAATACATCATCATCGTCAAGTATCAGTAACGTCTTATCCAAATTTAAATTGTTTTCTATATTATTCATCTTGAAGTCCTAGAGCGGCTTTAATTAAAATTACCTGAACGCATCCACCTTTATTTTTTCTATAAAGAAACTTAATCTCACCAAGTGACTTTGCAAGTAAGTTCTTCGAAATAAATAATCCCAGTCCAAGCCCTTCCTTATTTTTATCTCTATTATTGCGTAAATACGGCTCTCCAAGAAATGGATAAATTTCTGACGCAAAACCTGGGCCGTCATCGACAATCTCTATTATGATTTTTGCCTCTTCATTTTTTAAACTAATTTCTACAGAATTTACAGCATACTTAAATGCATTATCTATAATATTAGTTAGTGAATGTACGAGTTCAGCAGATCTGGGAATAACAACTTTATCTCTCTCGAAATAATCATCAAAAGATATATTAAATTTTATTTTATTATTATCATATGGTGAAACAATTTCATTTATTAAACGAATAAAATTTAACTGATTAATAAATTGATTGCTCTTATCAGATAAATTATTTGATCTCAGTCGTTCTAATATTTCTTTACATCTCTCTAGTTGAGATTGAATAACCAATAAATCCTCACTTAAGGCTCCATCTTTATTATTGTTAACTAATTCTTTATTGATGATTGAAATAGTTGAAAGTGGTGTTCCTAGTTCATGAACAGCTGCAGCAGTAAGGCTCATTAAAGCAGAGACCTGTTCTTCATTAGATAATGATAATTGTGATTGTCTTAAAGCCTGTCTTGTTTTTCTTGAATCATCTGCAACCCTAAAGCAATAGGCCGTTATAAAAATTGAAGTAATAACTAAGGCAGACCATATTAAAAATATTTCAAATCCTGAAAAATCATCTTTGCCGATCCCAAGAGTTACACTTTCAAGAGGAAAGTAATAATAAGCTAAAAAATTAAGGGAAATGATAGCAACCACAGTTATCATGACTGTTCTTCTAAAGTCTAAGTATGTAGCTGCAATTACAAGTGGTGCTAATATCAAAACACAAAAAGGATTTGTTAGTCCTCCAGTTAGATACAGCAATAAAATTAATTGAATTAAATCAAAAACCAAGTAAAAGAAAGTTTCATTATAATTAAGAATTTTTGTTAGAGGATACAAAACGCTTACTGCTATATTAAGAGTTACGCTAAGTAAGATTAATAAAATACAGATATAAATGTTAAAGACTATCTGGAAATAAAAAAAAGCTATAACGACAGCAGAGAATTGACCAAGGACTGCAATCCACCGAATAAGGTTAAGTGTCCTTAGTCGTAAGTTAATGTCTTCATTTTGTAATAGATCAGCAGAATTTTTCAAAATACATTCTAAATTTAAAAGTTATAATATTTATATAATAATTTATAGTTTCTTTATGGATAGTAAATTTCAAAAAAACTTTTGTTTAAAATATAAAAATACTTCCATTGATATCATAGTCAAAAAAAATAAGTTGTCTCGCAATTATAAGTTTACCTTTGATAAAAGAAACTTAAGAGGGTTAGTTTCTATACCAAAATATGTTGGTTTTAATGAAGGACTAACGTTTGCCAGAGAAAATGCTGAGTGGATACACAAACAGGTTAGTTCTTTCTCTCCTCTAATTTTTATAGAGAACAACGTTAACATTATATTTGAAGGAAAAACAAAAAAAATAATATTTGAAGACAATGCCAACACAAACGTTTTTATAGAGAAAAAAAATATAGTCGTTAAGGCAAAAGAAGGTAAGCACAAGATTATACTTAGCAATTGGATGAAAAAGAGAACTATTTCTATCTTGGAAAATATAATTGAAAGTTATTCTAAAACTTTAAAAGTTCATGTAAAAAAAATAAGGCTATCCAGTAGTTACAATTATTGGGGTTATTGCAATTCTGCAGGTGTTATTAGTATTAATTGGCGTCTTATTTTTGCTCCTCTAGAAGTCATGCATTATATTGTTGCTCATGAATTGAGTCATTTAATTGAATTTAATCACAGCGATAAATTCTGGAATCAAGTAGAAAGTTTATGTCCTGATTATAAGAAACAAATTAAATGGCTAAAAAAAAACGATAATTATCTATATCGAGTACGATTTGATTAAATATCTAAATTAGTCACACTCTCAGCACGACTTTCGATGAACTCTTTTCTCGGAAGAACATTTTCTCCCATTAAGTCTTCGAAGATACCTTTTGATGACTCTTCATCGTCAATCTTAACTTGAATTAAAGATCTATTATTAGGATCCAGTGTTGTTTCCCATAGCTGTTCAGGATTCATTTCACCTAAACCTTTATATCTTTGCATTGTTAATCCTTTTTTCCCCATATCATTAATTGTATCTAATAATTGTGAAGGTGAATAAATCTCAATTTGATCTTCTTCTTTATTTATTAATAATCCAGGAGACTCAAAAAGCTGTAAAATGTCACTATAGTTTTTGTTAAGATTTTCAATTAATTGAGAATGGAGTAAATCATTATCAATATTAATGATGTCTTCTACGCCTCTCAATTCTCTTCTGAAGACAAAGCCATTTTCTTTAGAGTATTCACCTTTCCATCCACGATCAAAATCTGGTCTGCTAATATTTATCCTTTGAGCAACGTAATTTGAGGCTTCTTTTGATTTTTCTTTAGAATCTAAAAATTTTTCTGTATTCAAGCATCCTGCAATAGCAATTTGTCCGAGAACTTTTTGATCATATCTATCTGGAATTTTATTGAAAAGATCAATTATTTCTCCAACCTTAACAAGCATATTAGTGAGGTCCTTGCCAGAATAATCATTTTTAAGTGCTGTTTTAAACAAAAAGTCTTTAGTTCCATATTTAATAAGAGACTCTTGAAGAGCATTTTCGTCACTTAAATAATGTTCTTCCTTTCCTCTTTTAATCTTAAAAAGAGGCGGTCTGGCTATATATAAATTTCCATTTTCTATAAGACTCCTCATTTCCTTAAAGAAAAATGTTAGCAATAGAGTCCTAATGTGTGATCCATCAACATCAGCATCTGTCATGATAACAACCTTATGATATCTTAATTTATTTAAATCGAATTCTTGATTACCTATGCCTGTACCAAGCGCAGTTATCAGTGTTCCAATTTCGGTAGAACCTAAAATTTTGTCCGTCCTTGATTTCCAAGTATTAAGAATTTTTCCTCTTAAAGGAAGTATAGCTTGAAACTTACGATCTCGTCCCTGCTTAGCAGAACCTCCTGCAGAATCTCCCTCAACAATAAAAATTTCTGAGAGGGATGGATCTTTTTCCTGACAATCCGCAAGTTTACCTGGAAGATTGGTAATTTCTAAAGCAGTTTTTCGTCTAGTTAGTTCTCTTGCTTTTCTTGCAGCTTCCCTTGCTTCAGCAGCTTTTTGAATTTTAAGAACTATTTCTTTTGATATATTTGGATGCCTTTCAAACCAGTCTGTTAATTTTTCATTAACAATTCCTTCTATCACTGGCCTTACTTCTGAAGACACTAATTTGTCTTTAGTTTGTGACGAAAATTTAGGATCTTGAACTTTTACTGAAATTACTGACGTCAGACCCTCTCTAATATCATCACTATTAGGCTGAACACTTTGTTTTTTGGAATTTTTACTTCCTTCAAGATAACTATTTACTACACGAGTAAGAGCTGAACGAAAACCTGATAAATGTGTACCTCCATCTTTCTGTCGAATATTATTAGTGAATGTTAATATTTGCTCATAATAGCTATCATTCCACCAAAGAGCACAGCTGAATTCAATTTTATTTTTTGTGCCTTCAATAAAAATTGGTTTTTCGATTAATGATTTTTTTGATTTATCTAAATATTTAACAAACTCACCAATGCCTCCATCGAAATGAAACGATGTTTCTTTTTTATCAGCTGATCTATTGTCTGAAAATACAATTGTAATTTCAGAGTTTAGAAATGCCATTTCTCTAAATCTTTGTTTGAGAACTTTGCTATCAAATTCAGTATTTGAAAATATTTCTTCATCAGGAAAAAATGTTATTTTTGTACCGGTTTGTTCTATATTTTTATCAATCTGACTTAAGGGATTGGTTGCATCTCCATGATTAAATTCAATATAATGTTCACATCCTTGCCTAAAAATATTGAGACTTAATTTTGATGAAAGTGCATTCACTACGGAAACTCCAACTCCATGCAGTCCACCCGACACTTTGTAAGAGTCTTGATCAAATTTACCACCAGCATGCAATTGTGTCATTATAACTTCTGCAGCAGAAACTTTTTCTTCAGGATGGATATCGGTTGGTATTCCTCGACCATTATCTTCAACAGAAACCGAGCCATCAGCGTTTAATGTTATCGAGATTCGATCGCAATGTCCTGCAAGCGCTTCATCAATTGAATTATCAACAACTTCAAATATCATATGGTGAAGACCACTGCCATCGTCCGTATCGCCAATATACATTCCAGGTCTCTTCCTTACTGCCTCGAGACCTTTTAATACCTTGATTGAATCTGCACTGTAATTGTTAGAAGGTTTATTCACTATATTATCATATAATATTTTTCATCTCAAAGAAAACTGTTTGATCAGTAATATTGTTAAATAAGTCTCTTGAAACACCTGAAAACAAAACTTGAGATTCTAATTTTGACAATTCTTTAAAAAGGTATTCCTTATGCACGTCATCTAAATGGGCCATAGCTTCATCAAGTAATAATATAGGCGAGCGACCCAAATGTTTGTTTTTAATCAGGTACGCAACTGAAATGATAATTGATAGCAAGATTGATTTTTGCTCCCCAGTTGAACAGTTTTTGGCTTCAATATCCCGGTTATTGTTGTTCCAAATAGAAATATTAACCTTGTTTATAGTATGTGTTGTTTTATTTAACTCTGCATCCAATTCTCTTTTAGCTTTTAAAACTGATCTATATTTGCCAACAAACATTTCCTCATTAGATACAAGCTGATCCAGACTATCTAATTCATGTTTAAATTCTACTAAACATGAAGTAAATGGCTTTTTTATTTCTGAAAGCTGGCGATTTAAGATCTCAATAAAATTTATTCTATCATTGATTATAACAAATGATATTTCTGCAATTTTATTCTCCAATATGCTCATCCACTCAGACTCATAATTAACTTTTTTTAATAGAGTTAGTCTTTCCTTTAATAACTTTTGTAATTTTGAAAGGTTTTTTAAGTGATTATTGTTCACATTGAAGGTTAATCTATCAAAAAAACTCCTTTTTTCTGAATTACTTTGAAGCATTATTTTTTCCATTATTGGAGTCACCCAAAGTATGTTTAAATAATTTAATAACTCAGAATTATTTATTTTTTCACCATCTAGTGTGATAAAATTTTTTCTTTTATTCTCGTCAGAAAAATGCCTGTGTAAAATAATATTACCTGCGTCGTATCTTATCTCTAATTTTATCTCAAAGCATTCAACACCATTTTTAAGAAAAGGTATCTCATTCAATTGAGCATTCTTTAACCCTCTTCCAGGAGAAAACAATGATATTGCTTCTAGTAAGTTTGTTTTTCCAGAACCATTTTCTCCTGTTAGTACAATGAATGGTCTTAAGTCAGAAATATTAGTATTCTTATGATTTCTAAAATTAATTAATGTAATTTTTTCAATACTGACATTGGGGTTCATTCAAATACGCATTGGCATTAAAACAAAGAATAAATTTTCGTCTGTTTTATCCAAAATAATAGCAGGTGATATTGAGTCGAGTAAGTTTACATCGATCTCATCACCATCAACCTCATTGCAAATATCCAGTAGATATCTAGAATTAAAACCAATATCAACTTTTTCATTATTATAACTAATATCAATCTCTTCTTTTGCAGATCCCTTAGATTGACTTTCAACGCTAAGGTTTAGTTTATTATTTTCGATAGTTAATTTAATTGCCTTTGATTTTGTTTCCTCATTAATAGCTACAGCTGATACTCTATCAATAGCATTTTTAAGCTCAGAATTATTAGTTTTAAATTTTTTATCATTATTTTGAGGGATAACTTTTGTATAATCAGGAAAAGTACCATCAATTACTTTTGATACTATTTTTAAATTATTAAACGAGAACTTAATTTTATTTTCGTTTAAAGATATGCTTACGTCACCATCAGCATCGTCTAATACCTTTCTTAATTCAAAAACTGTTTTTTTAGGGATGATTATTCCAGTAATTTCGTCAGCTCCTTGTGGAAGGGGTATATCGTATTGAGCCAATCGATGTCCATCAGTTGCTACGGCTCTTAAAAATTTAATAGAATTACTTTCAGCTTTATGAAAAAAAATACCGTTTAAATAGTATCTTGTTTCTTCATTAGATATCGCAAACTTTGTTTTATCTATCATTCTGCTTAGTTCATCGGCGCTAATTACAAAATTAGTAGGTAAATCTTTATCTGAAAGTATTGGAAAGTCCTCAGTTTTTAACGTTGAAAGATTAAATTTAGACCTTCCACACTTTAAAACTAATTCTGTATCTTCATCAGCCATACTAAGTATTACATCCGATCCAGAAGGTAATCTTTTAACAATTTCAAAGAAGGTTATCGCAGGAACTGAAATTTCCCCCGAGGTCACTATTTCTGCATTTATTTTATCAGAACAAAAAATATCAAGATTGGTAGAAGAAAGGCTAAGCTCATTATTTGCAGCTGATAGTACAATATTAGATAAAATTGGTAATGTATGTCTAACCTCAACAATGCCATGTATATGATTTAGAGCTTTTAGAAGGTCAGAACTGTTTGCTTTAATTTCCATAAATCTACTTAATTATTATTACTGTACTATATTTCTTCAATTATTTGAATAATATGAAATAACTAAACTGATGTGATCATCTGGGTAATTAAATTAATATCCTCATCAAATTTTGGATTATTCTGTTTTAATTCTTCAATTTTTTTAACAGCATGTATTACAGTTGTATGATCTCTACCTCCAAATTTTCTTCCAATCTCTGGTAAAGATCGGGTTGTCAACTTTTTTGTAAGATACATCGCTACCTGCCTTGGTCGAGCAAAAGTTCTAATCCTTCTACTTGAAATAAGATCATCAATTTTAATATTAAAATAACTTGCAACCTTATTTTGAATCTCATCGATTGTTATTCTTCGATTGCTTGATTTAAGTAAATCTTTGAGAACTGATTTTGTTAATTCGATATCTATCTTTTTTCCTAATATATTTGAGAAAGTGAATACTTTATTTAAAGCACCTTCTAGTTCTCTTATATTTGATGTTATTGTTTTAGCTAAAAATTCTAAAATATTTTCATCAAGTTCGAATGTATTGTTTTTATTTTTTTCTCTTAGCTCACTATACTTATTTTTTATTATCGAATATCTCAATTCATATGTTGTTGGCATTATATCAACAACTAAACCTCCTGATAATCTTGACTTCATACGATCATCAAAACTACTGAGCTCACTAGGTGATCTATCTGCAGATATGATAACTCTTTTATTCAAATCTAATAGTGAATTAAAAGTGTGAAAAAATTCTTCTTGAGTTGAATTTTTTCCAATCATAAACTGAATATCGTCTATTATTAAAACATCAGCAGATCTAAATTTCTGTTTAAATGTCATCGTATCTTTTTGTCTAAGCGATTTTATAAACTGAAACATAAATCTTTCAGCTGATAGATAAAGTACTTTACTATTTACTTTCTCTTCGCTTATCTGCCATGCTATAGCATGTAAAAGGTGTGTTTTGCCAAGTCCAACTCCACCATAAACATAAAGTGGATTAAATTCATACGTATCATCTGAGCAAAGTCTTTTAGCTGATGCAAAAGCAAGCTCATTAGTTGGGCCAGTAATAAATTTATCAAAAGTGAATCTCTCATCTAATGGCCAATCGTCTGATGAATTTGAATTAAACGAGGTGGTAGTTTTGTTATTTTCTAGAGATGTATCCTTATTTAGATTAAGCATATTCGAAGTGAGTGCATTATCTATATTTATTTTTACTCGTCTAATATCAGGATTTTCTTCATTTAAAAAATAGATAATCTTGTCTAGATAATGTGAAGTGATCCAGTCTCTGATGAACCTTGTAGGAACTGTAAAATATATAATATCGTTGTCTAAGTTTTTTATAGATATATTTTTTATCCAACTATTAAATATTTCATTTCCATATTCAGCATTAAGTTTTTTTAAGACAGTATTCCATTGATCTCGGATGCTAGATTTTGAGGGCAGTGCATTTTCTAGATCTTGAAACATTAATTATGAACTCCCTCAATTTTACTCATTAAAATTGTATCCAATTTTAAATAAAAGCATAATTTTTTTTGCACTTTTTTCATTTGGAAAAAACTGTTCCAAAAAGTACCTACTGAATTCAAAGGATGAATCCAGACTTAAAAAAATAATTTGGATAATTAAAATGATTATTTTTAATTAATTAAACTTAGCGTCATTAAAATTATATCGCAATACAAAATATTATTAACTTGGTGCTAAATTTTAATATGAAATTAAACTCTGTTGTTTCCAGATAACATCCATTGAGGGCCTTAACATACGGAAAAAGTTTGATGAATCTATTTTAATGATTTTATCTTATTCGATAGTCGAGAAATTTTTCTTGCTGCAGTGTTTTTATGAACAATTTTTTTTGATACGGCTGACATCATTTCGGACTCAGCTGATTTTAGAGCAGTTTTTGCTGCCGACTTATCACCGCTCACAATATTTAGTTCAACTTTTTTAATAAAGGTACGATATCTATTTCTCACAGACTTATTTACGTCAGTTTTCTTAGATATTTCTCTTATTTTTGCTTTTGCAGATTTAGTATTAGCCATATTCTTTCGTGTTTACTATTTTTGACAGCTACTACAGTAGAATGTCGATCGCTGGGCTATTACTATGCGTATTATGGGCAACTGACAAGATTTATTTCTACATTTTTGCCCATCACGTCCGTATACTTGAAGTTTATTCTGATAATGGCCTAACTTGCCAGAAATCATCGTATGATCATTGATACTTGATCCTCCCATTTGAATAGATTTTTTCAGTACTCTCTTAATCGAACGTACTAGTCGATCACTTTCAGATATTGTAAGTTTGTTGCCTATTTTAAAAGGACTTATTCTTGATAAATATAGAGATTCAGATGCATAGATATTCCCAACGCCTACAATATACTTTTGGTTCATAATTATTGACTTAATTGATGATGCTTTATTGCTAGCAATTTCATACAAATAATTTTGATTAAAAGATTTACTAAGTGGTTCAACGCCCAAATGTTTAAGAAGCTTTTCTTCTAGTAGCTTGCTGGTTTCTCTCAATAATATGCAGCCAAACCTTCGCGGATCTATAAATTGCAATACTAAATCATTGGAAAAATATAACTGAAAATGTCTATGTTTAATCGATTTTAGTTCTTTTTTTTTACCAATAATTATTCTTCCGGACATACCAAGGTGAATAATAAGAGAATAGTCATTCGATAACCTTAAAATTATGTATTTTGCTCGCCTCTCGACATCTAATAGTGAGCTTTTATTAATTTTATTTTTTAGGTTTATTGGTACAGGATATCTGAGTTTTTTGACAAATACCTCTGTGTCTTTGATCTTTAATCCAATAAGTTTAGTTTTTATCCCATTAACTACAGTTTGAACTTCAGGCAACTCAGGCATATATTTTTATATATTAATTATTAGTTATAAAATAAAAGATACTTAATTTATCAAATATTTATTAGATGGAAACAAAAGAAGTCTTTAATTCAGTTGCGAGTAAATACGATATTATGAACGATGTAATGTCTATGGGCGTTCATAGGTATTGGAAAGAATTAATGATTGATTGGCTTTCGCCTCATGAAGAAATGAAAATAATTGATGTCGCTGGTGGCACAGGAGATATTTCAAGGCGCTTCCTTAAAAGAGTTAATGGAAAAGGTAAGGCCATAGTCTGTGATCCAAATGAAAATATGGTTGAAGCAGGAAAAAGAATAAAACAGTATTCAAATGATATTGAGTGGGTAGTCGCACCAGCTGAGAAACTGCCTTTTGAAGATAATACTTTTGATGCTTATTTAGTTTCTTTTGGTGTTAGAAATTTTAGTGATCTTAAAAAGTCCTTGCAGGAAGCAAAAAGAGTTTTGAAACCCGGTGGTAGATTTCTATGTCTTGAATTTTCTAAGGTTAAAAATGAATCTTTATCTAAGGTATACAGCTTATATTCTTCATTAATTCCGATATTTGGAAAAGTTATTGTTGGTGATGAAGAGCCTTATAAATATTTAACTAGAACAATTAAAGAATTCCCATCACAAGAAGAGTTTCTAGAAATAATTAAAAGTTCAGATTTTGTAACAGTTGACTACCGCAATATTTTTAATGGAGTAGTTGCAATGCATTCAGCAGAAAAAAAAGAATTATGATAAATAATTTTTTTTTTCTATTAAAGATAATCAGGATATTTAAAGCACACGACGTTTTACGACTAATAGGTCAAAATGTAAGATACAGAATTATTTACACAATAATCACTCAACTTTTGTCTATAGGAGTTTCTAAAAATAAAGAACTAATGAATGACTCAGACGGAATTAGGGTTGCTAAAGCATTAAATGAGCTAGGTCCCTCTTTCGTCAAACTGGGCCAGCTAATTTCAACACGGCCAGACATCGTTGGAAATACTATTGCAGATGACTTGTCTATTTTAAGAGATAATTTACCACCTTTTTCAAAAGAGATTGCAATTAAAATTGTAGAAAGTGAGTTTGGAACGACTATAGATAAGGTATTTACTGATTTTAGCGAACCAATTGCTGCAGCATCTATAGCTCAAGTTCACTTTGCAAAAATAAATAATAATGGGGTTGAAACTGAAGTAGCGGTTAAAATACTCAGACCTCAAATTGAAAAAATCATAGAACAAGAAATGTCACGCCTAGAATGGCTGACTTCTTTTATGGAGAATTTTAAGGAATTTGAGAGATTAAGGCCTAATTCAATTATAAAAAAAGCAAAAGAAGTGATCAAGTTTGAACTGGACTTGAGATATGAGGCAGCAGCTGCATCAGAACTTAGAGAAAATACTCAATTAGACGGGAGTTTTTATGTCCCAATAGTTTATTGGGAAAAAATTACTCAAAAAATACTTACCATGGAGAAAATTAATGGAATCCCAGCAGATAAAATCGAAAAACTTAATGAAAATAATTATGATATCAAAAAATCAGCTGAGAATTTAATAGTAAATTTTTTAAGACAGTCAATCAGAGACGGCTATTTCCATGCAGATCTTCATCAAGGTAATTTATTTTTAAATAAAAATGGAAATTTACTTGCAGTAGACTTTGGAATTATGGGAAGGCTTGATAAGAAGAATAGATCTTACCTAGCAGAAATTATTTACGGATTTATAAAGCAAGATTATTATTTGATAGCTAAAATTCATCAAGAAGCTGGACTAATTGATAAAAGTCAATCTACTGAAGACTTTTCACAAGCTTTGAGGTCAATTGGAGAGCCTATAATTAATCAAAAAGCAAAAAATATTTCTATGGGTAATGTATTAATTCAACTTTTTGATATAACAGAACAATTTAATATGTTTCTACAACCTCAACTTCTTTTGCTGCAAAAGACTATGATCACTGTAGAGGGCGTAGCAAGAAAACTGGATCCTGAAATAAATTTCTGGGAAGTTTCTAAACCTGAAATAGAAACTTGGCTTAAAGATGAACTGGGAATAAAAAATAGATTAAAACAAACACAGGAAACGCTTCAGAGTATTGCACGTAAAATGCCTGATATTCCTGATTTTATCTCAAGAGCCGATCAAGCTTTTAATATCATCACTGAAGGCAATTCAGATAATGCACCCCAAAAGACTAATAGAAAGTACTTTATAATTGGCGGAATGGTCTTAATTTCAAGCTTGGCTTTAATTATATCATTGATATAGAATACTTTTTTATAATTGTATTTACTTTTCAAGATAAACAAAAAAGTATAACTCTACGGAATGAATAAAACAAAAAAGGTATTGTTAATCATTACTGGTGGTATTGCCGCTTATAAATCGCTTGAAATAATAAGGGGTCTTAAAACCAATAACATTGATGTTACTTGTATTCTAACAAAATCAGGTTCAGAATTTGTAACACCCTTATCCATTGAGAGCTTATCAGAAAATAAGGTTTATACAGATCTATTCAACTTAACTGATGAACATGAAATGGGTCATATACAACTTTCCAGACAAGCTGACGTCATTCTTGTTGCGCCTGCAACAGCAAACATCATGTCCAAAATTGCGTATGGGAATACAGACGATTTAGCATCAACTGTTTTGGTGGCTACAAATAAACCCATTATTGTTGCACCAGCAATGAATGTAAGAATGTGGCTTAATAATGCAACACAAAGAAATATTCAAACTCTTAGGAATGATGGCATAAAATTTGTTGGACCAGAAAATGGTGAAATGGCTTGCGGGGAATATGGTGAAGGCCGAATGAGTGAACCGAGTGAAATTATAAAATATACAATTGATTTTATTAATGGTTTAGATTTCAAACCACTTAGAGATTTCTCAGCTCTTGTTACATCTGGGCCAACAAAAGAAATGATTGATCCTGTAAGATTTATTTCTAACGAATCTTCTGGGAAGCAGGGCTACACAATTGCAGAAAAATTATCATCATTGGGTGCTCATACAACTTTAATCTCTGGACCAACTAAATTATCTGATCCCAATGTTGATAAAGTTGTTCATGTGTCATCGGCTGACGAAATGATGTTCGAATGCGATAAAGCGTTACCTGTAAATATTGCTATCTGTGCTGCTGCAGTTGCTGATTATAAAGTTATGAAACAAAGTGAAACCAAAATTAAGAAAAACGGTTCAAGGTTGGACATCACATTAGAAGAGAATCCAGATATTTTATCTAGATTAAGTAAACGTAATGATAAGAGACCAGACCTTGTAGTTGGCTTTGCAGCTGAAACTGAAAAACTAGAGGAGAATTCAAAAATTAAATTGGAAAAAAAGGGCTGTGATTGGATTCTCGGCAATAATGTTTCAAACGGACAAGTTATTGGCAAAGATACAAATGAGATTCATTTTATATCTAAATCTGAAACCGAAAACTGGAAACAGATGCGAAAAGAGGAAGTTGCTGAAAAATTATCTCATAAGATAGTTCAGCATCTAAAGAGTTAGAAACTTGTCCATTAAAAAAAATTCTATATTCATTAAAAAAATATCTGATATTGAAAACTTTGAATTACCTAAGTATCAGTCAGAAGAGGCTTCAGGAGTTGATTTATGTGCCTCAATAAAAAGTGATATTACAATAGCACCATGGGAAAAAGAAATAATCGCATGTGGAATTTCAGTTTCTATGCCAACAGGTATGGAAGCTCAAGTAAGACCAAGGTCTGGCCTTGCTTTTAAACACGGAATAACTGTTTTGAATACACCAGGTACCATTGATAGTGATTACAGAGGAGAAATAAAAGTAATATTAATAAATTTAAGTAAAGAAAAATTTATTGTTCGTCCTCTAGATAGAATTGCTCAAATGATTTTCTCAAACGTCACTAAAGTAGAATTTAAACAAGTTAACAATTTAGATAACACTACTCGAGGTCAAGGTGGATTTGGATCCACTGGTAAATAAAAGTTACCTAAAGTCTTTTGCCAAGGCCTCTTTCACTTCTTTAGACAGCACAGTACTATGGAGATAGTTATCGTGGTCTGTACCAATTTCAATTCTGCTGCTTGAGTTTTTAAATTCCTCAATTTGCTTATCACTAAATTTAAAATGAATAAAATGAACAGATGAAGTTTTTCCTGAATTATCTGTACGATCTACATCTTCTTCAGGTGTCGCGTATAGTTTTGTCCCATTAATACTTATAAATAACTTATTCTCAACATTACCTAAGGACGATAAAACTTTTTTTCTTGTGTTAGGGTTGTCAATTTCAAACATATAAGTTGCTACAAGTTCTGAGCCTTGTGGCACAAGAGGGTTATAAGCCTCTAACTCATCTTTGAGTTGTTCATCACCACCTTTTTCTATGTAAAGCATCTCTTGAATTTGCGCTTTCATAGTAAAGAAGTTTTCAAAGTAAAACGTAGAATGGGGTCCAAGTTCTACCCTCCTATTTTTTTTCATCTGAACTACCTCTTTTCTTATACTTCTTCTTTCTTTTGCATAAGTGCTATATTCAAGCAGATCAGAGGATTCAATTTTTCTATTTTCTATAGTCATAAAGATTTATGTAGTGCCTAACTTTGTAAAATCAAGAGAGATTATATGCTTGAGCTACTACTTCAATTGGATGCATTGAAATATAATTTGAGTCTTTGTCTTCGTTTAAAAACTCATTAAGATGCTTGCAAGCAAGTGGGCAATCTGAAACCATTAACTTATTTTTCTTATTTTTAATTTGTCTAGCTGTTGCTTTGCCGTACTTATTTGCGGACTTTCGAGTTTTCTTCATAACTCCAAAAGTTCCTCCATGCCCTGCGCACTTTTCTACAACATCAACTTTTGTATCAGGTAATTTCTTTAACATCTCCATAGCTTTATTGCCCATGTTCTGAGCTCTTGCGTGACATGCATTGTGAACCGTCACTCCTCCATCAAGAGAATTAAGACCTTCAACTAATCCCTCTTTTTTACTTATATCAACGATAAACTCATCAATATCAAAAACATTTTTTGATAGTTTTTTAACATTTTCGTTATTAGGATTGAGAAGTGGCCACTCAAATTTAAGCATGAGTCCACAACTCGCAGTTAAAGTAACGATTTGGTATCCCCGGTCTATCAAGCTACAGAGTTCTTCAGAAACAATTTCTGACTGTTTAATTACCTTTTCATGCTGAGCTTGCTCTAAATGTGGCATGCCGCAGCATCCGGGATATGAAGAAATAGTTTCAACACCATTATGGTTTAGTACTTTTTGAGCAGCGATTCCAACCTTTGAATTATTGAAATTGACGTAGCACGTTGAGTAAATTGCAACTTTTCTTCCGAAAGCAGGTGCACTTGCATTTACTTTAGTATCAATTTTCTCTGATAATTCATGAAATGTTTTTTTTTCGAACTTAGGTAATTCAGCGTCTTTATCAATGCCACTTATCATCTCCAGTGGACGCCGTGTTAGACTATTTTTTTTATTAGAGCTCCAGTTTGCAAGAGTGGGAGAAATATTGGCCAGATTGGCGTTGCGATCTATTTTAGCCAACTCTTTAGGAATTTTTGGCAACTTATTTTGCTTATCCTGAAAAGTTCTATAACGCAACATAAGGTGAGGGAAATCAATGTTAAACTCATGTGGTGGAACATATGGACATTTAGTCATGAAGCACATGTCACACAGTGTACATTTATCTGTAATGTCTTCGAAATCTTTTTTGGTGAGATCATCAACTGATTCATTTGGAGAGTCATCAATCAAATCAAATAACGTTGGAAAGCTATCACAGAGATTAAAGCATCTTCTACAGCTATGACAAACTTCAAACTGCCTTTTCATCTCTGCGTTTAATTCTTCTTCGTTGGTGTAGCTTTCAGAATTCCAATCTACTAGATCCCTAGTAGGTGCTGCAAGGCTTCCTTCTTTTTTATAATCCATTATTTAAGTTAGGGGCTGTTTATTACAGCCCCAAATAACTTAATCGATTGAGTCTAGTGTTTTTTGGAATTTACCCGCGTGAGATTTTTCAGCTTTTGCTAACGTTTCAAACCAGTCCGCAATTTCATCAAAACCTTCTTCACGTGCTGTCTTTGCCATACCAGGATACATATCTGTGTACTCATGCGTTTCACCTGCAATTGCAGCTTTTAGGTTATCTTCTGTTGATCCAATTGGTTCACCGGTCGCTGGATCACCAACTTCTTCCATGAATTCTAAATGACCATGAGCATGGCCAGTTTCACCTTCGGCAGTAGACCTAAATAC
>PYIJ01470153.1_pt1 | contig 21299 bp, 29 predicted proteins | sample 3578051 | NCBI WGS metagenome assembly PYIJ01 (sample SAMN08408021, study PRJNA431606) | Marine metagenome isolate SA_KN192-05_S13_5m, whole genome shotgun... | biome: marine; feature: oceanic pelagic zone; material: water; isolation source: surface water sample, 0.2-0.8 um fraction ... | reverse complement strand
TAACAAGTGGGCATTAACATATGATGCAGACTTAGTTCCTATTGTTCGTTTAGTTGTTAACTCACCTCTTGATACATCTAATATTGCATAATAGTATTTCAATGTGGTCATCCAAAACCTCATCAATTATTGGTGGGGTTTTTTCTTTACGCTACAATAAAACTAAATTACTTTACTAATCGTGGCAGCTACTATAGACGCAACAGTAAAAGGAGCAAATGCTAATAGCTATGTCACATTAGCTGAAGCTGATACATACTTTGAAACTGTTCCAGATTCTACTCAATGGGATAATAAACAAGATGATAAAAAGAATCGTGCATTAATATCAGCTACAAGGTGGATTGATAGTTTTGTTTATTATGGAGATAGATGTGATGATGGACAGGCACTTAAATTTCCAAGAAATAATTATCAGGTAGATGGTGTAGAACTTTCCTGTGATTTAATCCCACAAAATATTAAATATGCACAATATGAATTAGCTAGGGCATTGGCAAATGATACTGATGCTATTACTGGTACTACTGGTAAAGATGGTAATTTTGAAGAAGTTAAATTAGGAGATATACAGGTTAAATATAATACTGATAGTCAGGGAACTGGATCTGTGAATAACATTCTTGACGTTTACCCTTGGCTGCAAAGTTATCTTGGAGCATATATGCTTGGTGGAGCAGGTAGTTTTCAAATGAGGGTAGTTAGAGGATAATGGCAGGTCAACTCGATTCACTATTAAAAAGTGTTGCTAAACAGGTAGTAGCTGACTTGGGATCTTCTTTAGATTCTTCTATTGTTTACACAAAAAAAGCATCGGGAAGTTATAACACAAGTACAGGTGCATATACTACAACTGATACAAGTTACAGCATTAGTGTTCCGATTGAATTTATTAGATCAGAAGAAGATTTAGGAAAAGAAACTAGAGAATTTAAAACATATATTACTCCTGATCTTATTGGAGATAATCAACCTGATTTTGATGATGAGATTACATTAACTTACGCAGGTTCAACTATAGTGGCAAAGATAGTTAATATAAGTACATTACAAGGTGGACAGACTTATCTGTTCACAATTATTGCGAGGTTCTAATGGCTAAATCAGATCCTAACGCTTTAAGTAGTGCAATCGCATCTACAAGAAGAGAATATAATAGTCAGTTAAATAATTTAGTAAATAGGATTCTTACAGATTTACCTTCAGAAAGTCCTCAATATACTGGTTTCTTTGCTTCTAGTTGGCAAGCAAATACATATAGACCTCATTCTGATGAAGAAAGAACTTCTCCATGGACACAAGTAAAAAAAGATAGAGATAATGGTATAAGAACACCACCAATTATTGAACCTCGATATCCTCTGAATAAAAAATTTAAGTTTGGAGATACAGTATTTGTAGGTAACAAGGCTGAATATGCAAGACAAGCATTAGGTTCTCCAAATAGTTCAATAATGACTTATGTAGAAACTATAGGTCAGGTTGTTGATTTTGTATTTGGTCAAACAAAACCAGATGTCAGAGTTGCTGATAGTCAAGTATTATATCAAGGTGTTCAAGCAGGTAGAAGTGCTCCAGCATTAGGTTCAAAATATAAAAAATTATGAGTTTAGTTAACGCAAGAGCAGCTTTTGAAAAAGCTATAACAGATGCAGTTGCAGCAGCAGATAATACTGTGCTTATGATGTATGACAACGTGACTTATACAACTCCTGGAAAAACTAAAAAATTTATCACGACTTCAATTACCTTCACTCAATCAACTATTCAAAATCAAGGAGCAGCATCAGATTATTATTCTGGTGCAATTCAATGTAATATTTATGTTCCAAAAGGTAAAGGTACTTCTGTTTTATCTTCATTAGGAGAGGCTGTTATAGATGGTTTAACTTCCATAAATGCTTCTAATTATTCAGATCCATTTTCTTGTTCCCCTAGAGTTGGAGAAGTAAGTGGAATTATCCCTGTAGAAGTTGAAGATCGTTCACATTTTTTAGGAATTGTATCTTGTGCTTTTTTTGCTAATAGCTGATATACTTCTAATAGCTATACAATAACATGACTAGAGCAGTTGATCTTCTTAAAAGTAAATTTGGTGTAAGCCAACTTTATAAGTATGGATTAAAAGATGAAAATGGAGAAATTATTTTAGAAATTTTTTGGCATCCATTAACTATTGCTGAACGTGAGATGATTCAGAAAAAAAGTGCAACTGAAGATGCAAATGATTTTGCTTTACAACTAATGATTGAAAAAGCATTAGATAAAGACAGTAAAAGATTATTTGCTGACGGAGATAAAGCTTCTTTAAGAAGAGAAGTAAATGCAAATACTTTACAAGAGATACAGCTAGCTATGCTTGAATCTGGATCAGAGAAGGAGGTAGATCAGGCAAAAGCCGATTTAAAAAGCTAATGGAGATTGGATGTTTATATACTCATTAGCAAATGAGTTAAAACTTACTGTTAGTGAATTATGTGAAAAGTTAACTATAGAAGAAATGGTTGGTTGGGCTGCTTTTTATGAAATAAAACATGAACAGCAGAAACAAGATGACCAAAAAGTACAACAGAGAAGAAGCGTTATACCCAAATCAAGGTAGAATAGGATATATGTTTTGTTAATAGGTCGAAATGGCAATTAAAACGATTGATCTTGTTATAAATACAAGTCGTGGTGAACAAAATGTAAAGAAATTACATCAGCTTGCAAAACAGGTAGAAAAAACATTTGGTAATTTAAATAAGTTAAAAATAAATATAAAAACAGATACAGCACAAAAAAAACTTTCAGCTTTAGAAAAAGAGATTAACAAAGGAAATAGAAAAATAGATGCTTTTTTAAAAACTGCAAACCCTGGAATGAGGTTTTTTGGAAATTCAATAGGAAAAGCAAGAGATAATTTAGCTGCTGTTAGAAAAGCCTTTGATGATGCTACAAATGCAACTGCCCGACAAAATGGTGCGACTACTTTATTAGCTGGTAATTTTAGAAAATTAAGAATGGAAGCTGTTGCTTTTGCTCAAGCAAGTGGAGCAGATCCATCTAAAACTATAGGAAATGTAAGTGCAAGAATAAAAGAAATACAAGGATTTCCTCGCACGATAATGGCAGGAAATGAAGCAATGACCTTGCTTAAACGTATGCAAGATATGACTATTGCAGGTTCAAAAGAATTTTTACAAGTTAGTAGAGCTATAGGTGAACAATTAAAAGTAAATGCAACCATACAAATGGCAGCATCAAGAGGAGCAAATCCTATGAAAGGTAATCAGGTTTTTGCCACTCCAGAACAAATAAAAGCATTAAAAGGAAATAAACTTATATCGCCAAGCATGAGATTGCCACAAGCAGGAGAATCTGGTGGTAAGTTTGTTGAACTAAAAAGTAAACCTATAGAAAAAGCTGTTAAGAATATACAAAAATCTTCAAATAAAACAGCAAATATTTTAACTCAACAAAGTGCATTTGGATTGTTACCACCAGCAGGAGGTACAACAAGTCCTATAAATGCAAGATTTTCAAGAGCTAATTTAGGTTTTGGTAAAAATGCTAATCCACAAGGTTTATTTGCAATGCCAGGTGGTGCAACTGGTCGATTAAAAGGTGCTGCTGGTAGTGCCATGATTGGTGGTGGTTTTCCTGCATTATTTGGTGCTGGTGGAATTAGCTCTCTTATGGGTGGTATTGCTGGTGGTATTGGTGGAGCATTAGCACCAGGCGGAGGTTTTGCTCTTTCTATTGCTGCTACTGCTATTGCTGCCCAAATTGAAAAAGCAATACAATTTAGAAAAGCTGTTAAAAAATTAAATGAAGAAGTTGCTGCTATGGGAATAGGTTCTGAGTTTTCAAGAAAAAATATTAAAAAATTAGCAAAAGATTTTGATGTAACAAATGATGAGGCTGTTAAATTAGCATCAACAGTTAAGACTTTTGGGGAAAAACAAGGTTTAGCTATTTTAAAAACTTTTGGTTCAAGAGAGATATTTGATGCATTAGCAGGTTTACGAGATACCTCTTCAGTTTTAGGCAAAATTAATCAATTACAAGAAGAAATTAGTGAGAGTAAAAGACAGGAACTTTTACAATCATTAGCAACTGAAGGTCCATTAAAAACACAATTAAAACTTGAACAAGCAATATTAGAGAAAAAAAGAAAATTGTTTATCGAGGATAAAAAACGTGAAGAATTAATTAAAAAGTTAGATGAGAAATATGGTGGAGGAAGTTATTTGGGAGCAATGCCTGATAAAAACCAAGAGAGTCCAGAACAGCAATTAAAAAGATTAAATGAATTATTTGATAAAACGAATGAAAAACAAATTAAGTTTTTACAAAATCAAATAAAAATTAATGAGCAAACGCAATTTTTAACAGAATTTAATGCTCCTACTGATCAGTTACGAGAAATGTTAAATCCTATGCGTCGAATTTTAGATTTAAGTGTTGCAATAAAAGATGGATTTGAAAACTCGTTTAAAGGAATTATTAAAGGTACTATGAGTGTTCAAGATGCTTTCAGAAGTATGTTAAATAAAATTGCTGATCATTTTCTTGATGCTGCTGCAAGAATGGCCGCGACTCAACTTCAAAAAGGATTTTTAGGTTTGTTTAGTAATATGTTTAATTTTACTAAACCTTCTTCTCCAACTAATCTTGTTGAATTATCAGGCTTACCTTCTAGTCCGAGTAATATGGTTCCTTCGTTATCTAATACAAGTCCTTCAGACTTGATGATTCCATCATTTAATCCATATGCAGAAAAAAGGGCAAATGGTGGTCCAGTAAAAGGTGGTGGTCGTTATCTAGTAGGAGAACGTGGACCAGAATTATTTAGCCCAGGTGTATCTGGAATGATTACACCAAATGAAATGCTTAGTGGTTCAACAAATATTGTAGTAAATGTAGATGCTTCTGGTACATCTGTTGAAGGGAATCAAACAAATGGTGAAGAATTAGGTAGATTAATAGGAGCAGTAGTTCAATCAGAACTTATTAAAGAAAAAAGACCTGGAGGTTTACTTGCATAATGGCTACTTTTCCTTCTATTAATCCAACATATCAAGCTCGTAAAACTACAGAACCAAAAGTAAATATTGCTCAATTTAATGATGGCTATCAACATCGGATTAGATTTGGATTAAATACTATTCCTTATACTTGGTCTTTGACTTTTGATGTTTCAGAAACAGATTCAGATACTATAGAAACATTTCTTGAAGCTAGAGCAGATGATGGTGCTTCTTTTGATTGGACTCCTCCTGGCAGTAGTACACAATATAAATGGATATGTTCTGCATGGACTAAGACAATACCTTATAAAAATAGAGCTAAATTAAATATGGTTTTTCAACAAGTATTTGAACCCTAATGGCTACTCCTGTATCAGAGTTACAGAAGATAAATCCTAGTAATATTGTTGAACTTTTTCAACTACAACTAGATACCACAATTCATGGTGCAAATACAACATACTATTTTCATAATGGTGTAAATCAGAACACGAATAGCAATCTTATATTTGATAATCTTGAATATACAAGGATGCCAATAGAAGCAAATGGATTTGAATTTAACGGCAAACAACTTCCTAGACCACGAATTACTATATCTAATATTTTAGGAACTTTTACAACAATACTTTTGACTTTACCTCAAGGATTAGAAGGAGCAAAAGTTACTAGAATCAGAACTTTGCAAAGATATATTGATAATACAAATTTTATTGGAGGTGAAATATTATTAGAAAATGGTTCAAATTTACTGCTTGAAAATGGTAGTGCGATAGATATGGAGTCAGGTATAAATCCATTTGGTACTCCAGACCCAACAGCTACATTTCCTAATGAAGTTTATTATATAGATCGTAAAATTACAGAAACAAGAGATATAATTCAATTTGAACTTGCCGCTAGTTTTGATTTACAAGGTGTTCGACTACCTAAAAGACAAGTTTTACCAGCAGATTTTCCTGGTATTGGTACGTTCTTCTCATAATGTGGCAAGATAGAGCACTTGAACACGCAATAAATGAAGATCCTAGAGAATCTTGTGGTCTTTTAGTAGTTATCAAAGGTAAAGAAAAATATATACCTTGTAAAAATTTAGCTGTAGATCCTAAAGATCAATTTATTTTAGATCCTATAGATTGGGCTAATGCTGAAGATCAAGGAGAAATAACTGCTGTTGTTCATAGTCATCCTGTTACGAGTCCTCAACCGAGTGAAGCGGATAAAATTTCTTGTGAAAAATCTGGTGTTAAATGGTGGATTGTTCAACCTAATTTAAAGGAATGGGCTTATTGTGAACCTTGTGGATACAAAGCACCTTTAATTGGCAGACAATGGGTATGGGGTGTAACTGACTGTTGGAGTTTATGTAGAGATTGGTATAAAGATGAATTAGGTATAGAGCTTATAGATTGGATCAGACCAAACGATCCAGAAGATTTTATTAAAAATCCTATGTTTGTCGATTGTTTTGCAAAAACAGGTTTTAGAGAATTAACAGAAGAAGAAGATTTAGAAAAGGGCGATTTATTATTAATGTCAATTAGTAGTAGCGGATTAAATCATATTGGTGTTTACTTAGGAGAACAAACTGTTTTACATCATTTGCAAAATAGATTATCAAGTCGTGATTTATTAGACGAATGGTTGCTAAAATGCACAGGTAAGAGGATTCGTTATGCTGCGTAAAATTAAGCTATACGGAGAATTAGCAAAGTTTCTAGGTCAAAAGACTTTTGAAGCTGAAGTTAATAATGCTGCACAGGCTATAAGATTTTTAGTTGTTAATTTTCCTCAGTTAGAAGCTCATATGGCAAATAGGCATTATAAAGTTACTGTGAATGATTGGGAAATAAGCAAAGAGGAGTTGCATCATCCTAACGGACAAGAAGATATAAAAATTATTCCTGTTGTTGGAGGTGCTGGTGGTAGAGGTATGGGTAGATTCCTATTAGGTGCAGTAATGATTGGTGCTGCTGTCATGTTCCCTGGAGCAGAGTTTGGTGGTTTAGGTTTTTCTGCCGCTGACGGTTTTAGTGCATTTCAAGCAACTGTTGGAAATATTGGTATTGCTTTAGCTTTTCAAGGTATTTCACAAATGCTTACTCCTGTTCCTGTTATTTCAGAAAGAGAACAAGATCCTCGTTTGTCTTTTAATTTTAGTGGCATACAAAATACAAGTCGTGCTGGTGTTGCTGTTCCTGTCGTTTATGGACAAGTATTAACTGGATCGGTTGTTATATCGGCTGGTATTGAAACTGCACAGGTAGAAGTATGAGTAAAGTTATAGGTTCTGGTGGTGGCGGAGGAAAAGGTGGAGGCGGAGGTGGTGGTACTCCTACCGAAGCTAAAGATAATCTTGATTCAAAACAGTTTGCCAAAGTATTAGATTTAATATCAGAAGGTGAAATAGGTGGTTTAGTAGATGGTGCGAAGTCTATATTTTTAAATAACACACCATTACAAGCTGCTGATGGTACGTTTAATTTTAAAGATGTAACTTTTGAATCAAGAACTGGTACTTCTAGTCAAACTAATATTCCTATAACAAAAAATGTAGAAACGACTAAATCTACAGGTTTTTCTACTGTTCCTCAAGCAACACCAAAAGTTATACAAATTACAGATTCAGATGTTGATGCAGTATCAGTAACAATAACTGTTCCTTCTTTGCAATCTTTAAGTGATAAAGGAGATATTTTTGGTACAGAAGTTAAATTAGAAATTGCTGTTCAGTATTCTGGGGGTTCATATTCTACTGTTGTTTCTGGTAATGCAGGAACGATTACAGGTAGAACTCCTGATACTTACCAGAGAGATTATTTAATTAATTTAGATGGTGCTTTTCCTGTGAATATAAAAGTCACTAGAATTACTGCTGATAGTGCATCGAGTAAATTAGCTAACGAAATTCAATTTAATAACTATGTAGAAATAAAATATGACCAAAGAACATATCCAAATAGTGCATTGGTTGGGTTAAAAGTAGATGCAGAACAGTTTACATCTATTCCTAAAAGACAATATTTAATTAAAGGTATTAAAGTTAAGATCCCTCATAATGCAACAGTAAGAGCAGATGGAAGTTTATCTTATACTGGTACGTTCAATGGAACGCTAGGTGCTGCACAATATACAAATGATCCTACTTGGTGTTTATATGATCTTCTAACGTCTTCTAGGTATGGATTAGGTGCTCATCTTGTTGAAGCTGACTTAGATAAATTTAGTTTTTATCAGGCATCTGTTTATTGTTCTACTCAAATAGATGATGGTACAGGTACAGGTAATACAGAACCTAGATTTAGTTGTAATGTCTCAATTCAAAATCAACAGGAAGCATATAACGTAATTAATCAAATGTGTTCTGTGTTTAGAGCAATGCCATACTATCAGGCTGGTAGTTTAACTATTACACAGGATTCTCCTAAAGATTCTAGTTATCTATTTACTCTTGCTAATACTTTGTCTCCTGGTTTTACTTATTCAAATACAAGTCAAAAGACAAGACCTACAGTAGTAGTTGCTAAATATCTAGATTTAGAGTTACGAGATATAAATTATGAGGAAGTAATTGATACTGCTAACCAAGCTCGTTATGGATCAGTTGTAAAAAACATAGATGCGTTTGCCTGTACAAGTAGGGGACAGGCTAATCGTCTTGCAAAATGGTTGCTTTACATGGAAAACGTAGAGCGTGAAGTTGTGACATTTGTTACATCGGTAGATGCAGGAGTTGTTGTCAGACCTGGGCAGATTATTGAAATAGCTGATCCTGTAAAAAGTGGAGAACGGAGAGGAGGTCGTATTCAAGCTGCTACTACAAACTCTGTAACAGTAGATGATACAACTGATTTAACTTATTCGGTTGGATCTACTTTATCTGCAATATTACCTGATGGTAGCGTTGAAAATAAAACAGTCTCATCAATCTCAGGCAGTGTTATTAATTTAGGTCAGCATTTTTCAAGTGCTCCTAATGTAAATAGCATTTGGGTTTATCAAACACCAGATATTCTTACAAGTACTTGGAGAGTTTTAGAAGTTAAAGAACAAGACAGATCAAATTATGTAGTGACGGCTAGTGAATATAACTCAGGTAAATATAATCATATCGAAAGTGGTATAGCTCTTACTACTAGAGATATTACCAATTTAGATGTACCTCCAGCTTCTCCTACAGGTATAACAGCAGAAGAAGTTATTTATGAAAACACTGGTATTGCAAGAGTAAAAATTATTGTCAGTTGGACTACTTCTACTGATAATGTTTATGTTAGATGGAGGTATGAACAGGGTAACTATGTATCTCGTACTGTAGAAGGTGCTAAGAGTTATGAAATACTAGATACGATTGCTGGTAATTATACAATTGAAGTATATAGCGTTAGTGCATCAGGTTTAAGATCAACCTTACCTAACTCTTTAAATCCTTTTGTAGCTGTTGGTAAGACTGCTGTTCCAGCCAATGTTAGTGGTGTAAGTTTACTTCCTATTGATCAATCAAGTGCGATATTGAGTTGGAATCGTGCTACAGAACTTGATGTTTTATTAGGAGGTAAGACTCTTATCAGACATTCTTCTTTAACTACAGGTGCACAATGGAAAGATGCACAGGAGATCGTAGTTGCTGCTGCTGGAAACCAAACTCAGAAGATTGTTCCATTACTAGAAGGAACTTATTTAATTAAATTTGAGGATGATGGTGGAAGACAATCACCTTCTCCAGGATCAAATGATTCAGATTGGAATAATACTAGAGTTACAACAAATCTACCTGCTCCTACCGAGAGGCTTGTTGTATCAACGGTTGATGAACATACTGCTAACTTTACAGGTTCTAAATCAGATACAGTTTATGATGCTTCTTTAGATGCTTTAAAATTAGTAGTTACAAGTAATGCAACAGAAACTTCTGGAGAATATTCTTTTGCCAACTCTGTAGATTTAACGCAGAAATATGATGTAAATCTAAGAAAAACTTTAAAAGCAAGTAACTTTATATTAAATAGTTTATGGGATGATAGAACAGATTTAATTGATACTTGGGGATATATTGATGCTGTTGGTGGTTTAACCGAAGCTACAGCTTGTAATGCTGCTGTCTATGTACGATCCACAGATGATGATCCTTCTGGTTCTCCTACTTGGAGTGCTTATAAAGAATTTAGTAACGTATTAATAACAGGAAGAGCTTTTCAATTTAAAGCAATATTAACAAGTAATGACACTAACCAGAATATAGCGATTACTCAGTTAGGAGCTACACTAGAATTACAAGGAAGAACAGAAAGTATTTCAACTCCAGTTACTACTGGATCATCACAATACACTGTATCTTTTACTAATCCATTTAAAAATACACCTCAAGTAGTAGTGACTCCAACAACACAACAATCAGGTGATTTCTTTGAACTTGCTAATATAAGTAGGACAGGTTTCCAGGTCACATTTAAAAATGGAAGTTCCGCAGTTGCTAGATCCTTTGTATGGGCAGCATCAGGTTTCGGTAAGGAGGTTGCATAAATGAGTAACACACATGATTATGATATAGGAAATGCAGTAGGGGCGACTTTTAGATCAGATTTAAATACCTGTTTGGGCGATATTCAATCTTTAAATAGTGGTTCTTCTGATCCTTCTACTACTGTTGCTTATAAAATTTGGGCTGATACTGCAAATAATCTATTAAAAATAAGAAACTCTGCTAATAATGGCTGGTTAGTTTTAGGAAGTCTGACGGATGCTGCACATACTAATAATTTCGGATTAGCAACAAAAGCATCTCCAGATTTTACAGGAACAGTAGATTCTGCTGGTGATATTGTAATGGGTGGTACAGGAGCTTTAAAACTGCCAAGTGGTACAACTATCCAAAGACCAACAGCAGCTACAGGTCAAATAAGATTTAACAATTCTACAACTTCTTTTGAAGGATATAACGGATCAGCTTGGGGAGAACTTGCTAATGGTGTTCCTGTTGGTTCTGTATTTAATTTAGCTACGACTACTGTTCCTACTGGTTTTTTAGAATGTAATGGTGCTGCTATTAGTAGGTCAACATACGCTAGTTTATTTGCGGCAATTTCAACAACATGGGGATCTGGAGATGGATCTTCTACCTTTAATCTTCCTGATCTTAGAGGTCAATTTGTAAGAGGTTGGGATAATAGTGCTGGAGTTGATAGTGGCAGATCATTTGCTTCAAGTCAATCAGACCAAAATAAATCTCACAATCATAGCATTACAGACTCAGGTCACTTCCATCATGCGTTTAGGTCAGGTAATGTTGGAGAGCGTAGAAACGATAGTAACTTAAGCACTACTAATTTCCCAGCATCTGGTACTGGGCCAGGTAATTTAAATGAAGCATATAATATAGTCGCTACAGGGAATGAACCAGACGTAGGTAAAACTTCAAATGAAACAACTGGCATTACTATTTCTAATGATGGTTCGAGTGAAGTTCGTGTTAAAAACTATGCTCTAATGTATGTAATTAAATTCTAATTATGACAAACAAAAAAATATCAGAATTAACAGAATTAACAGCCCCAGCTAGTACAGACTTACTCGCTATTGTTGATGTCAGTGGTGGTGGTACAGGTTCAAACAATAAAATTACATATGCAAACTTATTAAGTAAAGCACCTGACGGATCTGCCTCTGCACCATCTTTTAGTTTTAATTCAGACAATAACTCAGGAATAAGTGGTGGCTCAGATACTTTAACTTTTAGTACTGCTGGTGTAGGCAGAATGACAATAAGTTCGGCTGGTCTTGTAAGCATACCAGGTGACTTAACGGTAAGTGGTACGACAACCACTATTAACACTACTAATCTTGATGTAGAAGATAAAAATATAACCCTTGGAAAAGTATCAACACCTAGCGATACAACTGCTGATGGAGGTGGATTAACACTTAAAGGAGCTACAGATAAAACATTTAATTGGGTTAATTCAACAGATTCATGGACAAGTAGTGAGCATATATCTGTTTCTGGGCAGAAAGAGTTTAGATATTTAGATTCTGATTCATCACATTATGTAGGTTTTAAATCGCCAGCTACAGTTTCTTCTAATGTTGTTTGGACTTTACCTTCTGCTGATTCTTCAGTAAGTGGCTATGTCTTATCCAGTAATGCTTCTGGAGTTCTTAGTTGGGTAGCACCTGGTCAAAATGCAGATCCTAATTTTACTGGTACGTTAACTCTTACTGATGATGGAAATGTTAGAGGATTTGCTTCTACTCATGCCACATATACTGGTTCGGTAAAAACTTTTACAGTTACAGTTGCGAGTAAAACAGCAGCCCATAGATATAACGGAAGTGGCTCAAGTAATGGCTATAAGATTGATGGTAAGGAAGCACCATTCTTAACTCTTACTCCAGGTCGTACCTATAAGTTTGACCAATCAGATAGTAGTAATAGTGGTCATCCTCTTCGTTTTTATCTTGAGGCAAATAAAACTACAGCATATACAACAAATGTAACTACAAACGGAACTGCTGGTTCTAGTGGTGCATATACGCAGATTGTTGTAGGCGATACGACTCCAATGGTAATTCATTACCAATGTTCAGCACACTCGTTAATGGGTAATGCTGTACAGACAAACTCTGCAACAGCTACAGGAACTCTGCTATCTAGCTTGAGTGTTAGTGGAAATATGGATGTTACTGGCACATTTACTGTCAGCGACAATATTTTGATGACAGGGACAGGAGCGATTGATGTTGCTTCTGGCACGACTGCACAAAGACCAGGATCTCCCTCTGCTGGTATGTTTAGATTTAATAGTCAGACATCAGAATTTGAAGGATACGATGGTAGTGCTTGGGGAGAGATTGGCGGATCAGCAGCTACAGGAACAGCAGATTTATTAGATATTGCATCATCATCTGGAACTGGTGGAGGATCAGCTACATTTAACGGTTCTGCTTATAGATTTAAGCTAGTTACTAAGGGAACAAGTACAGCAGTAACACCTACCAATGCAGAGATATTAAGAGTATCTATTAATGGTGTGATGCAGCAGCCTAATGATGGAACTGGGCAGGGAGATATGACAGAGGGATATGTTGTTAGCGGTACAGATATTATTTTTGATTCTGCTCCTCCTAGTGGTGCTACATATTTTATTGTCAATATGGGAACTCAAATTGCAGTTGGTAATGCAACTACTTCTACTATTGCAGATGAGAGTTCCGATACTACTTGTTTTCCTTTGTTTGCTACGGCAGCTACAGGAGATTTAGGACTAAAATCTGGATCAAACCTTACATTTAATTCTTCAAATGGTACTTTAGCTGCAACTGTATTTAGTGGATCGGGTGCAAGTTTAACGAATTTACCTTCTTCTGCATTAACTGGTGCGTTACCTGCTATAGATGGATCAGCATTAACAGGAATATCTGCTGGAGCTACTGGAGGAGGAAGTGATGAGGTCTTTGTTGAGACAGGCCAGACTGTTACAACTTCATATACTTTAAGTTCTAATAAAAATGCAGTTACGGTGAGTCCCTCAATAAATTCAGGTGTCACTATTACCGTGCCATCTGGTGCAACTCTTGTTATTCTTTAATTATGGCTTTAAACATTAACGGCACTACTGGTATTTCTGGAGTTGATGGTTCAGTTTCCGCACCAGCATTAACAGGAACCGATAGTAATACTGGTATAACATTTCCCTCTGCTGACACTATTAAGTTTGCAACTGGTGGTGTTGAAAGAATGTCTATTACTAATAGTGGAATAAGTGGAATAACTGCTGGAATAACAATGGCAGATATGTGGAGAATTACCTCTGATGTATCAGTTAATAGTGAATATAACTACTTAACTTCTAATTGGGAAAGAGCCGATACTGGTGGTTTTGGTCAGCTAGGAACAGGAATGACGCAAAGTGGTGGAGTTTTTACATTTCCTTCAACTGGCATATATAAAATTAATTTTGCTATATATGCTCGTGACTCAGGTAGTTCTGCTGCCAACGGTGTTCACATACATACAACTGTTGATGGTGGAAGTAATTATGTATTTTGCTCAAATGCGTATTTTAATATTGCCGATATTTCAGGTAATACCTACGGCTCTGGTTTTACAGAATTTATATTTGATGTAACTGACGTTTCAACACATAAAGCGAGGTTTGTTGTTTATTCAGAAGCTAGTATTGTAGTTGAAGGTAGTTCAAATGCAAATAATACTTACGCAACTTTTACTAGATTAGGAGACACATAATGCGACCTACACATATTGAAAATTATTTAGTAACAGTAAGAACAGGACAATGGTTTGGGTGGTCTGATTCAAAAAATAAAATCTATGCGAACTTAATAGTGCATGATGGTGGTTCTAAACCTACAGAATTAGATTGCATAAATGGACTTGCTGCAATGCAAGCTGCATGGGATTTAGAAAATGATTCATATAAGTCACAACGTAAAGCAGAATATCCAAGTATTGAAGATCAGCTTGATAACATTTATCATAATGGTGTAGCTGGTTGGAAAACCAGTATTAAAGCAATCAAAGACAAATATCCTAAGCCATGACAGCAAAGATTAAACTAAACGCAGCATCAGGTGGTGGGTCTTTCAGCTTACAAGCACCCTCATCATCTAGTAATACAAGGGTAATGACTTTACCTGATACAGCAGATGGAACGATATTAACTACAACAAACCCAAAGTCAGGAACTATTATTCAAACAATTACAACATCAGCAAATACTGGTTTTTCTTCTACAAGTTCCAGTTATGTAGAAACACCTGTGACAGGTTCTATAACCCCAGAAAGTAGTTCCAGTAAAATAATTATTACTTGTTGTGTTCCAGTTTGGCCCGCTGCTGGTAGTTATTTGCACGTTCAACTCAGATCATCGGGTGGTAATACAAACAATGATATCGGTACTTGGGGTGATGCTTATTCAACAAGTGGTTCTTCTGGTGCTTCTTATAACTCTATGTACAGATGGGTACATTCGAGTCATAACGCAACCTCTGAAATAACTTACAAAATTTTTGGACGAAAACAAACTTCTGGTACTTGGTATTTTCCTAATAATAATACTTCAAATTCCACTTTATCTTGGATGCTAACAATGGAGGAACAAGCAGCATGATACAAATTGAAGATATCATTTTTCAACTTTATACTAATGTTGTAAATATTATAAAAGATGGTGATGTTTACACCTGTACTGATAAAGACAACAAACCTGTGACTGTAGATATGTCTGCTGTTAATGCAGAGTTTACAAAACAGAGCTATAAAAACGAAAGATATTACGATGAAATTGGAGATCAGTTAGATTTACTTTGGCATGCAATTGATGCTGACACAGACTTGAAATCCAAGTTTAGTGCATTCTATAATTCTATTAAAAAAGTAAAAGACGCTAACCCAAAACCTAGTTAATTATGTCAGAGATAAAGGTAAATTCGATAAAAGGGGTAGGAGCTAGTACTGCTGCTATTACTGTCAACAATACCGATGGAACGTGTACTGCCAACTTAAGTAATAGACAGAATCGTAATTTATGGATTAACGGATCATGTCTTGTTAATCAACGCGGTTCGTCATCTACGTCAGAAGGTTATCAAACTATTGATAGATTCTATGTTGGTTCTGGTGGTACAGATGAAGCACCTACGCAAGCACAAGTTGATGTTGCAAGTGGTACTACACCCTATACTTTAGGTTTTAGGAAAGCATTAAAGATAACAAACGGAAATCAAACAAGTGGTGCTGGTACAGCAGATTTTATGTATCTTAAATATACTTTTGAAGCACAAGATATAGCTAATTCTGGATGGAATTATTTATCAAGTTCAAGTTATGTAACATTATCTTTCTGGGTAAAATCAAGTGTTGCACAATCTTTTAAAGCATATTTTCATACACGACAAGGAACTGAATATCAGTATCCTTTTGAAACAGGTTCTTTGTCAGCAGATACTTGGACTAAAGTAACAAAAACAATATCTGGAAATTCTAATTTAACTTTTAATAGTGATAATGGATTAGGTTTAGAATTATATATTTGGTCTTTTATTGGCACAGATTATACTGCAAGTTCCGTTACAGAAGATGCTTGGTCAACATACGCTAATGCTGCGAGGATGAAAGATGCTACATCAACATGGTACACAACAAATGATGCAACCTTAGAGTTTACAGGATTTCAATTAGAAGTAGGGTCATTTTCGAGCGACTTCGAATTTAGGTCATTCGGTCAGGAGCTTGCTTTATGTCAGAGGTATTATCAAGTCTTAGCTCCAGCAGTAGCGGAGGCTGCTATTTGTCATGGTGGTTATATAATTAATGAATTTATTGGAATAGTACATTTCCCAACAGAAATGAGAATTGCCCCATCATTAGTAGTAAGCGATTTTAGTAATGCGTTTCGTGTTTATGGCGATGATGGAAATTTTAATCCATCAACTCTTACAACAGATACCTACTTAAATACACCTAGAGCATTTTACCTACGAGCAAGTGGCTCAGATGTTGGCGATGCGTATTTAAGAGTATTAAGTGCTAATAGTGGTGTGTATGCCACTATAGCAGTATCAGCGGAGCTTTAATTATGGTATTTCCAACAAACCCAATTTATAAATTAGTGGAGCAAACATTTGATGGTGTCACTCGTAAAAGTATTCTAAAAGCCGAGCCAAATAATATAAGAGTACAGTTTGGGTATGACGAAGCAAACACCGATTACCAAGAGTACTTAGAATGGGCTAAGACCAACACACCAGAGGAGGCTGATTAATGGGACTAACCAAAGCACAAGCTGCTGGACTTGCTGATACTGCTGTTAGTGCAGGTAGTTATGGATCGGCTACTGCTATTCCAGCTATAACAGTTGATGCACAGGGTAGGATAACTGCTGCATCTACTAATGCTATTTCTGCTGGAGGAGAAACAGATTCTATATTTCAAAACCCTGCAACAGCAACAGGAAATATTACAGTTGGTACTAATAAGAATGGTTTAGTTGCTGGCCCTTTTTCAATGGCGACTTATACTTTAACTGTACCTTCTGGTTCAACATTTACGGTGGTTTAGATGGCGGTATCAATCAACGGAAATACAGGAGTAGTAACAGGTTTGGCAGCTTTACCAGACTCAGCGATGTCTAGTGGGTCTATTATTCAAGTTAAATCCGTATCAAAACTTGATACTTTTAGTGTAAGTAGTCCAACGGCTGGTCAATATTATGATGTTACAGGTTTAGATAATTTACAAATAACTACTACAGGTTCAAATAAAGTTCTTGTTTTCATGACTGTGCATATGGGAGTAGATAGAGATGGTTATAACGGATTTATGAGAGGAATAAGAACTACAAGTGGCTCTGTAACTAATTTATCTTATCCAAGTACAACAGGTACATCTTACAGAGGTTCTGTTGGTGGAGTTTGGACAGATAGTGGAAATGTCCCTGCATATCATACCCATGCTATGTACATAAATGGATTTGAAGATAGTCCAGGTGCAGGAACACATCAATATGGTATTCAAATTTCATCTAGTTATAATAGAACATTATATACAGGTAGACCTTACAATGGAGAATCTTCTGGTTACGTTCATGCTCCTTCTGGAACAGTAACTCTTATGGAGGTAGCAGCATGACAGGGAAGATAAAGCTAAACGCAACATCAGGTGGAGGTTCAGTAAGTTTTCAAGCACCTTCTTCAACAGGTGATGATCGTATTATTACGTTACCTACAACTGCTGACGGAACGGTACTGACAACAACAAACCCAAAGGCAGGGAATATTATTCAAGTTTTGCAAGCAGTTAAAACAGATACTTTTACTGTGAATGGAACGACAACTTCTGATGTAACTGGATTATCAGTTGCTATAACGCCATCAAGTACTAGTAATAAAATACTTGTTACTTATAATTTAAGTGTAGGTGTTGAATTTGGTGGGTATAGTGGTTTTATATTTCTTTTAAGAGATTCTACTCAGATATACTTAGGTGATGCTGCTAGTAATAGAACAAGATCATCAAGTTTTATAACATCACATTCTGCTGTTGATTTTGGTGCTAATGAAATGTTTGATTTATCAGGTTCGTTTTTAGATTCTCCATCAACTACAAGTGCGACAACATATAAAATTCAAATGCGTTCACTAAATAGTGGTAGAAGTTTTTACTTAAATAGACACCAAAATGATGGCGATGGAAGTGGAAGTCCAAGAACAGCAAGTTCAATAACAGTAATGGAGGTAGCAGCATAATCGCTATCTTCTATAATTAAAAGTAAAACACTATGGCCTTAGATCACGAAGCTATCTACAAAGCATACGCAGGTACAGTCGTTACTATTGATGATTCTGCTGGTGCGTTTGATAAAGATGGTAAGTCTGTAACTCTTGTTCAATCAAAAATAAATACAGCAAGAAAAGCTATAGATGATGAATTAGCTGCGACTAAGTATAAGCGTGACAGAACAAGAGATGGTTCTACAACGTATGCACTAACTGGTGAACAGCTTGGAATGTTGTATGACGATATTATTGCAGGTAAACTAGATGCAACAGGTAGCTTTGCTATTCATAACAAAGCAGTTAAAGACGCTAATCCCAAGCCATGAGCAGTAGATTAATTGTTAACAGTATTAGGCACACAGGAGCATCAGGAGATGCTGTAAGCCTTGCCAATGACGGTACGTGTACAGCGAATATTACTAATAGAAGTAATCGGAATTTGATAATTAATGGTGCAATGCAGGTGGCTCAACGTGGTACGTCATCTACAACACAAAATGCTTATACAACTGTTGATAGATGGAAAATTCTTAGTGGTGGATTGGATGAAAATGTAACTACTGCTCAATCTGATATTACAAGTGGACTTGCTTACAATGATGGATTTAGAAAAGCATACAAAGTTCAAAACGGAAACCAAACAAGTGGTGCAGGAAGTAGTGATTATTTAGTGCCTCAATATAAATTTGAATCACAAGATATAGCTAATAGTGGTTGGGATTATGTTTCATCATCTAGTTTTATAACAATTTCTTTTTATGTAAAATCTAGTGTTGCACAAACTTTTCAAGTACAGCTTTATAATAATGAACCTGTCATATCAAGACAATATGTCTTTGAATATTCAGCAACAACTTCATGGACAAGAATTACACACACTGTTCCCGGAGGTTCAGGTATAGAAATTGATAATGATGCTAACCATGGATTTGATCTTTATTTTAATTTATTTCATGGCACAAATTTTACAGACAACAGTTATGTTAATAATCAATGGAATGATTATGGAGGTGGAAATCCACAATATAAAGATAATACAACTACTTGGTACACAACAAATGATGCAACATGGGAGATTACAGGATTACAGGTTGAATTAGGCAGCGTGGCCACAGATTTTGAGCATAGGTCATTTGGACAGGAGCTTGCTTTATGTCAAAGGTATTATATTCAGTATGACAGGGGTATAGGAAATACTAATGATGATGGTATTACACCTATAATATGTAATGTTATTGCTGGTGATAGTAATGATTGTTTTGGTGCATTACAGTTACCAACTTGCATGAGAGCAGCACCTACATTATCCTATAGTAGTGCAGATCACTTTCAGACAAGTAGAGTTTTTAGTGGTACAACTGATGTTGGAGGCTCATTATCTATTGCTTATCCTTCAATAAATCCACATCAATCTATCTACATTAGAACAAACACAAATCCCAATCCTAGCTTTACAAATGGAGAAGTTTTTAATTTAAGATTAAAAAATGGAACAGCTGCCGTACTTAGTTTTTCAGCCGAACTTTAATTATGATTACTAAATATAAATTATGCCACAATCCAGAAGGCACTCATGTAGTAAGTGTAAGACCTTATGCAGATGGTGCTTGGCTTAATATGTTTATTCCAGCAGTAGAGGATAACACAGATTACCAAGAGTACCTATCGTGGGTAGCAGAAGGAAACACAGCAGAAGAGGCAGACTAATGACCAATCCACTAGATGATCTAATTAAGCAGTACGAACAACAGCTTGTTAATATTCAAACTCAAAAAGAAGAAGCTAAACGTGCTTATGAGATTGCCTGTAAAAATGAAGACAGGTATCAAGGTGCAATCTTAGGTGTAAAAGATGCACAAGCACAGTTATTATCTACAAAAAATCAAGAACAGGAAATAAAACCTTCAGACGCAAAACAAGCTAAAACTTAACTCTTCTTTTCGATCATTTGACGTTGTAACAGTCCTAAAGTGACGTAGAGAGGAGATAGACCTATAATTAGCAGTAATGTAGCGAATGTCATAATTGACATAGCTCTAATAATTGCAAATTTAATCATGTTTCAAAAAATTGCTAATGTTCTTAGTATTGTCTCATTTGTAATGGTAACTTCTGTTATTGGTGGAGGGTACTTTGGATATAAATATGTAACATCAGAGCAGTTTCAAACAAAAATGATGAACAAAGTACTTGGAGGTGTTCAAGGCATGATGCCTAAAGTATTAGATAATGCTTTGCCAAAAACAACTGGAACATCTATACCTACGATCCCCAAACTATGAATTGTTGGCATTGTAAGACTGAATTAATCTGGGGTGGAGATCATAGTATGGATGAAGAAGATTATCCTTGTTCTTCGCAGGAATATAGTATGGTAACTAATCTTTCCTGTCCTAAGTGTTATTCCCATGTAGAGGTTTATCTTCCTAGAAATGCCTATGACTGAGATACCTGATATTGGTATTCCCGAAATATATATTCCAGACGTTCCAGAAATATATAGTCAGTATTATATTGATATACCTAATCCCAATGATATAGATGTTCCTGGTTGTACCTATCAGCATCGTGATATAAAAAATACAGGTAATCGTAATTTGTTATTGGATGATCCTAATGGTGTATATTCAACGTGTGATTTTGCATTTCCTAGTTTTATTCCTCTTGACTATACACCTGAGAATCTTGTCATTACAGAAGAAGTTCCTGTTACTAATGAAACCCCACCCTTACCAGAAACAAAACAAACAGATATCCCAGAAATTAAAGAAGATAAACCGATTGAATTAGAACCTTGTCCTGGTAAAAAAGATCAGAGAGTAGGGGACTTTCGTAACGAAAAACGAGTGGAACGTGTTATCGGACATAAAAGAGGAGATGATGGGGTTGAATGTATAACCCTCTATGAAGACGTCCCGTTTAAAGATCAATACATTCCAGAAGTTTCTACTATTGTATCTACTGCTGTTATTGGCTTGGTCGCTGCCAGTAGTC
>PYIJ01370991.1_pt1 | contig 21422 bp, 22 predicted proteins | sample 3578051 | NCBI WGS metagenome assembly PYIJ01 (sample SAMN08408021, study PRJNA431606) | Marine metagenome isolate SA_KN192-05_S13_5m, whole genome shotgun... | biome: marine; feature: oceanic pelagic zone; material: water; isolation source: surface water sample, 0.2-0.8 um fraction ... | reverse complement strand
CGTTCGGTTGTTCGCGGGCATGCTGTTGGCACAAGGCAAACCTCAAGCGGCTCGAGAGCTCATTCAGCACGTGCTGAGTAAGCATTGGCATGCTGAACTCGTCAGGGCTTATGGCGAGATAAGTTCTGTAGTGCAGTTGGACGGTGCTATCGATCAGCTTCACAGCCGATTAGCGAAGAAAGGGGAGGATCCCGAGTTACTGTTGGCATTGGGACGGTTGTCGCGCGCCGCAGGTCAGCATAGCCAGGCGCACAAGTACCTAGTGTTGGCGGCGAAAGTCTTGGGCAGCGCAGTGAAACAGTCGGGCAGCCAACTGACTGAGTCGGATGAGTTATTGCAACTGATAACGCTAGAACTGGGCAGGCTAAACTTGACCAATTCCGTATCGATGAATGCTAGCGGCGCATGGAGCTAAAGAACTCGTCGTTCGTCTTCGTGTCTTTGAGCTTATCGATGATGAATTCAATCGCTGCGATGTCATCCATATCATGCAGCAGCTTGCGTAGAATCCAGACTCGCTGAAGTTCCTCCTCGGACATCAGCAATTCTTCTCGGCGTGTCGCGGAGCGCCGGATATTGATGGCAGGATAGACTCGCTTCTCGGCAATCTTGCGCTCTAAGTGAAGCTCTTGGTTACCGGTGCCTTTGAACTCTTCGTAAATGACTTCGTCCATTTTCGAGCCGGTATCGACCAGCGCCGTCGCGACGATAGTCAAGCTACCGCCTTCCTCAACGTTTCGCGCCGCACCAAAAAATCGCTTGGGCCGTTCCAGCGCATGGGCATCGACGCCCCCGGTCAGAACCTTGCCGGATGACGGTACGATGGTGTTATAGGCTCTCGCTAGCCGGGTAATGGAATCCAACAGGATCACCACGTCTTTTTTATGTTCTACCAAGCGCTTGGCTTTTTCGATCACCATCTCAGCAACTTGCACATGACGTGAAGGCGGCTCATCGAAGGTGGATGCGACAACCTCGCCGCGCACCGAGCGCTGCATCTCGGTGACTTCTTCCGGGCGTTCATCAATTAACAGAACAATCAGCACGACTTCTGGATTTTTTGACGTTATGGATTGGGCGATGTTTTGTAGTACTAGGGTTTTACCCGCCTTTGGCGGCGATACGACTAGGGCGCGCTGGCCTTTGCCTATGGGAGCGACCAGATCAACGATACGTGCGGTCAGATCTTCGGTGCTGCCATTGCCGCGCTCTAGCTGCAGGCGTTCATCTGGAAATAGGGGGGTCAGGTTTTCGAAAAGCACCTTGTGCGTTTTACTGTTGACCTCACTGAAGTTGATCTCATCTACTTTCAGGAGCGCAAAGTATCGCTCGCCATCCTTGGGTGGCCTGATTTTTCCCGCGATGCTGTCGCCTGTGCGTAGGTTGAAGCGCCTAACCTGACTGGGTGATACATAGATGTCATCGGGTCCAGCCAAGTAGGAACTGTCAGCGGAGCGCAAAAAGCCAAAGCCGTCCTGCAGAATTTCCAGGGTGCCTTCGCCATAAATGTCCTCACCGTTTTTCGCTAGTTTTCGCACAATTGCCGCGATCACTTCTTGTTTACGCGATCGACCGACATTCTCTAAGCCCATTTCCCGCGCGGTATCGATGAGTTCTGTAATAGGTTTAATTTTTAAGTCAGATAGGTGCATAGCCATAGGAAATGGGAACCGGTGGTTAGGTTTTAACGCGCTAACAGGTGTCAGGCGATGTGATTTGAAATAGAAAAGAAAGCTAGGCTCAGTCCGGGCGTGGATCCCGGCTCCTCTCTAGAGCCAATATATTTTAGTTTATGGTTTTTGCGCCTTGGGTCAAGACGCAATCTGCAATAAAAATGACAGCGCGGTCAGCCAAAAAAGGCATAGGGCCGGGTGCCTATGCCGGGCGTTTACTCTAAATGTTGCTGTCTAAAAATGCTTGCAGCTGTGACTTGCTCAGCGCGCCAACCTTAGTAGCCTCGACCTCGCCGTTTTTGAATAGCATTAAGGTAGGAATACCGCGAATCCCATATTTCGGTGGGGTGGCTTGATTGGCGTCGATGTTCAGCTTGCAGATTTTCAGGCGATCAGAATATTCGTCCGCGATCTCGTTCAAAATGGGCGCGATCATTTTACAGGGACCACACCATTCTGCCCAATAATCAACAAGCACCGGCTTATCTGCGCCCAGTACATCGGCGTCGAAGCCGTCATCGCTTGTGTAGACGATGTTATCGCTCATGAAAGTTCTCCAGAATTGATCAATGGTTTTGCATACTTAAAAATTGTAGCACCGTTATTTGCTGGCTGTCCCGCAATAGTGGATGTTGAGCCGCCCAAGACCGCGTCAACTAGCGGAATTTTCTGCTCGAGTTATGAGCCAATGCTTGGCGAAATAGGTCAGCACCCCATCGGCGCCTGCACGCTTGAATCCCAGCAGCGATTCGTCAATCACGCTCGCATCGAGCCAGCCTTGATTGATCGCCGCCATATGCATGGCATATTCACCACTCACTTGATAGGCGAAGGTCGGAACCTGAAAGGTATCTTTCACCAGGCGCACCACGTCTAGATAAGGCTGGCCCGGTTTCACCATGACCATGTCAGCACCCTCTGAGATGTCTAGGGCTACCTCATGGATGGCTTCATCGCTGTTCGCCGAGTCCATCTGATAGGTGTTTTTGTTGCCCTTAGCCAAGGTTGCGGAAGCGCCAACCGCGTCGCGAAATGGCCCGTAATAGGAAGATGCGTACTTGGCGGAATACGCCATGATCCGCGTGTTGATGTATCCGTCCTCATCAAGGTCCTCGCGAATGGCGCCGACCCGCCCATCCATCATGTCCGAAGGGGCAATCACGTCTGCTCCGGCTGCCGCGCAGACAATTGCCTGTCGTTGCAGTGCAGCCACTGTAATGTCGTTACTGACATAACCGGATGCATCCAAAATACCGTCTTGACCGTGGCTCGTATATGGGTCGAGCGCAGCGTCAGTAATGATCCCCAACTCGGGTGCCTCGGCCTTGATCGCTCTCACCGCTGTGGGAATCAGACCGTTTTCATTGTAAGCCTCGGCGCCATCTAAGGTGCGCAGGCTAGCGTCTACGTTGGGAAATAATGCGATAGCCGGCAAGCCCAAATCAAAAAGCATGCGGGCTTCTTTGACCGCTAGGTCGACGGTCATCCTTGCAATGCCGGGCATTGATGGAATGGTCGTTGCGTTATTGTCACCATCGATAACAAACATGGGATAAATCAAGTCATCGGCGGTCACTTGGTGCTCGCGCACTAAACGCCTAACGAAATCCTTTTCGCGGTTTCGACGCAGTCTGGTGTAAGGGAAGCGGCGCATGGTGGCTCCTATTGACGAGCGCACAAGTATAGCCGACGCCCTGTCAGTTTTCGTCGTGGGATTCGAGCTTGGCAACAGCTTCTAGCCATTGTTCTTCGACGCGCTCTAGAGTTTGGCGCTTGGCGCCTGCCTGCGTTAATAGTTCGGTGAGCTCGTCGGGTGGCAGTTCACTGTAGGTTTTTTCATCGGCCAGCGTGGTCTCTAAACGCTGCAGATCTGTGGTGTTTTCTTCCAGTTGTGCTTCCAGTGCGCGCACCTCTTTCCTCAGGTGGGACAGCGATTGTCGCGACGCAGCACGTTCGCGCCGTTGTTCTTTTTTCGATCGCATGTCTCCGGCATGGGTGTTATCGACGCGTTGAGCCGAGGACGTGAGCGAAAGCCGTCCGGCGGTATATTGATTCAGGTCGCCGCTGTAGCTGTGCAGCCCGCCTGCTTCCACCACCCATAGCTCGTCGACAATTTTTTCTAACAAGTCTCTATCGTGGGCCACAATGAGTACTGCTCCAGCGTAGGCTTGCAGTGCCAGAGCAAGTGCATCGCGCATATCTAGGTCAAGATGGTTGGTGGGTTCATCGAGTACCAATAGCGCCGGTTTTTCTGCGGCGAGCTGCGCCAGCACAAATCGCGCTTTTTCACCTCCGGATAGACTGCGAATCGGTCGGGAAATCATGTTGGCATCAAAACCCCACCCCCCGAGAAAATCCCGGCACTGCTGCTCAGAAAAATCCTCGCGCAGAGCACTCATCGCAGCGTAGGCCGTATTGTTGGAATCCAAGGCCTCGAGTTGATGCTGAGCGAAATATCCGATGGGAGCGTGGGCGCCTCTTTGAAAGTCGCCGTCCTGAGGCTTGAGTTCACCGACGATGGCCTTGAGCAAGGTCGACTTTCCGGCGCCGTTGGCGCCCAGCACACCTATGCGTGCACCGGGCAATATACTCTGACCGATATCCTGCAAGATGGTGGTATCGCCATACCCAAGGCGGAGGTTGCGAAAGGTGAACAGCGGGTTGGAGACTTTTTCTGGGTCAGAAAAACCGACGCGATAGTCAGAATCCACATGTAGTATGGCTTGAGCGCGCATCTTCTCGAGTGCTTTGATGCGGCTCTGTACCTGCTTCGCCTTGCTGGCCTTGGCGCGAAAGCGGTCAACAAATTGCTGTATGTGCGCAACTTGGGCCTGCTGCTTGGCGGCCATGGCTTGTTGCCGCTCAAGTTCATCGCTGCGCATGCGTTCAAATGCAGTGTAGTTGCCCCGGTAGAAATGGGCCTGTTCGCCAGAAAGATGCAGAACATGGTCGACGGTCTGGTCCAGAAAGGCGCGATCATGGGCAATGATTAACAGTGCACCCTGAAACAGCAGTAACCAGTTCTCAAGCCACAGGATGGCTTCCAAATCCAAGTGATTGGTTGGCTCGTCCAGTAGCAAAATGTCGGCAGGCGACATCAGTGCTTGAGCCAAATTCAGGCGAATACGCCAGCCACCAGAAAAGCTGCGGTAGGGCTGATTGATCTGCTGGGCAGAAAACCCTAGGCCATAAAGTATCTCACCGGCTCGGGCCTCTGCTTGATAACCCCCGAAGTCGTCCAAGGTGCTGTACAAAGCCGCCAATTTCTCGGGGTTTTGTTCCACGGCAATTTTTGCCTGCACTTCGCGTAGTGCGTGGTGACCGTCGATAACATATTCGATGGCCGGTCGTTCTGTTGCTTCGACCTCCTGCGCCATGTAGCCCAACAACCAGTCTTGGGGATAGGTGATATCGCCTTGGCTGGCCTCTAGGCGCCCCATCAGCAGGTTGAAAAATGTCGATTTGCCAACCCCATTGCGACCAACGATGGCAACCTTTTGGCCCGGATACACCACCAAATTGACGTCGCTAAACAGCCGGTGTTCGCCGCGCTCAAAGGTCAGGTTTTGAACTTGCAGCATGGATTAGCAAACTATGTGGTCAGGGGATGGGTTGTCACCCGTCGAGACGCAATTGCCTGGCGCTTAGGCGCGCTCCGTAGTGGCATCGTCGCCGGTGAGCCGGTCTGCGCGTGAGGCCGCCAAGGGCATTGCAGGTAGGCGCTTAGATGTTGCTATGAGCGTTGCTTCATCGATCCACCCCGTCAAGGTATACCAAGCTTTGAACTCCTTTCGAGCGGCTCGATTACGCTTCATCTCAACAATGCCTTGTCCGCTATCTCCAGCCTCGGCGTAGACTGGGGACTCGCGAAACTGTGACACCGCGGGGACATCAAGACAGCTCAAAAAATGCTGCAATTTTTGTTGTCCCGCAAGATTGCCGCTGATGCGATTGCCAACCACCGCGATGGGTCTGGGTGCTGCGCGCCAGACGCGCTGAGTCATCAGTTGGGTAATAAAATGCTCGCCCGCTTGAATGTCCCAAGCCGAAGAAAGCATCGGTACGACAATGACATCGCTCAGCCTCAGCAAGGCCTCAAATTCGGCATGCAAGCTTGGCTGCGTCGCGATGCCAGGACCTGAGTCGAATACGCAAACGTCGTAATGCCCCGTGGCGTCATGGTCAATTTTTGCCGGGTCTGGCCGGTGATAGAGATCTATGTTGGGTAAATCTAGGCCTCTAGCGCCGGCCCAATGCTGGGCACTGGCCTGACGATCAAAGTCAAAAAGTGCGACTTGTTTGCCCTCGTTGGCATAGGCTGCAGCCAAGTTCGTGGCGACCGTGGTTTTACCGCAGCCGCCTTTGCTGTTCACCACCAGAATGTTAATGACTGACTGAGCCATAGGATTTCCAAAACCACTGCCGACAAATGAACCCTCAGCATCAAAGACGCAGGGGGCGGAGAGTATAGCAGCGTCAACCCCGGCGAGACTATTGGCAGTTTCGTCTCCTCTAATTCACTTCGCGCAATAGGTCTAGCGAAGCCCTAGACGCAGCTGCATGACGCTGGCCGCGAATAAAAGAACGAAACCTAACAAGGCCCATCCGGCAATACTCATGAGCGGAATTACATCGTACACGGCGGCACAATCTCCTGTGCCCGATGTCATGGCGGTAAGTAAGTCGGCTAGTGGGAAGGCGTCGAGCATATAGGATAGATCGGGCCCGCAGCTTGGTACCTGGTCCGCTGGAAGGCTCTGCAACCACAGCTGTCGAACCGCAAAGCCGCCGCCAATCGTTGCGCAAAGTGCGCTTAACAAAGGATAAATACCCCACCTTGGATTATGCGTCAGGCCGATCAGTGCGACGATGCCGGCCAGAGCAAACCATATACGTTGCATCATGCACAGCGGGCATGGCGCCAGTCCCAGGGCGAACTCCACTATCAAACCCACGCATAAAATACCGCCTGCACCTAAGCAAACTAGGGCGCCCCATTGTTCTGTTTCTTGCATATTTCGCATCAGATATTCACCACGATCTTACCAATGGCCCGCCGCTGCGACAGGCAGTTCAACGCTTCCACATAGTCCACCAGCGCGTACTCGCCGCCCACCGTGGCTTTAAGATCGCCCTTGGTGAACATGTCGATAAGCTCGGCGAAGTTTTTTTGGTTCTCAGCGGGGAAGCGACCGGAGAACGCACCGTAAAAGACGCCTACCACTTGGCAGCTTTTCAGCAAAATTAAATTGGTGGGCACCTTGGGGATGTCGCCACCGACAAAACCAACGATAAGCACGCGTCCTTCCCAATTAACGCATCGCATACACTGATCGAACATCGGCCCACCTACCGGATCGTATATGACGTCTGCGCCCTTGCCGTTGGTCAGTGCCTTAACCTTCTCTTTGAGCTCGCCGTCACTGTAATCAATCAACTCGTCGGCGCCTGCTTGCTGTGCGACGCGCAGTTTCTCTGCGCTCGATGCGGCTGCAATAACCCTTGCGCCCATGGCTTTACCAAGCTCGACGGCGGCCAGCCCAACCCCGCCAGCAGCCCCCAGAACCAGCAAGGTCTCTCCTGCCGCGAGCTTGGCGCGTTGTTTCAGCGCGTAGTACGAGGTGCCGTAGGTGGTACTGATGCCAGAGGCTTGTGCAAAGCTCATGGCCTCTGGCTTGGGTCGCAGGGCTTTGGCGGACACACTGATTTTTTCCGCCATGGCGCCGTGGCCGGAGGCACCGAATACAGCATCGCCCACCTGCCAGCTTTTGACGTCATCGGCAATCTCGCTGACCACACCGGCGAATTCGCCCCCCGGCGTAAAGGGAAAGGGTGGTAGTGATTGGTACTTGCCCTCGACCATCAGCACGTCAGGAAAGTTTAGTGCACAGGAGCGGATGTCGACGATGACGTGTCCGGGCAATAGCTGTGGCGGAGCGATGTCGGCCAAGGTTAGGTTTTCGGCAGGACCGAATGATTCACAAAGTACGGCTTTCAAGTCGTTTCTCGCTGACGGGTGGATGGCGTGCTCTCGCGAACACCTGCTATAAGCGATGCCCATTCGGGCAGAGCATGGCGCATATCTTGAAAGTATATGCTGAAAGCTGCCGCACCTGAATCGCGCTCGTCATGGATTGCCTCGTTGGCCAGATCCAGCAATTGCAGCTTGTCGAGTCGGCGCAGTACTGAATGCGTAGCGCGCTCGATATGCTGCCAATCGTTGTAATTGGCCAACAGATCGGCACTTCGCATATAGGCCAGAAATCGCCTCATTTGGGCCGCTTGCTCTACACTGAGATATACCGAGTAGATGTCGCAGGCCTCGTAACACTGCTGGCTTAGGGTGGCCCGAGAATGGGCGTAGTAATACGCCCAATTCTGCGACAGGTAATAGTCGCCAAGAATATCGAGGAATATCGGTGCGTAGCGGCGTAGCTCCTGAGGGAATGTGGCGCAGCGATCACGAATTGTCTGATGTTGGTTCGAGAAAGCATCGATACGTCGGTGCAGGCGGATACCCGTCTGCAAATCTAGTGGCAGGCTTTTATCGATTTGACCCTTACCGAAATCCGCAAAAATGGCGCCTGCGAGTAGCCCTTGGCGGAGCGTATGTCCTTGGGGCCAGCGCTGGCTTGCCTCTAGTGCGAGTGCGCAGTGCGCGAGAAAATTCATGCTCCTGCTAGGCCCTGTCTAGAAGCCAAGACCTATGGCAGCGCAAGATAGTCTTCCAGAAATTCCTCAAATGTCTGGGTATCTGCTGCTTCGACCTCTGCCTGGCGTCGCAACGAGTCTGCAGACTCTTCCTGCAATGCACTGATGGTTGCAGGTGCAATGACTGCCGCCTGCAAATGCTGCTGGACCTTCTGCGCTTGATGCATGGTGAACTTGTAGAAAGAGCCGTGGGTAGCCATGGCAGCGATGACCTTGGCAGATGGTGTTGATGCAGGGCGAGCGACTTTGTCCTTTTGCGCCTGCAAACTCGCCAGATAGGCCGCAGATGAATTAGCCAGCGTATCTTTGCGGCTATCGGCGTCGCTATCGTTGGCTTGATCAAGGGCTTGAGTGATGGGTGCGCACGCAGCCAGCAGTTGGGTGGCCCAAGCAGATAAGGCGACAAGGCCAGTATCGGTTTCAAGTTGCAGTCCCGGTTCTCGGCCGCGCTCTACCACCCGGGTTTGATTTCGCCCTAAACTGGCGCGCGAATCGGCGGAGTCGGGGGGCGAAGGCGCGAGCAAACAGAGTAGCAAAAAGGTGTCCAGAAAACGGATCTGCTCGGCATTGATGCCTAAGGGTTCAAATGGATTCAGGTCGACGCATCGCACTTCTACGTATTCAACGCCCCGTTCATTCAGCGCGGCCAGGGGCCGTTCGCCGCTACGGGCGGTCCGCTTGGGGCGAATGGTGCCGTAGAACTCGTTTTCAATTTGCAGCACGGCGTCGTTGAGCTGGGGGCGCTGTTGGTCCTTGCCCGGGCGAATGGCGGCGTAGTCTGGAAAGCTCTCGGTCAGACCGATACGCATCGAGTGTGAGTAATCTGCGACAGAGTTGTAGGACACGTCCAGCGCACTTTGTGCTTTGCTTTGGTACCCCAAACGCCCCATGCGTAGGCTGGTGGCATGAGGTAGGTAATAAGTTCCCTCGTTAAATTGCTCAAGGCCGTGATCCGTGTTTTGCACGAAGGATCGGCATACCGCAGGAGCAGCGCCAAACAGGTACAGTAGCAACCAAGACCACCGACGAAAGTTACGGATCATCCCAAAGTAGGCGTCGGTTTGGCTTTGCTGATCCGATTTACCCAGCGCGCTCCACAGTTGGTCGGGCACAGAAAAATTGTAGTGAATGCCTGAGATGGTCTGCATCAAGGACCCATAGCGGTTGCCGAGTCCGCGTCGGTAGACGGTTTTCGCTTGAGCAATGTTTGAGGAGCCGTACTGACCTAAGGGGATTTTGTCCTGATCTGCTGTCAAGATGCAGGGCATGCTACTGGGCCATAGCAGTTCATCGCCAATGTTCTGTTGAACGAAAACGTGAATATCCGATAACTCCTGCAACACGCCTTCCGGACTCGCGTGAGTAGCGGTAATGAGTTCTAGCTGGGCTTCGGAAAAGTCGGTGGTGATGGCCCGGTGGGTGAGAGCAGAGCCTAGGCTTTTGGGGTGTGGGAACTGAGACAGCGAGCCGTCAGCACGCACTCTGAGGCTTTCTTTCTCGATGCCTCTAACGAGCTGATCTAGGCCAACATTGGGCTGCCCGAGAGCACGGATTGTGACTTCATCCAACTGCATAGCTAGATCGTGCTTTCCCCAAAGCGTAAAACATCATGCATACCGCGCAGGGTGAGCTATCGTGTCAGGCGATGGTGCAAAAAAACAAGCTAGGCTGCTGGCCCAGCTGCAACGATCTTCGGCTCGACAACAAAACGCTCAAAGTTCTCTTGGAACTTGCTTATCAAGCTTGCCGCCGCCCGATCGTACGCTTCTTTGTCCGACCATGTGTCTCGAGGGTCTAACAAATTTGTATCAACGCCTGGTACCTCAATCGGAATGTCCAGATTCAAGCCGGCGATACGAGTCGTTGCCGCATCCGCCAGCGCGCCGCTTTGTACAGCTGAGATGATTGCTCGGGTGGTTGGAATGTTGAAACGCTCACCGACGCCGTAGCCGCCGCCGGTCCAGCCGGTGTTGACCAAGTAGACCCGAGAACCGAACTCTTCTATTCGCTTGATGAGTAGATCGGCGTAGACGCCTGCAGGACGCGGAAAGAATGGTGCGCCAAAGCAGGTTGAGAAGGTTGCTTTGTAGGCTTCGGTGGAACCGATTTCGGTGGAACCCACCGCAGCGGTATAACCGGATAAAAAGTGATAGGCCGCTGCTTCTTTTGACAGCACAGATACCGGTGGCAATACCCCGCTGACATCGCAGGTGAGAAAGATAATGTTGTTGGGCTCACCGCCGCGGTTTTCTGGCACCTTGGCGTCGATGTTGTTGCGCGGATAACAGGCACGGGTATTTTCCGTTAGCGAGCTGTCTGCGTAGTCTGGATTGCGACCTTCGTCGATAACCACATTTTCAACGATGGCGCCAAAGCGAATGGCGTCATAAATCACTGGTTCGTTCTGACGCGTTAGATCAATGCACTTGGCATAGCAGCCGCCTTCGAAGTTAAAGACCGTGCCCTTGCCCCAGCCGTGTTCGTCGTCGCCAATGAGCAAACGATCAGGATCAGCCGACAACGTTGTCTTACCGGTGCCGGACAGTCCAAAAAATAGCGTCACGTCTTCGTCAAGCCCTGCATTGGCAGAACAGTGCATGGGCAGGACGTCTTTCTCTGGCAATAGGAAGTTCAGCACGGAGAACATCGACTTTTTCATTTCGCCCGCATAGCGCATACCGGCGATCAGTACTTTGCGCTGGGCAAAGTTAATCATCACCGTGCCGTCGCTATTGGTGCCATCGCGCTCGGGATCGCATTGAAAGGTCGGTGCATTGACGACTCGCCACACTTCTTTGTTGTGGGAGTTGTAGTGATCTGGGGCGATAAACAATGACCGGCCAAACAACCCATGCCATGCGTATTCGGTGGTTACTTCGATTGGTAGGTAATGCTCAGGATCTGCGCCCACATGTAGATGAGACAAAAATGTTTCGCGTTCAGAGACGTGAACCTGCACCCGATCCCACAGTTGATCAAAGACATCTGCCGCGATGGGCTGGTTTATATCGCCCCAGTCGATGGACTCTGACGTAGAAGGTTCGTCCACAATAAAACGGTCCTTTGGAGAGCGACCGGTTCGAGCGCCAGTTGCTACGACAATTGCGCCGTTGCTGGCAAATTTGCCTTCGCCTCTCATCACAGCTTGCTCAGCAAGGTCAGCGGTAGGTAGATCGATCAGAGTGTTAGTAGTCATATTATATTTTGCAAGATGATAACGATTCGGCGGCCCGCGATTATGCCAGAGATTGCCATACCGAGAATGCACGAATTCTGGGCATATGTTGCTTGCCTCGACGTAAAACGATTTTCAGCCTTCGGCCTAGTGCAGCGGGCCTCGTCCAGATGGCTGCCATGGCGCTTCGGCGCTCGCAATAACCCGATCAACATCGGCCTGTTCGTACCGATAACGTTTGCCGCAGAATTCGCAATCTACGGTTATCTCGCCGCGCTCGATGAGCAATGCTTGCAAATCATCTTCGCCAAGCATCATCAAGGTGTGGTCTGTCCGATCTTGGGTGCAGGTGCACTGATATTGCAGCCTCTTGGCCGTCTGCAAAGTGCAGGGATATTCATGAAACAGACGATGCAGCAGGGTTGGTGCGTCGAGGGCTGCCAGCTCTGCATCTGTCACGGTAGCCGCTAACGCGGTGAGCGTCTCCCACGCATCTTGGGCAGCATCACGCTCAGCGTCAGATGCATCAGGGTGAATGGGCAAGCGTTGCAGCAATAGCCCCGTCACACTTTGATCCGCATCCCGTTCGGTGCGGCCAGCGAAAAACAGACGGGTATCCAATTGTTCAGAACGCGCAAAATATTCTTCTAGACACTTTGCTAAATCCCCATGTTCTAAAGCGACTAAGCCTTGATACGGCTGCATGCCGGTTTCTTCATCAGGTAGTAGCGTAATGGCAAGTTGTCCTTGACCGAGCCAAGCGCCGATATCTTGGTAGCTTGGCGGAAAACTTGCGTCATCGGTCAAATGCATGATGCCGCGCAGGTCGGTGTGACGACGACACTCCGCTAAGGAGCGGCGTAACGCACCGTTGCCTTGAGACTGCAAAGCCACGGCGCCGGAAAATTTCAGGTTGTCAGCGATCATGGCAACGCTTGCAAGCATTTGTCCGAGCAAGTTGCTGGCTTGTGGTGGATATGCACGGAATTGCCCGGCAGCGTGCAGGGAAGCTTGCAGCCGAACCCACTGACCGCGAATCGGTAAATCAGCAAAACTAAAACGGAAAAGTGCGTCCATAAGGATTTCCAGCAGGTTTATAGGTTCCTAGCAGTTCGCGCTAGATATCCGGGTTTTGTTGCCAGCCTTTATCCAGATCGCGCAGCTGAGCCAGCGCACGGCGATCTTTTTTGTCCGGCCGAGAGCTGGGAACTCTCAGGCCAGCCCGCTCCATGCGTTGGGTGCTTTTTCGCAGTTCGCGCAGCTCAATGCTCTCAAGCGTCTCTGCATAAAGCGTCTGCGCCATTGTCGCTGGGCCGCGTTGCTGGGAGAGTTCTAGAATGACTATGGTCTGCACCAAGTCGCCGCGACGAATCTGTAGCGTTTGCCCGGAGCGCAGCTCCTTGGACGGTTTCACGCGTTTGCCGTCTAGGTGCACCTTGCCGCCTTCCACTGCAGATTTAGCAAGGGAACGGGTCTTGAAAAAACGAGCCGCCCACAGCCATCGATCTATCCGCACCGCGGTCATGCTAGTTCTGCGATTAATTGATCGTAGTGGCCGAAGCTAGGTCGACCCGGCATATCCCTTGGTGGGCGCTGCTGGTCCGGCTGCGCCACGGCTAGGGTATGGGCAATACCGAAAATCTCGGCAGCCCTGAGCACTCTCGCAGTGTCATCAACAAACAAAGTGGTGGATGGGTTTAGGTCATGTTGCTCCGTCAGCCATACCCAAAACGCGTTTTCTTCTTTGGGTATGCCAAGGTCGTGACTGGAGATCACTTGGTTAACGCGCGGTGATAGCCGCAGCACTCGATCTTTAATCGCAAAGGATTGCCGGTCTGCATTGGTGACAATGAGCGTGCGCTTGCCATGCTCGGATAGCGTCCGCAAAAACTCCGCCGCGCCGGGTAGAAAGCAGATTAAGTTGGCGGCCTGCTCGTGCAGGGCCAAAATGTCGAGCCCGGTCAGATCGCGCCAGTAATTCAACCGATAAAAATCCATCGTGCCGCTAACTTTTGCCATATGATCGCCTAACTGTTGGCTCGCCGCCTCAAGGGTTAGCCCATGGTGTTTTGCGAAGGCTGCGGGCAGTCGATGCGCAAAAATTTGATTGTCGTAATTGAGGTCGAGTAGCGTGCCGTCCATATCCATCAGAACGGTATCGATTGCATCCCAAGGCACTGAGGTATGATCTCCACTGACATTCATGGATGGGCAGCACCCCTTTGATGTGTTCGTTGTGGGCTGGCAATGGCACCAGACCGATTTGCATCACGGATGCTGCCCATACTAACCGCTAAGCATCCACAGAAGTGTGAATTCCAATGCCACTACCGCTAATTCGTAAAATTCAAACCATTGCGCAAAGCCGATTTTTTACAATAGAAGCCCTGCACCTGTCGTTCAGCAACGGTGTCGAGCGGGTATATGAGCGGCTGCCCGCGGTGGGTCAGCCGGGCGTGATCGTCGTGGCCATCAACGATAATGACGAGCTACTGCTCATACGGGAGTATGCGGCGGGCTTTCACGAATTTCAGTTAACGCTGCCCAAGGGTGCGGCGGATCCGGGTGAGAGCCTAGAAGCGGCGGCTGCCAGAGAGCTTGCTGAGGAAGCAGGTTTTGGCGCAAAAGATGTGCGTTTTGTGAAGCGTTTGAGCATTGCGCCAGGACACATGGGGTTCACGATCAATGTCGTGATGGCAAAGGATCTGTACGTTCACGACATTCCCGGTGACGAGCCTGAACCACCTGAATTGGTGCTTTGGCCGCTGGCAAAGATCGACGAGTTGCTCGATCACGAAGAGTTTTATGAGGCTCGTGCGATTGCCGCGCTGACGCTTTGTCTGCCACAACTGCGACCAAGTACCGTTTGATCACTAAGAAGACTTCGAGGAATGAATATGGCCAAGGCTATCCCCCAACCGTGGGTTAATCGCGTTATGCAGATCGTTGAGGAAGCTGGCGCAGAGATCTTGAAGGTGTACGAGACGGATTTTGAGATTCAGACCAAGAGTGATGAATCACCGTTGACGCAAGCGGATCTGGCGGCACATCAGGTCATCGTGGCGGGCCTGCAATCTCTCACCCCGGAGATACCGATTATTTCTGAAGAATCGGCGCCGCCCTCTTTTGCCCAGCGATCGCAGTGGACGCGTTATTGGCTCGTGGATCCACTGGATGGCACCAAGGAATTCGTTAATCGCAATGGCGAATTTACCGTGAACATCGCTTTGATCGATGGCCATGACGCCGTCTTTGGCGTCGTCGGTGTGCCGGTGCAGAACAAAGTTTATGTGGGCGACGTAAATCAGAGCGATCTCAGTCTGCGCGCGTACGTTGAAATCAATGGCGACAAACATTTGCTGCCTGGAAAGTCCTATGACGAGGATGCAAAAGCGGTTCGCGTGGTTGCAAGCCGCAACCATGGTGGCGAGCGTTTGGAAAGTTATCTCGCCGAGTTGGCATCGCAATTCGCCGAATGCGAGCGACGGCCTGTCGGCAGTTCGCTCAAGCTATGTGTATTGGCTGAGGGTGGTGCAGACATCTACCCTCGCCTTGGCCCCACTAGCGAGTGGGATATCGGCGCAGCCCAAGCGGTCCTCACTGCGGCGGGTGGCGGTGTGTATCAGCCAGACGGCGAGTCGCTGGCCTACAACACCAAGGAAAGTCTGCTCAACCCAGAATTTCTCGCGGTCGGCGATGCGTCCTACCCCTGGCGAGAGCGGCTCCCAGCCTTTCCTGCGCGATAGAATCAATACTCGGTACCGTGCGATCTGTGGCTCCAAAAAAGTCGGCCGGAATAATCGCCAAAAGAGTGACCAACGAAGGGCTGGAGAAAAAGACTCACGGACTTGATGCGGGTGGGGTGGTCTCAACCAGCCGAGCCGACGCTACATCAATGCAATTGCCCTGCCGAGGAAAATTACTGTATGTATGTACAGCCGCAGCTGGTGAGGATTGTCAGGATACAGAACTTTCTTTGGATGAAAAGCCATGGTTGATACTTAATTTGTTTCAATATGTGAAAGTTCATAAATCTCAATATCTTAGCGGTACGCAAAACGCGCAAATAATCACCGAGCTGTCTGGGGCGAGCATGCGGTTTGACGACAAAACCGTGGAAACCGGATATTGGCGTGGTTGGTCGGTTATGGGTGGGGATGTTTGGGTCAAGTGGTTTTGGGCTGAGCCTAAAGGGTTTGTGTGACATGATTAGCGATGGAAATCTTATCGACAGCCAAAACGACGGGCTCACGTAAGGGGCACAATGACCGCACAAAAAACGCTGACAGAGCAACAAGAGGCGCTAGCACGCGTCGCGTCGGTGCAAGGGCGCCTGACCGCGCATTCGATCTGGTCTGAGCAAGCGTGTCGTCTGCACGACGATAGTTTTGCAGCCATTGTAGAGGCGCGTATTCCTCGTTTGTTTTTACCCACTGGCTTAGGCGGCGATGAAGTGAATCCCGTGACCTGCGCAGCGGTTTGCGAGGAAGTTGCTGGCAGCGATACCGCGGCAGCATGGCATATTATGGTCTTCAATGCGGCTAAGCTGATGGCGGCCAAGTGGCCGGCAGAGCTGGTTGAAATGCTATGGGCAGACAACCCCGATCAACTGATCTCCGCCAGCGGTCATACACCGTTACAAGGCAAGCGAGTTGCTGATGGGGTAGAAATATCCGGTACCCAGCGCTTTGTCAGCGGCTGTAATTTTGCGCAGTGGATCATGTCGCCAGTGATGATGGATGGCGAAATGCACAATGCCGTCGTTGCCATCGAAGACTGTCAGGTGATGGACAACTGGAACACGTTAGGCATGCGTGGCTCTGGCAGCAATGATGTTCTGATCGACCATGTCATCGTGCCTTCGTTGCAGGTTGTGCCGCCGGCGTTGCCTGAAACTCCGGTAAATCGCTACTACGAAGGTGCGCTGTATCGCTGCCCATCGCGCATCGTGTTTGCGACCTATGTGCCCGTGGCATTGAGCCTTGCCAAACAGGCCATTGACGAGGTTGCAGCGCTGGTGAAAAACAAGACCCCGGGCGGTGGTGCCAGCAAGCTGACCGAAAAACACATGGCTCAAGGCCACTTTGGTCGCGCGCTAGCACTGTATCGCTCCGCCCGACTGATGTTCTATAACGCGCTGGAAATAACCTGGCAGCGTGCGGTTGATGGGTTGGAGGCAACCCCCGAGCATCGCGCAGACCTGTATCTTGCGGGCACCCACGCCGTTCAAACCTCCGCTGAGGTGGTGCGGCTGATGGGCAATGTGGCGGGCACCACTATGACCGAGGGCGGTCACCCGCTGGATCGCATCAATCGTGACATGGAAACCCTTCGTCACCACGGGTTTGTTAACGAATCGCGCTATGCAAGCGTCGCTCAGGTCTTGTGGGGCGCCGAACTCGATTACCCCGCCATGTTGAGATAATGCCCGGCGTTATAGGGTGAGCGTTTTAAGGTGAGAGCGATGAGGAAGCAAGGCATCGGCATAAGCAGGCGCGCGACATGAACGACCTAATTTACACCAAACGCCTGCTGAATTTTGCCGATCAAAATTCGCAGGCTCACGCTGCAAGGCTGCGTGAGAGTTTTGCTGAGCATGCGCCGGCTTCGCTGTGGGGTCTTTGGCAGGGTGTCTTTGGCATGGCAGCGCACCAACTGATGGCGGTCAGCGCGCATGCTGAGTTGGACGATGGCTGGCGGCCTCCTGAAGACTGTGAGGTGGAGAGCCAATGGGTCCTGAAAGCCACCGCACGGCCTCAATCGGCGGCACCGCTAACGAGACTTGGCGTCTATGTATTTCGAGATTTTTGGTTGCCTGTCGAGCACCTAGACGAGGCCGTAGCTTTGTCCAGCGCCGCATGGCAAACCTTTGAGGGGGCCGAAGCCTACAGCGCCGAGCCCATGGCATTGTTCGCTCCTGCGCAGGCTATGGTCGCGTCGCAAGAGTGCAGACTCCATCTACTGACGTGGTACCCAGATTTCAGCTCTTGGGAAACATCGCGCCAATCTGACCCAGCTGCCATGCAGCGTTTTATCGCGCGTCGCGCCTTGACGCGCACAACCCAAGCGGTAGCAACACGTCTGCTGTTACCGTCGTGATCCTCAATAAATGCGCTAAGACTGCTGGTCTAACCAGTCGTCGTCAGAGCCTTCGTTGATGTCGGCGAACAGTGGCGTTGAAATATAACGCTCTGCGGTGTCTGCCAGCATGGTAACAATCACACTGCCGGGCTCGGCCTGCTCGGCAATTTTCAGCGAAGCGCTCAGCGTGCCACCGGCTGAGATACCCACGAAGATGCCTTCTTCCTGTCCCAAGCGCCTGGCACAGGCCATGGATTCATCTTCGTTGACTGTCACTACGTGATCGGCGATGTCGCGATCCAGTACCTCGGGGATGAAATCTGGCGTCCAACCCTGAATTTTATGTGGCGACCATTGGCCCCCAGATAACAACGCCGCCTGCTCAGGTTCAGCGGCGACCACCTGAATGTTGGGGCGGGCAGCCTTGAGGGTGCGCCCGGCGCCAGACATGGTGCCGCCAGTTCCCCAACCCGTGACCCAGTAGTCCAAACGCTCACCGGCAAAGTCCTGCAAGATTTCTGGTCCTGTGGTGCTGGCATGAAAATCCGGATTGGCAGTGTTTTGAAATTGTCTTGCGAGGAACCAGCCGTGTTTTTCCGCCAGCGCTTCGGCCCGGGCAACCATGCCGGTGCCGCGTTCGGCTGCCGGTGTTAGAATGACCTTAGCGCCGAGGGCGCGCATGACTTTGCGGCGCTCAATGGAAAATGTTTCGACCATGGTGGCGACAAAGGGGTGGCCCATCACCGCGCATACCATAGCCAGTGCGATACCCGTGTTGCCGCTGGTGGCTTCGACCACCGTCTGCCCGGGTTTCAGCGCGCCGCTGTCACGCGCATCCTTAATAATCGCGTAAGCCAGTCGGTCTTTTACCGATGCCATGGGGTTAAAGGACTCTACCTTAACGTACATGTCTAAATGCTCTGGGGCTATCCGGTTGAGCTTGACGATGGGCGTATTACCAATGGTTTGCAGTATGTTGTCGTATTTCATAATGGTCTCCGTAGAACAGTAACGTTAACTGGGTTAGACGGTTTCATCGGTGTGGTCGTGGCCTGCATGCAGATTGCGAATATGCGCCACCATCACCAAAACAACGCCTAGAGTGGTTAGTGTGATTTCGAACGCCTCACCCAGCAAATGAAGTACCGCAAGTAGCATCAATGCTAAACCTATGACACCGGTGGATACCGTCAGCGTGTTGGGGTGTCTTTTGTAGCCTCTGTACAGGGCGATACCGCTGATCGGTACGGCAAGCCCAAAGAGCAGCCAATGGGTTTGAGTCTCTGTGGCGTCGAGCCAGCCAGAAATCGACGGGGCTAGCAAAAAGGCCAAGGGCACCGACAAGCAATGAATCAGGCACAGAGCCGATAGCCAAATGGCAGCCTTATCCAGTCGAGTTTGGTCGGTGCTGAATTCCAAAGTGATAGCCCAGCAAAAGGGGCGACAAAGCTAGCTTCTTCATTCTTCGCATGCAACTGCACATTAGACATTGAGTTAAAGTAATCCCATGAACACAAGACAACCCGATTCAGTCGATCTAGCAGATCGTCAGCGATGGGACGCACGCTACCGAGCAGGTGCCTATGCCGAGCGTTATTGGCCGAGCGTTTACTTGCAGCAGCTGCAGCAAGACGGTGTGCTTCCGGACAGCGGGCGAGCCTTGGATGTCGCCTGCGGGCGTGGCCGCAACAGCCTGTTTCTGGCCTCTCAAGGCCTTCGGGTCGACGCACTTGATGTGTCAGCGGTTGCCATCGCGCAGGCGGCAAATGCCGCCATAAGCCAACAGCTGCGCGTGAATTGGCAGTGTAGCGATGTGCTCAAATTCAGCCATCGCCAGCCCCAAAACGCCTACGCCTTGGTGATCATGTTTCGCTTCGTTGCGCCCCAATTGTTGCCTAGGTTGTTACAGGCGCTGACGCCCGGCGGCGTCTTGGTGCTTGAAGAACACCTGCAGTGGGATGGTGCTGAGGACATTAGTGGTCCTGGCAGCAATCGCTTTCGCGTCGCTGCAGGGGATTTATTGCGGCAACTTCAGGCAGCGCGGGTTGGCTTTGACGTGGTTGATCAATTTGAAGGGCTCGCACCTGAGCCTGCTGAAGACAGTATGCCGGTGCGTGCAGCCGTGGCGCGCATGTGCATTCGGCGTAGTTCGACGTAACATCACGGGTTCAGGCAGCACTACTGACGGGCAGCCGCGGTTGAGGGAGATAGTTATGCAGAATATTCCAGTCATTGATCTACAAGCCTTTCGTGAGGTTGGCCCGGCCGCTTTTGATACGGCAGCTATCGATAAAGCCGCTCTTGTGGAAGCTTGCGAGGATCACGGATTTTTCTTGCTGGTGAATCATGGGTGCGACGCGCAGGTTCATGATGTGTTTGCGGCAGCCGCAGACTTTTTTGCCATGCCGCGAGCGCAAAAGACCGCCGTGTACCGAGATGCGGAAAATCCACTGGGCTATTACGACCGCGAACTCACCAAGCAGCGCCGCGATCAGAAAGAAGTCTTCGACTTCAAGGCAGGCGGCCACATTTCCCGTAACCCTCAACGGCATACGCGCTGGCCCGAGCAGCCCGAACATTTCCGGCCCGCGCTTACCGAATTTTTTACCGCTTTTACGGAAGTTGCTGAAACCACCATGCGCATGGTGCTTAGCGGCCTGGGTCTGCCTGCCGACGCAGCTGACAGCACCATGGAGCGAGGCTTTGGATCTGCTCATACCAGCGCTGCGCGATTGAATTTCTACCCAGCGCAGGACCCTGTACCTGCCGCTGAGCGCGATTCGGTAACACCCCTTGGCGATATGGCGCTGCATCACCACACCGATCCGGGCGCGATTACCCTGCTTTTGCAGGACGACTGCGGTGGCTTGCAGGCGCGATCGCGCGCCCATGGCTGGATTGACGTACCGCCACTCGCTGGCGCCATCGTGGTGAACGTGGGGGATATTTTGCAGGTTTGGACCAATGATCGGTGCACTGCTGGCGTACACCGAGTAGTGCCGATCACCGCTCCTCAAGGACGCATTAGCATACCGTTCTTCTATCAACCGAAAGTCGATGCAGTTGTCGAGCCGTGGTTGGCGGGCGCGGAAACCCCGCACTATCGCGCCTTCTCGTGGCAGGAATACATTCGCGGTCGAGTGACCGATAACTACTCGGACATTGGCGAAGAGGACATTCAGATAGATCGCTACAAGGTGGCTTAGTAAAACCGCCCTGGCCTATCCGTTCGCGTGACATACACCCACCTACTCTTCGACCACGATGGCGTACTGGTGAATACCGAGCCGCTGTATCTGCAGGCAATTCAGGAGCAGCTGGCAACCCTTGGCATTGCGCTGCGAGAAACCGATTACATTCAAAATATGGCCGTGGGCGCCGATCCTTGGGCCTTGGCCCGCGCCGCTGGCTGCGATGAAGCTACGGTGGATCAACTGCGTGATGCGCGAGACGCCCGCTATCAGCAGTTGTTGAGCACTCGGCCCATTACCATTGCGGGTGTTGATGATTTAATCGCTGAGCTGGCCGAGTACTTTCAACTGGCCATCGTGACCACGTCGCGAGACGTGGATTTCGATCTCATCCACGCGCTCGATGGCCAGCCAAGAACGTCGACAACACCCGATGTCGTGCGCCATATGGATTTCATTCTTACGCGCTCCCAATACGAAAAGAGCAAGCCCGATCCGCAGCCGTATTTGTTGGCGCTGTCGCGCTTTGGCATTGAACCCAGCCAAGCCTTGGTCATCGAAGATTCCGAGCGCGGCCTGCGTTCAGCAGTT
>PYIJ01304569.1_pt1 | contig 21680 bp, 23 predicted proteins | sample 3578051 | NCBI WGS metagenome assembly PYIJ01 (sample SAMN08408021, study PRJNA431606) | Marine metagenome isolate SA_KN192-05_S13_5m, whole genome shotgun... | biome: marine; feature: oceanic pelagic zone; material: water; isolation source: surface water sample, 0.2-0.8 um fraction ... | reverse complement strand
CTGGGCCTAGAGACGGTCTAATGGTGGGACTCCAAAAGAAAACAAATACCTCAATACCCTTAATTAGGACCATCATAGAATTATCAGCTGTCACACTGGGATGGTTCTTAGGCGGTGTTGTTGGCATAGGGACAATTTTGTTTGTCTTTGGCATAGGCCCCTGCGTTGGTATTGGACTTACTATGGTAGAAAAGCTCTTTAAAAAGGGTTGAGTTAAAAGACTTGAAAAGTGAGTTATTGTCTCTTCTAATGGCGTATTAACTAATAAAAAATGATATGAAAAAAAGTGTAACTGTACCTTCTACAATCGTCTCTATTGTTTTGGGAATACTAATAGCATTTGCTGGAAGTGAAGGTTCTGAGACATATAATGGCATCGCATTATTTGCGATATGCGCAAGTGTCAGCTATCTACTCCATTGGACAATATTTATACCATCCTATATCTATCAAACCGAACATTATTTCGACCTAACAGGATCTATCTCTTACTTAAGTGCAATTGCACTAGCCTTTTATCTAAACCCCTCTGTAGATCCAAGAGATCTTTTAATTGGATGTTTAATAGCTATTTGGGCAGTAAGGCTTGGCTCTTTCTTGTTTTTAAGGGTTAAGCAAGATGGAAAAGACAATAGGTTCACAGTTATGAAAACTCAGTTCCATTGGTACTTAATGACATGGACTATAGGCGGTCTTTGGGTGTTCCTAACAATGGCTGCAGGTTTGGCAGCGATAACATCAGATGTAAGCATGCCTTTGGGAATAATGGCTTATGTGGGATTGACGCTATGGGTTATTGGTTTTTCTATTGAAGTTATTGCAGACAGACAAAAAAGAATTTTTAAAAAACAAGTAAATAAAGAAAAAGAATTTATTACAACGGGTATTTGGGCCTGGTCTAGGCACCCTAATTATTTTGGAGAGATAACATTATGGGCAGGATTAACTCTAATTGCTCTTCCGGTTTTAAGTGGTTGGCAATTGATTACGCTAATATCTCCGATCTTTGTTTACATTCTATTGACTAGAATAAGTGGGATTCCAATGCTAGAAAACAGAGCCATGAAAAAATGGGGCTCCGATCCTGAATACATTGACTACCTAGATAAGACGCCTATATTAATAATGAAAAAACCTAAATGAGAAATGAGGCAATAATAAGATGATGCAAGAAAAACAAACTGGCGGATGTTTATGCGGAAAAATTAACTATTCATTTGATAGAGAGGCGGTCATATCTGCTCATCATTGTCACTGTATTGACTGCAAGAAAAGTACAGGAAGCGGTAAAGCAACAATACTTCTAGTACCTAGTAATTCATTGAACATAAATGGTGATCTTAAGTTTTTTACTGTTGCAGGCACTGCAGGTTCAAATGTATCTAGAGGATTTTGTAAGGATTGCGGATCTCCCTTAATTTCCTTTGTAGAAGAAAATCCAGATATAAAGTTTATAAAAGCGGGCAGTATTGATGATTCTTCTTGGGTAACTGCCGACTCTAATTTCTGGAGCTCCTCAGCAAGTCCATGGTCACCCGCAGATAAAGAAATCCACGACTTCACACATAATCCAGATTTCGTTTAAGAGTTGAAACCATCTGACTTATATACCAGTTTAATTAAAAACGGGCAGCTAAACTTTGATGAAGCTCAAAGTGCTTTGCTCAATAAACTGGACAAACTAAGTACTAACCTCGCTAAACGATCTAGATCTTGGTTTAGAAAAGGAAAAATCAATGGACTCTATATCAGAGGTGAAGTGGGAAGAGGTAAAACCCAAATTATGGACATCTTCTACGAGACTCTAGAGGTTAAGAAGAAAAAACGCGTTCATTTTCACAGGTTCATGAAAATACTACATGATGATTTAGATAATATTTCCGGACAGAAAGACCCTCTAAAGATTGCAGCTAAGAATATCTCTAAAGAAACAGAAGTATTATGCTTTGATGAATTTTATGTAGAAGACATAGGAGATGCGATGCTGCTTGGAAGATTTATAAATGAACTCTTCGAGAACAAGGTAACGTTAGTCACAACATCAAACACTCATCCTGATAATCTTTATAAAGATGGACTTCATAGGTCAAGATTTTTACCAGCAATAGAATCTATCAAGAGTAATTGTGAAATATATGAACTAAATTCCGCTCAAGATTATCGTCTTAGGACGCTAGAACAATTGGAAATATTTATCATTGGAGAAAAAGATGGAGGGAAAGATAAGCTCAGTTCTAATTTTTCTGAATTAACAAATAATGAATTTCAAGAAGATAAGAATATCGAGATCTTAGGAAGAAAAATTAAGACTATTAGACTTGCTAAGGGATCTGTTTGGTTATCATTTGAAGAAATCTGTGAAGGACCTAGGAGCGCAAAAGATTATATTGAAGTATGTACAGAATTCCATACGCTCTTTGTATCAAATGTACCAATAATGGGAACAGAAAATGATGATTCCGCCAGAAGGTTTATAGCATTGGTGGATGAGTGTTATGAAAGAAATGTTAACTTAATCCTTTCCATGAAAGCAGAGTTAGAAGGAATCTATAACGGTGAGAGGCTTGCCGAGCCTTTTAAAAGAACTATTAGCAGATTAGAAGAAATGAGGTCGAGAGAATATCTCTCAAGACCTCATTTAGTTTAGTTAAACTGATTGGAGCATCTTAATTTCTGGGGCACCTGCCATGAAACCACCCATTTGTGCACCCAGTTCTCTGAAATATTCTGTCTTTCCGTGAGCGGCATGAGCTTCTTCATCCTTATATCTTTCTAAAAAGACATAAGTGGTGTCATCTTCTTTGTAAAGATCATAGTAAACAACCCCATCCTCATTAGCATTTACCTTTTCAACTAATTGAGAAGCTATTGCCTCAAAATCTGGTCCAGATCCCTCTTTTATCTTTAACGTAGCTACAATTCCTATCATTTTTTTCTCCCTTATTTTGAAATTAGATGTAGACTTTAGTTAGTTTCAAAAGAATAATCGAGAACTTTTTTTAACATGGAAAACTTAGTCATTATTGGAGCAGGTCAATCTGCCGTCCAGTGCATAACTACTTTACAAAAAGAAGGTTACTCAGGCTCTATTACCCTTGTAGGAGATGAAGAGCACCTTCCCTACCAAAGACCACCTCTGTCAAAAGGATTTCTTGAAGATGCGATAAAAAAAGAAAGGTTGTATTTTAAGAAATTAGAATTTTTCATAGAAAATAAGATTCAGCTAAAGTTGGGTACTTATGTTGAGGGAGTGAATATTCAAGATCAGAATATTGCTCTTGCAGACGGCGTTAAACTTGATTTTGATAAGTTGGTTTTTGCTACTGGGAGCAGGGTTCGTAAATTAGACTTTCCTGGAAATAATCTTGATTCAATTCATTATCTCAGAGGATTGGATGATGCTGAATCTATGAAAAGTGATATGGAGAATAGTAAAAATATTGTCATCATAGGTGCGGGCTACATAGGTCTTGAAGTTGCAGCAATTGCTTCCAAAAGAAATGTCTCAGTGTCTGTAATTGAAATGGCAGATAGGGTTATGAATAGAACCGTTGATCCACAAATTTCAGAATATTATAAAAATCTCCATGAATCTCATGGTGTTGATTTTCAATTCAATAATAGTCTAAAAGAAATAGTAGGATCAAAAAAAGTGGAAAAGGTTATATGCTCAGACGGAGCTGAAATCAAAGCTGATATGGTTATCATAGGCGCTGGGATTCTACCCAATGTTGAGATTGCTGAAGAAGCAGGAATTAATTGTGAAAATGGAATAATAGTAGATGAATTTGCTAAGACTAATTTGGACATCGTATTCGCTTGCGGAGACTGCACCAACCATCCAAATAAATTATTAAATAGAAATCTAAGATTAGAGTCTGTTCATAATGCGATGGAGCAAGCAAAAACAGCAGCTTATTCCATATTAGGCAATCCAGTTGAATATAATCAAATACCATGGTTCTGGTCAGATCAATATGATCACAAACTACAGATAGTTGGACTTTCTGGAGAGCACGATGCAGTAACTATTCGAGGAAATATCAAAGAGTCTAAATTTATGCTTTTTTATACTAAAGAAGATAAACTTATAGCAGTGGATTCTGTCAATAATCCTAAAGAGTTTTTAATTTGTAGAAAGCTGGTAGCAAATAAAGTTAAAATGAACGCTGAAATGATTTCAGACCTTAAAATGGACTTAAATGATCTAATTCAATGAAAGAAACTATAGAAACCCAATACGCGCTTGGTCAAGTTGTTAAGCATAGGTACCTCGATTTCAGAGGTGTTATCTATGATGTAGATCCTGAATTCAATAATACCGAAGAATGGTATCAATCAATACCTGCGGCTATAAGACCCAAGAAAGATCAGCCTTTCTATCATGTCTTTGCAGAGAATGATCAAGTTTTTTATTCGGCTTACGTATCTCAACAGAATCTTTGCGTGGATGATAGTCAAGTACCTGTTGAGCATCCTGATGTACCTGTTTTCTTCGGTGGTTTTGACGGAGAATCTTACGAGATTCTTGAGAATAGCAAAAACTAACTTAAAGACCCTTTTGGAGATTGTGAGTAGGTCAAACCTACGCAACACTGAAATACTTCCATGGCCAAATCAAGTTCTTCTAGTGAACAAGCTGTAGGAGCAATTCTTATGTATTTGTCTTCCTCATCAACTCCATAGGGATGTGTAGATCCTGCGGGAGTAAGCTTTAAACCTAGCTCAGCTGCTAATTCTATAATTTTCTTGGCCATGCCTTTTTCTGATTGATAAAGTAAGAAATAACCACCAGAGGGCTTAGTCCAGCTTCCTAAACCCAAAGACTCTAATTTATCATTTACTAGATCAAATTTAGGCTTAATGATGCTTGCATGTTTTTTCATATGTTCCTCTAAAGGAGTTACTTGAAAAAATTTAACATGCTTAGCCTGATTCAACTTATCCGGACCTATCATTAGCGCAGAATAGAAAGGCATAAATAATGCCTGATTAACCTCAGACATGGCAATGAAACCTATTCCTCCACCCGCGAAGGTTATTTTTGATGTGGAGCCAAACTGAACAATAAGATCTTCACAATCTTTACGTTCAGCCATTTCAAATATATCTGAGAGAGGTGTCGATTGAGATAAATCATGCACGGCATAGGCATTGTCCCAGAATATCACATTCTTATTTTTGGAGCTTTTGAATATATCTAGAAGACCATCAATTATATGAGGGCTATATACTTCTCCCGTTGGATTAGAATATTTAGGCACACACCATATACCTTTTATGGAGTTGTCTGTTGCAACTAATTCTTTAATTTCCTCTAAATCTGGACCTTCACCAGTTAGACTTACAGGTATCATATTGATACCAAATGTTTCGCATAATTTAAAGTGCCTGTCATAACCTGGTACAGGGCACAAAACTGAAACTCTTTCTTTATTGTTCCATGGCCCTTCTCCGTTTCCTTCAACAAAAAGGTAGGATAAATACTGGGACATTAAAGAGAGGCTGCTGTTTCCGCCAGCCCATATATACTCTTTAGAGCAGCCTAGAATTTCAGATCCTAGTTTTCTGCAGGAGTCTAACCCTTTAATTTCGCCATAATTTCTTATATCCACCCCATCATATATAAAATCATTTTCGGCTAGATTGACTAAATCTTTAGATAAATCCAATTGATCTGATGAAGGTTTACCTCTAGTAAGATCTAAAGAAAGTCTCCTAGATTTGAGTTCTTCAAAGAGGGAAATATAGTCCATTTATATTTATTGAGTATATAAAAAACATGATATTAACATTGAGCGATGTGGATAGGTATAGAAAAAGAATTGATCATTTTTTGTACAAATTTTTATAAGATAAGTAAAAAGAGACTTTCATGAATCAGCTAACAAGGTTATCCACATTTATGGTGGATAAATATACATTCGCCAAGACAACTAAATGAGTAAATAGTACAATTCTTGTTTAAGAATAAACCTTTGAATAAGAAAACCTCTCTATATCAAAATCACTTAGACCTTAATGCAAAAATGGTAGATTTCCATGGATGGAGTATGCCAATAAATTACGGATCCCAAATAGAGGAACATCACGCCGTCAGGAAAAATTGCGGTATATTCGATGTTTCTCACATGACGATTCTTGATTTTGAAGGAGAAGACGTAGAGCTTTTCATTAGAAAGTTGATAGCCAATGATGTAAAAAAACTTTCTGAACGATATTCAGGACTATATTCGGCTATGCTAAATGATAAAGGGTATGTAATAGACGATCTTATTGCATACAGAATGGATAAAGGTTTCAGGCTTGTAGTTAACTGCGCTACTAGAGGAGAGGATTTGAAGTGGATTTCTTCAAAAGTTAAGGACTATAGTGTAAGTATGCTGGAAAGAGAGGATCTATCAATGGTTGCTATTCAGGGTCCAGGTTCTGTTGAAGTCTTAAAAAACTTCCCAGCTCCTATAGATATATTAAAAAATAAAAGAAGGCAGCAGGGTATATACAAAGATAATATTTTTGCGGCTAAGACAGGCTATACAGGTGAATTAGGTTTCGAAGTTATTCTGCCGAATGAACAAGCAGTAGATCTGTGGATTAAGGCTATTTCTGAAGGAGCAGAACCAATTGGATTAGCTGCCAGAGATACACTCAGGCTTGAGGCCGGAATGAACTTATATGGTTTTGAAATGGATGAAACCATTTCTCCTTATGAATGCAATATGGGCTGGACAGTTTCTATGGAAGACAATGAACGAGATTTCTTTGGGAAAAAAAACTTAATGGAAATGAAAGAATCAAATGATCTTAAAGAACTTGTTGGTATAATTACAGAAGAAAAGGCCATCTTTAGACAAGGACAAAAGATCCACCTTGAAGGAGAGAATCATGCCCGTGGCATTGTTACTAGCGGCACTTACTCTCCAACTCTAAAAAAGTCCATAGCCTTGGTCAGATTGCCTAAGAGTGATAGCAAATCTTGTTTTGCAGAAATAAGAGGGAAAAAAATAGAAGCAATAATTGGTTCTCCCAAATTTATAAAAGAAGGAAAGCTTATTTTTAAGGAAAGATCATGAGTTCAAATAGTCAAGTTAGATATTTATCAACCCACGAATGGGGAAGAATTGATCAAGATGGCATTCTAACGGTCGGAATAAGTGACCATGCCCAAGATTTACTTGGAGATATAGTATTTGTTGAACTGCCAGAAATAGGTGATATTTTGGAAGCAGAAGAAGAATCTGCAATTGTAGAATCTGTTAAAGCCGCATCAGATGTTTATTCCCCTCTTTCTGGAGAAGTCATAGAAATAAATGAGAAGCTAATCGATGAACCAGAAATTATAAATAGCTCCCCTTTGGAAGATGGGTGGTTTTTCAAAATTAAAATGAATGATGAGCTCAGTTTCGACGACTTGCTTACAGAAGAAGAATATAACGCAACTTGCGAAGAGTAAGATTGTTGGACAATATAAATAAAATAAATTTATTCTCAAAACGTCACTTGGGATCAAGTGACAGCGATACCAGTTATATGCTGAACGAGATTGGATATAACTCTATGAGTGCCTTTATCGATTCAGTTGTACCAGGCACCATCTTAAAGAGAAACCAAGTAGATATCGGTGAAGAGAGATCAGAAGAAGAAGTTTTAGATGAGCTTAGAATAATAGCCTCTAAAAACAAGGTGCTTAAAAGCTACATTGGTCAGGGCCATTATAATAATTACACGCCTAAAGTAATTTTGAGAAATGTTTTTGAGAATCCTGGTTGGTATACCTCTTATACCCCATATCAACCTGAAATATCTCAAGGTAGATTAGAAGCTTTAATCAATTTTCAAACAATGGTAAGTGATCTTACTGCTATGGACTTATCAAATGCATCCTTACTAGATGAGGCTACAGCTGCCGCTGAAGCTATGACACTAGCCAAACGCTCTTCTAAGTCAAAATCTAATATTTTTTTCGTAGATGAAAATAGTTTTGAAAATACAGTAAATGTTCTCAAAACACGCGCAGAACCATTGGGCATTGATCTTGTGATAGGTAATCCTAAAGATATTTCTAATCATAAAGTCTTTGGAGCATATCTTCAGTACCCAGGATCAAATGGAAAAATTAATGATTTTAGTGATTGCATAGCATCTTGCCATGAACAGTCAGCTTTAGCTATATTAGGAACAGATCTCTTATCTCTAACAATTCTAAAACCTCCCGGAGAAATGGGTGCCGATATTGTGGTTGGCTCTTCCCAACGATTTGGAGTTCCATTAGGGTGCGGTGGCCCTCATGCAGCCTTTATGGCAGTAAACGATAAACTTAAAAGATCTATGCCTGGCAGAATTGTTGGTGCTTCCGTTGATTCGAATGGCGATATAGCCTACAGACTGGCTCTCCAAACTAGAGAGCAACATATCAGAAGAGAAAAAGCTACAAGCAATATATGTACCGCCCAAGCATTATTAGCAATTATGGCGGGTTTTTATGGTGTATATCATGGCAAAGATGGTTTGATAGAAATTGCTGATAAAGTGCATAAACTCACTTGTATTTTAAAGCTCAATCTTTCGAGCCAGGGCTTCAATATCGTAGAAGAAACTTTCTTCGATACTTTAGTTATTGAAACTAAACATCATACAAAAGCTATACATGAACGCTCAGTAAAAAATAATATAAACCTTAGAATCATTGACGACGAGCTAATAGGAATCTCGTTAGATGAAGCTACTTCTATAGAAGATATTAAAACCATAGTTCAGGTATTCGTAGATAAGCAGATAGAACTAGACCTTGACTGTGAATCATCCATACCCGAAAACTTAAGAAGAACTTCTTCTTTCTTAGATCATGAAGTATTTAAAAGATATAAAACCGAAACAGAGTTACTTAGGTATATTAGAAAACTTAGTGATAAAGATATTGCTTTAGATCGGGCAATGATCCCACTTGGTTCCTGTACCATGAAATTAAATGCGACATCAGAGATGATTCCAGTAAGTTGGCCAGAGTTTTCAAATATCCATCCATTTGCTCCTAAAGATCAACTGAAGGGTTATGCAGAATTGATAGATGATATGGAAAATATGCTCGCCGATCTGACCGGGTATTCTAAAATCTCTCTGCAGCCTAATGCAGGTTCCCAAGGTGAATATGCTGGCTTGTTAGCAATTGATGCATTTCATAAAAAGAATAATGAATCAAATCGTAATATTTGTTTGATACCTAAATCTGCTCATGGCACTAATCCTGCTTCAGCACAAATGGTCGGCCTTGAAGTAGTGCCTGTTGAATGTGATGAAGAAGGAAATATAGATATAAAAGATCTAAAACAAAAAGCAGACTTGCATGCGGAAAATCTTTCTTCGCTGATGATAACTTATCCCTCTACTCATGGTGTATTTGAAACTAATGTTAGTGAAGTATGTGATGTAATTCACTCAAAAGGGGGGTTCGTTTACATAGATGGTGCCAATTTCAATGCAATGGTAGGGATTTGTTATCCAGGCTCTTTTGGCGGGGATGTTTCACACCTAAACCTACATAAAACTTTTTGTATCCCTCATGGAGGAGGAGGTCCAGGAATAGGTCCAATTGGTGTAGTGGAAAAACTTAGTGAATTTGTTCCATCCCATCATGATGAGAATAATCCTTCTGTTGGTCCAGTATCAGGAACCGATTGGGGAAGCGCGAGCATACTACCTATTAGCTGGATGTACATGAAGATGATGGGATCGGAAGGTTTAACTAAAGCCACTCAGCTAGCTATCTTAAATACCAACTATATAGCTAATAGGCTCAAGGATTATTACGATATCCTCTATAAAGGCGAAAATAACTTAGTAGCCCATGAATGTATTATTGATGTTCGGCCTCTTAAAGAAACAGCCTCAATCGAAGTTGAAGATATTGCCAAAAGATTAATTGATTATGGATTCCATGCTCCAACGATGTCATGGCCAGTTGCAGGAACACTAATGATAGAACCAACAGAAAGTGAATCACTGAACGAAATAGATAGGTTTTGCGATGCAATGATCTCAATAAGAAATGAGATAAAAGATATAGAAAACGGCAAAATATCCTCCGAAGATAATTTACTTAAGAATTCACCTCATGCTGCAAAAGCATTGTTGCAGGAGGATTGGAGACATCCTTATACTCGTTCTGAAGCTGCATTACCTGTTGAAGGACTTCGTGAAAATAAGTATTGGCCCCCTGTTGGACGTGTAGATAATGTTTACGGAGACAGAAATCTTGTATGTAGCTGTCCTTCGATGGAAGACTACGAATGAGATTTTCTTCCATCATAGATTAACCAATCTCTCTTAAGAGCAACTTCTCTTAGTTTATTATCAGGACTTACTGCTATGGGAATATCTGAAAATTCAAGTAGCGGTAAGTCGTGTATAGAGTCAGAGTAGGCTGTTATTCTCTCAAATTCTCTTGAGCCCTTCCAAAGCTTAATCCTTCTTACTTTTTCTTCTGAGAAGTTTGGGATTCCCTTAACTTTGCCTGTGAAGTTTTCATCAAAAAATTCAGGATCCGTTCCGAAGCTGTTTTCGATTCCAAGTTTATGAGATATTTCATGAACAAGAAAAGATAGCGAGCCAGAAGTCAAGACTTTGAGGTCATCCTTGTGTTTATCAAGTAGCTCTTTAGTTAAATCATCAGTCAATCTAATAACAATATCAGAAACAAACAAATCTATATTATGCTTTATATCGAAAAGACTTTTTCCTATCAATGGACTGAGAAGGAATTCAGAGTATAGGGTTACATCTAGATTACCTTGTCTATACTCACTTTCGAAATATTTCATTCTCTGAAAGAAATCAGACTCCTTGATGAAATCGTTCTGATCCATGTATTCAACCCATCGACCCTCAGTATCACCATTAAAAAGAGTATCATCTAAATCAAATAAAACTAATTTCATATTTTTTATTGTAGTAAGTGCTTTAAGATAAAGTATGGAAACATCATTATACAGACCTAATGCGGGAATCGTTATTTGTAACAAGGCAGGCAAGATTCTTTGGTGCAAAAGAAAAACAGGTGATGGATGGCAATTTCCCCAAGGCGGAATTGACGACGGAGAATCTCCTGAAGAGGCTATCATAAGAGAAACATTCGAAGAGGTTGGACTGCGTAAGGATAAGTTTAAGATAATAAAAGAAAATGATAGATGGATAAACTATGACGTACCAAAAGATAAGATACCGAAATACTTTTCTTTTAAAAATAGAAAGTTTAGAGGGCAAACTCAAAAGTGGTTCTTAGCAGAATTTGAAGGTGAAGATTCCAATATTGATTTAAATCTGCATAATCAAATTGAATTTACACAATGGACTTGGTCTACTTACTGGCACCCCATAAGGGCGGGAGTAGAATTTAAAAGAAACGCATATAGACAAGTCTTAAATGACTTTCTTCCTTACTATATTGAGCATTTTAAAAAGGTTAATCTTTAATATTAAAGTGAAAATCAACTGAGCTTCCTTCTATGCCCTCTTCTGCATAAGTTAACTCAGATATATAAATATCCCCTGAAGGGCAAGATTTGAATACGGTAGTACATCTTGTTCCATATATAGGAGATCTTATAAACCTAAACGGTATTTCTTCTCCATCTCTTACTTCTAGTTCCTTTTTACTTTTTTCATGTAGGTTGCCGTAATCTTTCTTCATAATCTTGAAGCCTTTTTCTGTTGTAAACCCTTCGTGAAGTAAGTCATCTAAATCACTCTTAATTGAATCTACTTTTTTAGTTGAAGAATTTAAAGTTAGGTTTCCTAGTGCGTGAGTTCCTTCAGAAATAAAATAGATGCCTTCTAGACGATTACATAAATAAAACAGGCCATCTTTATCCCCTACGATTAGATTAAAACCTGCATATTGCTCTTTAATTGGTTCTATCTGCTCAAGATAGACTTTAGCGGATTGTTGGGATTCAAGGAAATCTGTTACGAGTGCTCCTCTTGAAGACTTATATTTTATTTTGCTTTGTTCTTTGAGGTTAGTAATTGCAGCGAACTTACCATCACGATTTGTGCCCAACCATGTTCCTCCTGCTTCTTCATCTCTTCCTGCTAAGATTTTTTTGTTGGGCCACCAATGCATTTTGGTTGTTTGCCTTGCATGATATTCATCGCGATTCGCAATGACATTAAAGAAATATGAGTCTTTTCCATTCCAATCACTGGCTTTCTCTACTGATAAGGCAATTAAACACATAAATTAAAATCCAGGGTCAGAGTTGATGTTAAAATAGAATATTGGAAATATTAATTTACTTTTTACTGGGCACATTTTCTGGCGTTCTAGCTGGATTATTTGGCATTGGTGGTGGAATAATAATAATTCCTACATTCTTTTATATATTTTCTTTCCTAGAATTTCCTGAAGAAATTTTATCACATATGGTTCTAGGCAGTTCCCTTGGAGTAATAGTATTTAGTTCCATATCTTCTACTTTTTCTCATCATGCTAAAGGGGCGGTAAATTGGAGCCTAATAAAAGTTGTTGCGCCTAGTATTATTATTGGTTCTTTCTTAGGCGGCTTAACTGCTGGTTTCTTAGAAAGCAGCACTCTTCAAGGTCTGGTAGCATTATTTTTAGTTGTAGCATCTATTCAATTAATCTTTGAATTTCCTCCTCCCCCTCAGAATCCTCAAACCACGCTTTTGGGCCCAGTAGTAGCAGGTGGGGGGATAGGATGGCTCTCAGGTGTATTCGGTATAGGTGGAGGAATATTCTCAGTGCCTTATTTTTATCATAGAGGACTTAAGATGATGAATGCTATAGGTACATCTGCAGCTTGTGGCATACCTATTGCTTTGGCTGGATCAATTTCTTACATGATCATAGGCTTTAATAGTAACTTTAATCCTGATAACAGCATAGGATATGTATACCTTCCAGCGACCATTATTGTGGGCTTAATGAGCTCCATTACAGCTAAATATGGTGTGAACATAGCGCATAGGATGAAGCAAAAAAAACTTAGAATAGCCTTTGCCTTTTTAGTTATGATAATGGCCTTAAACCTTTTAATGCGTTAAATGAATAAAAGAAATAATGAATATTGGAAGTCTAATTTAAGAATTGTTTTTTCTCTTCTTATTGTCTGGTTTGTGGCTTCATTTGGTTTTGGAATAATCTTTTCGGATAATTTAGACCAAATTAGGATGGGCGGTTTTAAATTGGGCTTCTGGTTTGCACAACAAGGTAGCATCTATATCTTCGTATTGATTATATTTACGTATGTTTGGCTGATGAAAAGGCTGGATAAAAAACTATCTAAAAAAGAGGATAAATGACCACTCAATTATTGACCTATATATTCGTAGGTGCGACTTTTTCTCTTTACATAGGTATAGCCCTATGGTCGCGAGCTCAATCCACAAAAGACTTCTACGTTGCCGGAAAAGATGTTCATCCTGTAGCTAATGGTATGGCTACAGCAGCCGACTGGATGTCTGCGGCCTCTTTTCTCTCCATGGCTGGATTAATAGCTTTCTTGGGAAAAGATGGCTCTGTCTACTTAATGGGCTGGACAGGAGGATATGTATTATTAGCCTTACTACTTGCGCCATATTTAAGGAAATTCGGAAAGTTCACTGTCCCTGACTTCATAGGCGAAAGATATTACTCGACAACAGCGCGTAAGTTGGCTGTTTTATGTCTTATTTTTATTTCATTTACATATATAGCAGGTCAAATGAGAGGGGTTGGAATAGTCTTCTCTAGATTTCTAGAAGTAGATATTAATACGGGTGTAATAGTCGGGATGGCTATCGTGTTCTTCTACGCAGTACTAGGGGGCATGAAAGGCATAACATACACCCAAGTCGCGCAATATTGTGTTCTTATCTTCGCATATCTTGTTCCTGCTATTTTCATTTCAATCCTAATGACGGGTGAAGTAGTACCACAAATTGGATTTGGAAGTACTCTCGTTGATAGTCAAACTTACTTACTTGATAAATTAGATCAGGTTACAAAAGATCTTGGGTTTACTGCATATACGGAAAACGTGAAAAGTAAGATCGATATATTTTGCATAACTGCTGCTCTGATGTTCGGAACAGCAGGCTTACCGCACGTTATTGTAAGATTCTTTACTGTTCCCAGTGTTGGAGCTGCCAGACAATCAGCAGGTTATGCTCTTATATTCATTGCGCTCTTATATACAACGGCACCTGCTGTATCTGCTTTTGCGAGAATGAACCTAATAGATTCCATTCAAGATCAACCATATAGTTCTTCACCAGCTTGGTTTAAAAATTGGGAAGAAATAGGCCTTATTGCTTGGAAGGATAAGAATGAGGACGGCCTAATAAAATACTCTTCAGGGGACGCTCTTGAGAATACAAAACCAACATATTTAGATTCCAGAGGCCCAAGCGGCGAGAGGATTGTTCAAAATGCATCAAACTTAGAGAACGAAAATGAAGTATACATTGATAGAGATATTATAGTGTTAGCTAATCCTGAAATAGCTCAACTTCCTGGCTGGGTAATAGCCCTTGTAGCGGCTGGAGGTCTTGCAGCAGCCCTGTCAACTGCAGCAGGATTATTGCTAGTTATTTCCTCTTCTGTATCCCATGATCTTCTTAAGAAAACTTACATGCCAAAAATCACTGAAAAACAAGAGCTTAGGTATGCAAGAATTTCTGCTGCGGTTGCCATAGGAATTGCCGGAATCTTTGGTATATATCCTCCAGCTTTTGTTGCTCAAGTTGTTGCATTCGCATTTGGCCTTGCTGCAGCTACTTTCTTTCCAGCACTCTTTCTAGGTATCTTTTATAAGAGACTCAATAAGGAAGGTGCGATTGCGGGAATGCTAGGAGGACTTATTTTCACAGCCAGTTATATTATTTATTTTAAGTTCATCAATCCAAGCATGAATAACTCGGAATTCTGGTTTATGGGCATCTCTCCTGAAGGTATAGGGTCTATAGGGATGTTATTGAATTTTATTTTGGCCTTATCCATATCGACTTTTTCTAGTCCTCCTCCAAAAGAGGTTTATGAGATGGTTAATGAAATTAGAAAACCATAATGCTCTTACCAGAAATTGATCCAATAATATTTCAAGTAGGGTGGATCTCCATAAGATGGTATTCAGTTACATGGATAGCCGCATTCCTTACTATTTACTTGTTGATCAAGAACTATCAAAAGGATTTAAATGCGGAACAGGTTAGCGATCTTATGTTTTATAGCCTTCTTGGTGCGATACTTGGAGGTCGAGCTGGATATATATTCTTTTATTCGATAGATCAATTTTTTGATAATCCCCTATCAATTTTCTTTATTTGGGAAGGAGGACTATCGTTTCATGGAGGACTGCTAGGCGTCCTTATTGCATGCTTATTACTAGCTAGAAGATGGAAGGTTGGATTCTTTTGGCTTATGGACAGAGTGGCCTCATTTGTTCCTCCCGGTCTAGGTTTTGTAAGACTAGGTAACTTTATGAATTCAGAACTTCTTGGAAGACCAACTGACATGACGTGGGGTGTTATTTATCCATCGGACCCTCTAGGAATAACCCGACATCCGTCTCAGATTTATCAGGCTATGGGAGAAGGACTTATTCTCTTTATTTATATGATTTTCATCAGTAAAAAACCTAAACCAACCATGAATATATCAGGACACTTTCTCCTGGGATATGGAGTCATTAGATTTTGTACTGAGTTTTTTAGAACGCCAGATCAACATATCGGTCTTACTCTTTTTGATGTACTTACAAGAGGTCAGCTGCTTTGCATTCCTATGATAGCAATAGGACTATTTCTAATTTATTATTCCTATAAAAAAACAAATTTAAATTGATGGAACAATATCTAAACTTACTAAAAGAAATCAAAGAAAAGGGTACAAAAAAAGAAGACAGGACTGGCACTGGAACTTTAAGTATCTTCGGGCATCAAATGAAATTTAACCTAGATGAAGGTTTTCCTCTTGTAACAACCAAAAAAGTTAATTTTGACTCAATACTGCATGAACTCCTTTGGTTTATAAAGGGTGATACAAACATTAAATACTTAGTGGAAAACAAAGTGAATATATGGAATGAATGGCCATTCCAGAGTTGGCTGAATGAAACTGGCCAAAATAAAGAAATTGCCATGCACTCTCCTGATTGGAAAGGAAAACTAACTGAGTTTATCGAAAATATAAAAAATGATGCCGATTTTGCCCTTAAATATGGAGATTTGGGCCCGGTATATGGTAAACAATGGAGAGATTTTGAGGGAATTGATCAGCTAAATTTAGTAATAGAAGACATTAAAAATAATCCGAATTCAAGACGTCATATAGTTTCTGCATGGAATCCTAAAGAAATACCTATTATGATTAAGTCCGGGCTGCCACCTTGTCACACCTTGTTTCAGTTCTATGTTAGCGATGGCAAATTATCTTGCCAACTGTATCAAAGAAGCGCTGATGTGTTTCTTGGAGTTCCTTACAACATAGCCTCTTATGCCCTACTAACATGTATGATTGCCTCAGTTACTGATCTAAAGCCAGGTGAATTTGTTCATTCTCTAGGAGATACACATATATATCTAAATCATATGGATCAGGTTGAAGAGCAACTCTCAAGAACGCCTTTTCCGCTTCCTGAGATAAATATAAATACAAAAGATTCCTTATTTGATTACGAATTCGAAGACTTTGAACTCTTAGGATATGAATCGCATCCTTTCATAAGTGCACCTATAGCTATTTAATGGACATAACGCTAATTGCAGCAGTGGATAATAATCTAGCCATAGGTAAGGATGGTAAAATTCCATGGGATATAAAGGAAGATCTTAAGTTTTTTAGAGAAAAAACAATTGATAGTGCAATCATAATGGGCAGAGCAACTTTCGAATCTATTGGCAGACCTCTACCTAAAAGAAAAAATATAGTGATGACCAGATCTCCTGCAAATAGACAAGGCGTGTATGAAGTCACTTCTAAAGAAGAGGCGCTTGATGAAGCACTCTTATTTTCAAAGGAAATAAATATAATTGGTGGAGAATATATTTATAAAGAATTTCTCCCTCTTGCAACGAAGCTTCTTATCACAAGAGTGGCACTAGAAGTTGATTCGCCTGATGCTTATTTCCCAGAGTGGAGAAAAGAAGACTGGATTGAAGTATCAAGTAAAGAAAGCGAAGAAAATGGAATTAAATTTAAGTTTCTCGAGTATGTCAGAAACTAAACCCCCAAAGCCTTCCTTTTTAGTTTGAGAGCCTCTACTCTCTCTTCTTCTCCTTCAGTATAAGTTACCCACTTTCTAGCTTGGTCCTGAACTCTCTTTTTCTTCTCTTTCTGCTTTTCTTTCTTATCGTCGAATTGATCTTCAGCAACATCGATACATTTTCTAAATGCCTCTATTGCAGGCTCCCATCTTTGATTTTCAAAATTTATTTGTCCAAGGAGCATATAGGCCGCTGCTTCATCTTTTAACTTACCTTTTTTTATACCTTCTTTTATAGCTTCTTCAGCTTCATTAAATTCATCTAGACTAAAGTGTACTTGTCCAAGAAATATATATAACTCTCCTTCTTTAGACTTGGCAGCAGCCTTTTTGTAATAAGGTTTGGCTTTCTCGAGCTCTCGAGCTGCATGCCAATATTGTGCCGCAGCTTTTAAAGTCTTTTCTTCTTGTTTGACTATTCCCTGATTGAGGCCATTTTCAATGACTCTAGCGGCCTTGCGTGGATTTTCAAACATGAAGAGTAGCTGAGATAGTGCCGTGAATTCTCTTTGCTTATCAAGTAGGCGGTCGTCGTAAGCAGCTTCCAGCGCGCCCATTTGATCCATCTGCCTATCCTTTTGTCCGTATAAACCTGAGAGATTAGTCCAGTATCTCTTTTTGGGATAATGTTGAACCAATATTTCATAAATAGGCAGGACTTCAAGATCTTTCTTCAATTCAGAATACAATGCCATTTTTAGAAGGTAATGATTTTCTTTTGCAACACCTTTTACAGTTTCTCCTGTCTCAATCATTTCACCTGTTTCGTTTCCTTCTTCATCTAGAACTGGTTCTTTGATTGGAATATCTCTAGATTCTTGAATTTCTATTGCCGTATCAATTGCTTCAACTGATTTCTGATAATCTTCTATCTGGTAGTAGGCCTGTGCTATAAGTCCATATGCGTCGGAGCTTGGTTCTTCTTCGCCTTCCAGCCATTCTAGAAGATAATTAATGGCTCTTTGATATTCCTCTGCAATATAAGAGAGTTGGGATAAAGAAAAAAGAGCACCTTGTCTTTCTTGATCATTAGAGTCAGGTTCAGCTATTAAATCCTTATAAGCCTTCTCAGCTAGGCCATATTTTTCTTGGGAGAAATAAATATAACCACGGTAGTAGTACATTTTAGCTCTGTCAGTGCTAGTAAATTTAGAATCAATTGCTGCAACTGGCTCTAAAGCCAATAACGCTTCGTCCCATTGCTCAACTTCTATTAGCGGCACTAAGGCTTGCAAGATTCTTTGCATCTTCTTGCTAGGTAATTTTGTACGTCTTCTTTTCTTTTTCTTTTTCTTATCTTCGTCTGCAGCCTCAAGAGAACTACCTTTATAATCTAATGGAGACACTCCAACCACCACTGGAAGCAAACTTAATACAGTTGCAAGAAGAAGTAATTTTATTGGGTAACTTAACTTTCTCATAATTCTTTATGCACAACCTTCAGGAGTATAGTCTGCAGGTTTATTTGGATCCTCTATCTTAAATACAATTATAGTTCTTACATTTGGCACTTCAATCGCCTCGCCATCACGTATTTGAGGCTTATATTTATACTTCAAGGCAGATCTCATTGCAGCTCTATCAAATATGCCCGGAGGAATTGCCCATTCAACCTCAGGTTCTTTTGTAGAACCTACTTTAGTAACAGTAAACTTGAGCATCACGCAACCCTCTATTCCCCTCTCTAGTGCTCTTCTGGGATAAACTGGTGGAACCTGGAATATTGGTACATACGATCCGTCTGCAAAAACACCTGCTTTCTTACCTTTAAAGCTCAGATTAGGTCTAGCTGCAGAAGTATCTAAGTCAGCTGGAGGTGTCATATCAAATTCAGGTGGCATAGTTTCAGGAGGAGGCTCTTCTTCTTGAGGCCTTTCCATATCCATCATTAATTCGAGCTCCCTTTCAGGCATTATTACATCAGCTATCTTTATAGATTTGTCATTTAGTTCTACATCTCCAACATCAATTAGCCACTGCATGGCATAAAAAATAGCAACGGTAAGAAATAAGGATGACGTTAAAGTCGCTCCTAGCATCTTTAGATTTTGTTCAGCAAAAAATCCCATAGAAATTAAAACTTAGGTTCAGATGCTAAAGAAATTGCATAAACTCCTGCTTCTCTAGACTGATCCATAACTTGTATTATTGCATCAGCTTGAGCCTTCTCATCTGCCTGTATAACAACGGATCCTTGAGGGTTATCTGCCAAGAGTTTAGTTATGTTAGCCTTAACTTGCCTAACATCAACTCGCCTACCATCTATCCAAATATCATTAGTTGCACCAATTGCAATCAAAATTGCGGCATTTTCTTGAATATTAGATGTCTCAGCATCGGGTCTATTAACCTCAAGACCTGGCTCTTTAATAAAATTAGCTGTGACTATAAAAAAGATTAAAAGAATAAATACCACATCCAACATCGGAGTTAGATTTATATCTTCTTCTTCTGCTACTGCACTGCTTATGGGTGATCTTCTCATAATAAATTTCCTATTCTGCTACAAGCCTATCGACTAATAGATCTTTTTCTTTTTGAGCTTTGTTAACTAAAAATTGATTTGCCAGTGTTCCTGTTAATGCCACAGCAAGACCTGCCATAGCTGGAATTGTCGATCTAGAAACTCCACCAGCCATTGCTTTAGCATCCCCTCCTCCTGTTACAGCCAAAAGGTGAAAAACTTCAATCATGCCGGTTATTGTTCCAAATAATCCAAATAAAGGTGCGATCCCAACACACATTTTTATCAAACCTAGATTCTGATCAATTCTTATTTCATTTTCAGATATGAGCATATCTCTAATGGCTTTAGAGTTCCACGTGCTTTTGTCTTGCCTATTATCCCATTCAGAAACTGAATTCTGTAAGTGATTATGATGGGTAAAAAAGTAAAACCACATTCTTTCAAAAATGAGGAACCACATTACAAAAGCAAGCAGGCCTATTAGGTATAAGACATCTCCTCCTCTTTGCATAAAAGCAAAAAGAGCATCTGAGAAGTTATAAAAAAATTGCATATTTTTTTAGTCTTATTAACTAGTTCCTTCAGAACGTTTTGCTGCCATACCAGTACTAGACTCCTCAATGGTACCTAGTATTCCTCTGGATATATTGTTAACTGTTGCGTACATAAAGGTAGTTGGGATAGCTACCATCAGACCTAACCAGGTTGTTACAAGAGCAGTAGATATACCACTAGCCATTGTTTTAGGATCACCTGTTCCGAATAGAGTTATCATCGTAAACGTTTCAATCATTCCAATAATGGTTCCAAATAATCCCATTAGAGGGGCAACAACGGATACAATCTTCAGAACCCAGTTTAAACCTTCAACTGTTGGTCGTTCTTTCAGAATTTGTTCTGCCATTTTTAACTCAAGTGTTTCTGTGTCAGCCTCTTTGTCATCTTCAGCAATCTTCAGAATTCTGCCTAGGGCATTGTCATTGCTAAGTGTAGATGATCCAGCCTGTGCTATTACGCCTCCTCTTATTCCCCATAGTTCATAGAACCTCCATACAAATAGAAGAGTTGCTAGAAGTCCAATAGCCATAAGCATATAGCCAACTGGCCCGCCTTCTTGCATCTTGCCCCATGTACTAGGCATAGAGATTAAGCTTGCTAACAGGGATCCACCTTGAGGTCCAGTAGGATCAACAGCAAACTGCACTGGGAAAGAATCCCCGCTTAATATGTCTGAAGTCTGAGAAGTATATCTTCCCGCTGGTTGTGAAGGTAATTCGGAATATGTGCCACGTGAAGGTGAGTAAGTGAGATATTGCCCATCAGATACAACATTGAAGTTACCAACCCTCACAACATCTCTATTCTCAACATTTCCATCGGTTGTAATAACTTCCGTATTGAATTTTACTACTTCTCCTGAAGCATTAATCTCTCTTTGAAGCTCATACCAAAGGGTTTCCAGTTCGTCTATAGAAGCAAGTTTTATTCCTTCGTTCATTTTTGAACCTAAGGCAGTCATAAATTGTTCTCTATCCTTACCAAATTGAGCTGCAGTTATTGACTGCTCCATAATATTACGGGCTTCAGTAGTATTTCCTGCTAAATGTCCGAATATCTCATTAAGAGATCCTAGCCTTTCCCTAAGTTGCTCCTCAGCAACAACCAGTAAAGCCTCATTAGCTTCAAATTTTTGTTCAAGCCTAGCCGCTTCCTTCTCAAGTCTAGCTCTTTCCGCCTTTGCGTCGGCTAAAAGTTTTGCTTGTTTGTTTTTCTCATTTCTAAATTGCGCTTCTCTTGCTCTTTGTTGCCTTGTGTCAGCAAATTGCCCTTGTTTAACAATCTCTAAAAGCTCTTGTGGATTAGAAGGCTGAACTGCCTCCTCCTCTGCTTCATCTTCTGCAAAAGCAACTGAAGAAATTAACCCAAAAGAAAGAATAAATATAAAAAGTCTAAAT